>MAAA01014011.1_pt1 | contig 41340 bp, 37 predicted proteins | sample 1115971 | NCBI WGS metagenome assembly MAAA01 (sample SAMN04961123, study PRJNA320927) | seawater metagenome | isolation source: sample BD02T6 sea water enriched with oil for 6 days | place: USA:Gulf of Mexico | collected 2013-07-27 | reverse complement strand
ATCCAACCTCGTGATGCAATCAAGGTGGTGCCATCAAGTGTGACAACCGAGTCATCCAGAATACGCTGGCTACCTTCGCGCAATACGTTAAAACCCAGTAAAAAAGTATTAATAGGATCTGTTAACATTCTCCACCATTGGTCTTTAGCAATATCAACAGTACCAATTACTCTATGGCTATCGGTATCAATAAAATTTACCGTACCATCAACAGCGTTACCAACAATCATCACATCAACCAATTCATTTGAACCACCCACATCGCTGGGTTTATCCCAAAACCAGGCATGGCTCTGGCCACAGGCGGCGATGAGCGCGCAGGAAATTAAGACCTTTGATAGTAGAGATTTTTTTATTAATGTACTCATTTTTTGTCTTCCTAGTATTATTTTTATTCAATATTTTCTACACCTAGGCATAGCTCTTAGGGAAAAACTAAAAGAGTTGTACCTAGTATGAAGGTGGATATTGCCTAGGCATTCATTATCTCAGTATTTATCGGGTGTTTTCCCCCTCCTGTGGGAGGGTATAGGCTTAAGTATTTGAAATTAAAGGGGAATCAACTAAGACAGTCTAAGTTAAAAGAAAAATTATAATATTCATCAAAATTAACTTTATCTTTAAATACAAAGCTATTTTTTATGTGAAGTGCTTAATGTGTGAATGTATTTCAGTGTTTCGCTAAAAATAGGAATCGAAGGCAGGGCTATTTAGCGTTGAGGTGTGCAGGATTTAATTTTTTAAAATTAAAATTTTGTAAACAAAAACGCGGTTCCAACGTGACCCACGTTCGTAACCTCTGGTTTAAGTCTTGGTACTCCTGCGATTGCTATCCGTGGATTTAACGAAGCTCAATCTAAAGAGTTGACGGGTTGGATTTGTGACGTGCTTGAGAGTCTATAGAACGGCACTAAAGATACGGTTACTGCTGAAGTTCGTGCCAAGGTTAAGGTTCATTGTGCAAGCTTACCTGTTTACTCTTAATCTTTTAAAAGATGGTGAGTTCGCGTTTAGCGGCTGACTAGTTAGAGTTTAAAAAGCCGAGTCTTAGGATGTGGCTTTTTTGTTCCTGTTTAAATGATATTTCGTTGAAGACTGTTTGCAGGCGTTCTTTTTGACACTGCTAAGTTGTGGTTGGCCCTACCTGCTATATCCCTCACTGGCCCCGCTGCGTCCATGCGATAAAGGCCAGTGAGGAATAAAGCAGGTAGGCTTGGCCAGAACCTATATGTCACTGTTATATTTATGCCGATTTACACGAGTGCTAAAGCTTGCGTGACCTAAATACTTTCAGGAAATTAACAGTTTTAGATGTACTAAACCCACATTTTATTAGCCGCCTATTTTTTTACTATTTCTGGAAAGCTAGCGGTTAAAATTGCTTGCGTATAGGCTTGGTTTGTATATAACGAATATTTATTATTGGATTTGTTAATTTTAATGACGGCTGAAAGTAGTTCTTGGCTACTTCTCTCTGCAATGATTGCCGTTATTTTTTGAGTTGTAATTCTCGACTTAGTAGTGTGTTCTTTAGAGATTTTAAAATTCTTATAGGTTAAATACTCTTTGGTATTTAGTAGTACCTGCTCCTTTAATTTTGACTGGTTATGTCTCAGCATATCCATCATCTCTTTTGTTAAGTCATCACTAACCAAGCTCTTTAAGATTTCATTGTGTAGGTCTAGGCTGTTGGTATATTCTATGAAAATCCTGCATTCACTTCTTGTTGTTGTAAATACATTATTTCCATCTGTAAAAGCAAGTCCAATGTTATTTCCGACGTATTTGTATGAATCATTTACTGCCAAAAGCTTGAGTTGACCAGTATTAACCAGCTTATCTATTGACCCAGTTTTAGAGTATAGATTTATGCATACATTAGTGAATGAGGCTACCTGGCTGGCGGCTGTATTTTCACTGGCAGAAAGTATGTTTTGATTGAGCCTAGAGTAATTAGGAGTATATATGTTTTTATTTGAGCTGCATGCAGAAATAGCTGTTATAAGTATTAAGGCTAGTATTAATTTAAATTTCATTGAAATTTACTTCTTAAAGTTATTTTGAATATCCACTAAATAATCCGTCCCACCCACATCAATCCCTTTCTGACTTAATAACGTAGAAACCTGTCCACGATGATGTGTTTGGTGATTAAACAGATGTGAAACCAGCTCTCCAAAGTCGCGGGTAGCCCCTTCGCCTTTGGAGTTGTGATAGGTAAGGTTTAACGTGAAATCTTGCTCGCTAGTGTATGTGGTTAGCCATGTCTGAATAGTCGTGTCTAAGTGTTTACGGGTTGTGTGCAGTTCAGCAAAGTCTTCAAATAAAATTTGATTTAACGCATTGGGTTTTGGAAAGCCCTGCAAGGCCGCTTGCAGGTTAGCGAATTTATTTGAATCAGAGCCATGCAACAACGCAAAGCGATTCAACCAAAACAAGTCACCCACCATAATATGGTTAAGCGTACCCAGAATAGATTTGAAGAAGGCACCCATATCGTGGGCTAAATCATCGGCTGAAAGCCGGCTTGCGGCAGTGTACACCTGCGCATTCATGCGCAGGTTGTATTGGGCCATTAATTGAAAGTGGTGCTGAAGGTTCACTCAGCCATCCTTACTGCGTGAAAATTGATGCCCAGATGTTAATAACTTTTGGTTATACATGCAATGGCGATAGTTTGACCGACATCAAGCGTTAATGCAGCCGTTACTGATGTGCTTGAGACTGGGTGGTGACAGGCAGGTTTATCAATGGCAGCAGGTAACGAAGGGCGGCATAGTAGTATGGTTGAGTTACCCGCCCAACATAAAGAGGTTGCCACGGCTAAAGGCAAGTAAGCCTCTTGTGTCGCATATATTTTGGCTGGTTGTTGTTCAATAAACCTAATTTACTCGTTGTGCCCTAAATTCGAATCAATAAAGCCTGTGGATAACCGGCTGACTTAATTAAACACCCCAGTTATGCGCAGGTAAAATCTATTGTATAGTTATGGGCTGCCCATAAAATTTTCATAGGACGATAAATGAAACTGGTAAAAATCATCGGAGTGAGTTGTTTGTTAGCTATCGCTAACCTAGCTAACGCTGCTCCAGACTACATAGAACCTGCTCCCTTAGAGCAAGTAGTTAACGTTACAACCGGAAAAGTGCGTGGCACTGATGTGATTCTACCTATTATTACGTGGGGCGGTGACATAGCGACTATTCATGCCAATGGCAGTCATAAAAATACCCAGCCCGGTTCCATATTTCGATCTCATGGGTTGTCCTTTAAATTATCTCGTAATGATGATTTCTCAAAACAAGTAGAAAATTATATCAAGGGTAAAACCCCCTACCTAAGGGGAACCTTGGGAATGATTAATGCGGCTACCGATTTACTAGCTAAAAACCCTGCCACTAAGCCCGTAATTGTTCACCAGTTAACGTGGTCTGCCGGTGGTGACGCTCTGGTAGTGAAAAATGGTATACGTTCGGTAAAAGACCTAAAAGGTAAAACGCTTGCGTTACAGGCTTATGGCCCTCACGTTGATTACATGGTGACATTGCTGGCGGATGCCGGTTTAAAACCTAAAGATGTCAAAATCAAATGGTTGCCAGATTTAACAGGTACAGATAATAGCCCTATGGCTGCACTGTATGAAAACAATATTGATGCGGTATTTGTGATCATACCAGATGCGCTTGCCTTAACTTCGGGCGGCAATGTGGGTAATGGATCTGAAGATTCGGTTAAAGGTGCGCGAATTCTAATGTCTACTAAAACGGCTAACCGAGTAATTGCTGATGTCTACGCTGTGCGTAGTGATTATTTGAAAGAGAATAGAAGCAAAGTAGAGTCTTTTGTGAAAGCGTTAAATACTGCTTCGGCCGACCTTAAAAAATTAGTTAATAATCCAGCCTCTAATAAAAAGCAATACAACAAGCTATTTTCAGTATCTGCAGATTTATTATTAGATTCACCAGATGCTGTAGCCGACACAGAAGGTCTGTATCTGGATGCTGAGCATTTGGATATAAATGCGAACAAACGATTTTTTACAGATAAGTCTTATCCAAGAAACGTACATAATTTAAATAAAGAAATACAGAAAAGCCTAAAATACCTAGGGTTAAGTTCAGGAAAGAAATACCCTGGGATCTCTGACTGGAATTATTCCAAACTAGGCGCTGACCACAACTTCGTGGAAAAATCTCGTTTTAATAGCTCTAAAGTCGCTGCTATTGTGGCCAAAAAACAACAGCAAAGTGCTTTAGCTGACGGGGAGCTATTCTCTTTTGAGGTGGCGTTTAGACCCAATCAAAATGAGTTTGACGGCTCCTTGTATGGCGATGAATTTAATCGAGTTATTCGCTTAGCTTCAACTTATGGCGGTGCCATTATTACAGTGGAAGGCCATAGCGACCCTCTTAAATATCTTCGCACCAAAAAGAAAGGCGAATCAGGAACGGTATTAAGTAAGCTAAAACAATCTAATAAAAATATCAGCTTATCCCGTGCACAAAGTGTGAGGGATGGCTTGGTAAGTTTTGCACAGAAAAAGGAGGTATCCCTTGATGCTAGCCAGTTTGCGGTAATTGGACACGGTTTTGGTAGTCCCAAAACCGGTATGTGTGGTGCTGACCCTTGTGCGCCTAAAACAGAATCGGAATGGCGCTCTAATATGCGGGTAGTTTTTCGTATAATTCAGCTAGAAGCCGAAGAAGAACTGTTTCAACCACTTTAGGAGAGTCACCATGAATTATAAAGTACTATCCTATTTACTGGGATCAATTGTATTGCTTGCGGGTTGTAGTTCGGAAAAAGCTGAAACAAGTAATAAAATAACACCAAAAGGGCTGGAAAAAGGTTACGGCTTCAACGCAACTCGTAACGATTGGCCCAAGATCAATGATGATGCAACCGATACTAATAAATTATTGGCCGAAAACTACTTTATTATTTTTGACGGCAGCGGTTCAATGTCGGTAAGCCAATGCTCTGGAACAAAAACTAAGGCCGAAGTGGCGATATCTGCTGTTAATCACTTCATAGATCAAATACCCGCTCCTGCTAATGTGGGTTTGTTGGTATTTGATAGAAATGGCAATAATACAAGAATAAAACTTGGCATAGACAATAGAAGCGAACTTAAAACTAAAATCTGGGATGTAAAGTTTGGCGGTGGCACTCCATTGCATACGGCTATTAAAAAAGGCCTAAGCGAATTAGAAGAACAAGCCAGTAATCAACTTGGGTATGGTGAGTACAATATTGTGATTGTTACCGATGGTTCGGCAAGCGCTTCGGAATCACCCGCTGATCTTGTTAGCCTCATTTACCAAAATACACCTGTGGCGATTCGTACAATAGGGTTTTGCATTGGGGCAGACCATTCGCTTAATCAGCCGGGTATCACATATTACAAGTCAGCCGACAATCCAGAGAGTTTAAGGGAAGGGTTGGCAAGTGTGCTGGCTGAATCTGAAAGCTTTTCTGATATTGCTGAATTTAAGTAGAGGTTAAGGATGCAAGGTCACGCGAAAGCCGCCGTTGCCTTATTGCTTGTGGGTCTGCTATCTATTGCAGGCTTCAAGTTATTCAAGGCCGATATTGAAGATAAATTCTATTCTGCCACAACAGACGCCCGCTCTACCAAGGGCAAGATCCGAATTGGAGTCGATAACTGGGTTGGCTATTACCCTCTTTGCTCTAAAGAGATGAAACGAAGCTTACGCAAGCAAGGTTTTATACTGGAGTGCGTTGATGATAATGCTGACTATCAGGCCCGCATGAAAGGTCTCGATAAAGGTACGTTGGATTTGGCAGTTGCGACGGTGGACGCTTATCTTACCAGCGGTAAAGCTTTTAATTACCCAGCAACTATTGTTGCGGTAATCGATGAGTCTAAAGGAGGTGATGCGATCATAGCCAATAAAGACAGTATCGATTCACTCAATGATTTAAAAACCCCTCGTGATCTGGTTTTAGGCTATACAGCTAACTCCCCAAGTGAACATCTACTAAGAGCGGTAGCCTCACATTTTGACATCACTACCATTAAAGATAAGCAATTTGAAACACTGCATACCGATGGCTCAAATGATGCCTTAAGTAAGCTTCAAGATGGCGAAATAGACGTTGCCGTGTTGTGGGAGCCGGATGTATCAATTGCCCTTACAGATGATAGGTTTAAACGCATACTTGGAACGGAAGATACACAGCAATTAATTGTCGATGTATTATTGGCCAGCCATGAATTTACCCGCAGTAAGCCCGAAGTGCTTCAGCTAGTATTATCCAGCTATTTTAAAGTATTGAAGTTCTATCGCGATAACCCACAAGAACTGGTAAAAGAATTGGCCAAAGTAACAGATCTAAATCAAAAGCAAGTACACAGTTTACTAGACGGCGTTGCTTGGAAGGGACTTGGACAGAATATGTCAGTCTGGTTAAAAGGCGATTATGCATTAGTGGATACAATTGAAAGTTCACTAAAAATATTTTCTGATTTCGAAGAGATACCAACCGACCTTATTCCTAATGGTGATCCCTATCGGTTGATTAATACTAAGCCTTTGCAGGGTGTTCAGACTGTATTGGCCGCAAATGGCTTGTCGGCGATTGGCGATGGTAAACTAAAATCAGCTCAGTTTTCAGCATTAACTAATCAGCAATGGAAGCACCTTGTTGAAGTAGGTACTCTTAAAATTAGGCCGGTAGTTTTTTCTAGTGGTAGTAATAATTTATCCCAGGGCGGCAAGATCCAGCTTAATGACACCGCTGATAACCTTAAACATTACCCTACATTTCGAATTAGAATAGAAGGGCATACTGGTACGAGAGGAGATATGAATAAAAATATTCAACTATCTCAAGCTCGAGCGGATGAAGTTAAAAGCTACTTAGTAGATGAATTAGGTTTTAAATCTCCGCGTATTCTGTCTATGGGAAAAGGTAGCCAGCAGCCGTTACTTCGTCAAGAAGATGAAAGTAATCGCCACTATAGCGGACGCTTAAAGCGAGTTGAAATTTCTTTGTTAAAAGAATCATATTAAGGGTGAACATGAAACTACACAGCCTTAAGCCTGAAGATATTAAGCGAACATTACTAAGTCATACTTTGCAGAGACCATTGGTAATTTATCCTGTGGTCTTGTCTGTGCTGGCTTTGGCATTCGGCTTGACTGTTGAGTTCAGCCTTTTTTCGTGGTTGTTTGCAGGAGTTGGTTTAGGCATTGGTTCAGGCTGCTGGGCAATAGCGTATTTTGTGAATGGAAAAGAAACGGCAATATCTGCAGTTGACGATTATCACAAAAGTATCGTCAAAAAACGTCATGTATCAATGGAGCTTCTTAAGCAGCAGTTATTAAAATTTGAACAAGAAGAAGGAATTTACCAAATAGAGCTGCTTAATAATAAGTTTTCCGCCTTTCAAGATGTGCTAGACCTAAAATTAAATAAAAGTGAATTAACGTATATGCGATATCGCTCGATGGCCGAGCAGGTGTTTCTTTCAGCCATTGATAATCTAAACGATGCTGTCTCTAGTTTAAAGAGTATTGCGGGCATCAATATAGAGTTATTAAACGAACAGTTACTTTCATTAGGTGATGGTTCTTTTGAATCAGGTAAACGTGAAGCGTTAATAGAGCGAAAAGCGTTATACGATTCAACGAACAGTAGAGTTGCCGACATGTTTATTGAAAATGAAAGAGCAATGACAGAATTAGATCGTGCTTCTAATCAATTAGCTAAAATATCGACCCAGTCTGGCCATGCTTCGATGGACGTCGAGCAGGCTATGACAGAGCTGAGAACAATGGCTCAGCGTGCAGAAAAATACAGTAGATAATATTCAAGGAAAGCAATATGAATACAACACAAAATTTAGTATTAGCGACCACTGAAACGGTGCAGTCGGACTTAAATCTTAAAAGTGTCAATAAACTGGTTTCACAAAACCCCAAAAAGGAATTACTTGTTAAGGTTGATGAAACAATCAGCAAGTTAATGGCCATTGGGGATCGTGATTTAACCGAACAGCGTGATATGTCAAAGGCAGTAAGCGGATTAGGCGATAAAACCTGCAGGGATCTTGCCCACCGAAGTCAGATGCTTAAAACGCCTCTTCATTCTCTTGTAAGTGAGGCACAAAGTGGCGGAGGCACCGCCAACACGTTGCTTGAATTGCAGTCACAGGTAAATGCTGTTAATCCTAATCGAGTTGATTTTTCGATGGGGACTGTTAGGCGCATGTTTAGCGCTCTTCCGTTTATAGGGACGCCACTATCAAACTGGTTTGCTAAATATCAGACAGCAGAAAGCGTGATTAATGACATTGTTGCTACATTAAAAAATGGCGAAGCCCAATTAAAACGCGATAATATCACTTTGGAAGATGATCAAATTCGCTATCGAGAGATGACCTTTAGCCTAGAAGACTATATACAGTTTGGGCATCAATTAGACAAAAATGTAGAGGATAAAATAAATGATGCCTCTACGGATGAAGGGAAAAAGAAATATTTACAAGAGCAGATTCTTTTTCCTTTACGACAACGAGTAATGGATCTTCAACAGACTCTGGCGGTTAATCAACAAGCTGTAATTACATCCGAAGTTATTATTCAAAACAATAAAGAGTTAATTCGCGGTGTAAATAGGGCCATGAACGTTACGGTAATTGCTCTTGAGACGGCATCCGTTATGTCAATAGCCTTGCAGCATCAAAAGAAATTATTGGATGCCACGCAAGCGGTTAATAACACAACCAATGATTTATTAGTGCAAACCAGTGAACAATTAAAAACCCAAGGTGTTGCGATTCAGAAGCAAGCTAGTGAGTCACAACTTGATATTGAGAAGCTTAAACAAGCCTTTGGAAATATCGAGGCCGCCCTGGAAGATATTAGTCAATATAGACAAGCTGCATTACCCCAGATGGCACAGTCAATTGTTGAAATGGATCAACTTTCCGAAACTATGGAAAAGCGCATCCAAGACATGGAGCAGGGTAGGGAAGTGCAAGAAAATTTCTCTGCCACCATAGCCCTATAAATCAAATAGATTATTAATCATTCCATTAATGCTTGAGAATATCAGGCATTAATAGCAAAAAATATTAAATGACATTAATTATGAATCAATCAGATCTGTTACCTAAAGCTAATACTCATTGGAAGAAGTGGCATGTGCCATTGGAAGTTGAAGACATTACTATTCGGGAATGTCTTGCCACACAAGCTCCTGTCGCAGCAGGCAGTTCTGACATCCCATTGATTGTTAAGTTGGTAGAGAATCCTAAATTCGATATACCAGGGTTAACATTATTCAATGGTGCGGTGTCTTTAGGTGATCACGACGTTATCCATGTTTTACTGGGTCGCGGAATGTTACCAAAGGACGAAGCATTTGTGATCGGTTTTACTATGGGATCTACTAATCGAATGAGTACCTCAGAGAAAAAAATGTATTCACTAGTAGCCAAATATCTATATCCCGGGCCCTATAAATTTTCTGATGAAGATATTGTAGTTTTTAAGAAGGCGGCACATTTGGGTTATGTGTCAGATTGTATTCCCTTGGACAAAATAGACTTTACACCATATTTGGATATGACTGTTAAAGAAGCGAGAGATGACTTAGGTATCGAAGCTGACCTGTTGGCGGCCTACTATAAAATTGAACAAAAAAGATACCCTCAGTTTCTTGAGTGTCAGCGTATTACGCCAGAAGGACGAGCAGGTTTAATATCGAGATAGATAGGGGTGACTAATGGAGTCGCTATTAATGGTGCCTAAATCGTTCTGGACACAACAATGACTGCTCATTGTTTAAAACTGAATATCCAATTTAGCCGTGAAGCGAGATGTAAGGTCACCTTCTTCATCGGCCCCTGTAATGTATTGAAACCCCATATCCACATTGCGATTGTAGGCGAACATGAGTCCACTGGATATTTGTATGTGGGTGCCGGAGAAAGTGTAAGTCACATCATCTTCTAAATCGGCTTTCAATAAATCTGAATTGTAGCTTTCAATAAAGAAATTCCAGCGCACACCGGCCCACTTGTCCCCTAAATCATAGTTACCCTGTAAGTACGAAAAGCGGGTGTTAAGTCGCTCCAATTTATTGTGCATAAATACATTTTCACCCAACAAGGTAAACCGGCTGTTGATACGATAACGGTAATACACACCCAGCGCATACACATCGCCCGCATGGCCAATATCTCTTAGGTACGTATTAACCCCCACATCTAATTTACTAATACGGGTACCCATTTTTAAGACTAGATCTTTGTCATTGTCGTTGTCCGATACTTCAAATACTTCAAATACTTCTTCACCGTAAACCAAAGCCGCTTCTATGTAGATATTACTGTCGGCTAGTTTGCCGTAAACCAGTGCGCCCATGTCTGCTCTTCTTAATTGTACCCCTATGGTGATAGGGTCAGTTTTACCCGCGCTTAAATTCCGTAACAGTGAGTAGTCATCCCAAAAACCAAAAGGAATACGCACGCTGCCTAATTTTAATCCTAGTGAATCATTAAATGTATAATCAATATGGGCACGCTCAAATTTTAAATCGTGTTCTGATTGCGTAATATTATCCAAATGTTTTTTAGCCAGAGCCGCCACTTGTACCTGACGGGCATTAAGCACTTCACCTTCATCGCTGCCTATGCCCTCTAAAGAATCGGCCAGAGTGACAAATCCACCTAACAAGTATAAGTCTGAAGTCTTGGCTTGATACTCCAAAATAAAATCGATGTTTTGGCTAATGGAGCCCTCGGCATTTAAATAGATATTATTAAAGTATAAGCGGTTTTCGGCTGGGTCGGTTTCACGAATTTGGCCACCAAAGTTTGAATATTCAATCACTTCAAAACGTGCCGAGTATAACCAGTCATCAAACACCTGTTCGGCGCTGGCTTGGCTCGCTAAAGTTATGACTTGTAACAACAGAAAAATAATAAGTGATTTATTCATTAAATTTACTCTGCTGGTATTGGCGTAAAATCAGGTTTGATATTTGGCCTTTGGTTAATCCCTGTGAGATGGCGGTGGCAATGGCCTTAGACAGTGCTTCGTGTTGAATATATAAAGTGGTTCCTTGCGAAATGTACACATCCTCTAAATACACTTGTAATCGCATGGTGCAAAAGCTGGCAAGCTTGCCATTACTTTTTTCGATGTGACTTAACATGTGGGTTAGGGCCTTAACCGATCTAATTTTGGTAATAGCCGCGTCTGCTTGGATGTTAAAAGATAAGGCCTGTAACAGTGCAAGCACACACGTAAGTCTACTCATACACGCAACCCATAAACCAAAATAGCTTGGTCTAATCCTTTTACGTTTACTTGTCCCAAAGGTGTAATGTTAAGATGTGTTAGGGTGGTGGGTTGCAATTGCTGGTACACCTCTTCACTAAAAATAATCGACATCTGGAAATCCTTGGTTAAGCCTTCAAGGCGCGAGGCAATGTTCACGGTATTACCAATCACAGTGGTATCCATGCGTTGCTGACTACCTACAGTGCCCACAATTACCTCGCCGCTGTTTATACCTATGCCAATGCTAATATGAGCCTGCTCATCATCCAACTTCCTATTAAATTGGGCCAATCCTTTTAACATGGCACTAGCGGCCAATAGTGCATCGTCGGGTCGGTTGGGAAAAATCGCCATAATGGCATCGCCAATGTACTTGTCTATGAAGCCGTGGTTTTGTTCGATGGCGGGTAATAAGTGCAGATTTATGCGGTTTAAAAACTGCAATACTTCACTGGCCGAAAGGTAATTTGAAAACCGAGTGAAATCCCGTATGTCCATAAATAGCACGGTAATATTTGTGGCTTTGGCGTCGCCTAGTGCTACATCGGTAAAGCTATTTTTATCAAGCATCTCTAAAAATTCAGAGGGCACAAACCGGGTAGATGCCTTAATCATAAGGTTGATGGATTGAATCATTTTATTAAAAGTGGTGCTTAAAAAACCAATTTCATCTTGGGTTGTCACTGGCACCTGCACATCTAGGTTATTGTTATCTACATCTTGCATGCCTTTATAAAGGCTTTGTATGGGTCGTGTTAAGGTATGAGAAATACGCGATAAGGCAATGCCCATTACCATAAAAATCATGGCACCGGCCAATATAGTGGCCAAGCGAATATTGGCCAATGAATTCAGCTGCTCTGATATATCAAAGCGACTTTCAATCACACCGGTTACAAAATGATTGTCTCCTGGGCCTGCCGATATGGGGTACACCACACGAATATAAGCAGGCACGCTGATTTGATGAATACTTACTGCATATACATTGTTTAGCGCATGGGATAGGTCAGGCTTGTTTTCAAGGTGTGAGATATTTTCTTCTTGGGTACTGGCTAATACCAGTAATTGTCGATTAAGAATATTTATTTCCAATACGTTTTCACGATATCGTTGGGAACCCACAATAAAGCTTTGAATCTCTCTTTGCTCATTTTCAATTTCGTAGGAGCGATATAGTCCCATGGCTAATATACCGGTAGTGCTTAGGGCTTCACGCTTTGTGGCACTGAGTAAACTTTGTGTGGCCTGCCAGTATACAAACTGTAGCGTTAGGCCATAAATTGCAACGAAAATGGAAAGCACCGCTACCAACACTTTGTTTTTAAAGCTTTTCTGATACCAGAGGCGCGCCGTGGAGAGCAATTGCCATTTCACGTTAAAATTTTTTTAAGGTGCATAGTTAAGGTTTAGCTAAGTTTTGGCTATCTGGCAACTGGCATAGGACTTTGTGTGGTGATTAATTAGTTTAGAAATCGGGCCTTGGCAGTTTTACCTGCACGGCATGGTTACATACCCAGCCAACTGACCAAATAAGGTAACATAAAGGCCGTAGTAAACGTGGCCATGGCCATGGCCAAACCAGAAAACGCGCCCATCTCGGGGCTTATTTGAAACGCACGGGCGGTGCCGATGCCGTGGGCGGTTATGCCCATGGCAATGCCTTTAATGCTGTCATCTTTAATGTTTATTAAGCTTAAAATTTTAGTGCCAAAAATAGCGCCCAGTATGCCCGTCACTACTACCAAAACGGCGGTGAGTGAAGGCAAGCCACCAATTTGTTCTGATATGGCCATGGCCACAGGCGCGGTCACCGATTTAGGGGCCAACGATAATTGTGTCTCTATGCTAGCTCCTAAAAATTGAGCAATAGTAATAGAGCTAATGGCCGCCACACATACGCCACTTATTAACGCCATGGAAATAGGCAGCCACATTTGTTTAATTTTAGATAATTGTTGGTACATGGGAATAGCCAAGGCCACTGTGGCGGGCCCCAATAAAAAGTGCACGTATTGTCCCCCTTTAAAATAATCCTCGTAGGGTGTATTGGTTAATTGCAAAAACGTAATCAACATAGCAGCTGCAATCACTACCGGATGTAAAAGCGGGTTGTGGTTAAATTTTACGTACACGTTTTGTGCGGCCACATAGGCCATAAGCGTAATAGTTAAGCCAGCCAATGGAGACGCTGAAAGATAAATCCAAATGGCGTTTAAATCAGTACTCTCCATTTTTATTCTCCTTTACGGTTACAAATTTACTCATCACTAACATCACCAGTGCGCTAAATATTAAGGTGATGGCGGTACTTAAAAGCAGTGCAATACTTATGGGTAACCATTCATTACTTATGCGCTCAAAATGCACCATCATGCCCACACCGGCCGGTATAAATAGTAACGATAAGTGACTTAGCAAAGTAGTAGAGGCCCCTTGCAAGGAATGAGATATGTTGCCTTTTATCACTAGGGTAATTAACAACATAATCATACCGAGTACCGGCCCAGGTACAGGAAGGCCCAGCCAGCGTACGCTAATTTCGCCCATTAATTGATAAAATAAAAGAACAGTTAAGCCATTAACAAAGTTCATGGTTAATCCTAAAATTTAGTGTTAATCATTCACATCGCTTTATAAAATCAGCACGGATAAAAAGCCTAGCTTCATCAAAAGCGTTGCATTTAAAGTTGATTAAGTTCGGTTTACCATTGCTTGCGCAGTGGTTTAAATTTAAGTGATAACTGAAAGTAGCCTAGCAAAGTTACAGTGCGGCTAATATGCGGCTAGGTGATCAATAAGAGGTATTGCGCCTTGGCTGGCGTATATAATGAACAGTCTGGGCTATCAAATAGATAGTGACTGAATGTTTAAATTAAATACGTAACACAAATGTAGTCCTTTTTTGGCAAGGTTTCAAGCGTGGGTTTTAGTCATTTTAATTCAGGAGGGGACTGTGCTTTAAAACCCCGTCATCAACTTAATAGGCTTCTTGCTAACGTTGGCTGGGCTACTTTGCCTTTATTAAAAGAAAGCTCACTATTATCCACGGCATTATTACTGGCATTCACTAACCAATTATTGGCCGATTCTTCACTCATGCCATTTTCAATATTTTGCATCCACTGCTGATGCAGTTGATAAATTTTTTGCAGGGTTGTGTAGGTTTCAGCTTTTACAAAACCTTGTTGTAAATCGGGGTTGCTTGCAAACATGGCCTCAATTTTATCTTTGTCGGGGTGATCGTTAGTAACAATAACCCCGCCTTCACCATTACTTGTAAGTTTGATGGGGATACTAGTATCCACCCCCGCCTTGGCCAGTTCATTGCTGAATAGATCTTCAAACGCTTCTAAGTCTTTTTTATTGGGCAGTTCTAGGGGTTGCAAAATAACAACACCGGTCTCACCGTCAATTAGCTCACCATTGTCTTCTTCGTTTTTTTTCTGATGTGAAAGCAGTTCGCGACTGCTTTGCTCAAATTTTTCGGTGAGTCTTTGTCCCTTTGACTGCTCACCGGTGACATCCTCACTTAACGACACTTTTACCGACGGCGCTAAAACGGCAGGTGCTTGCCGCTTAGGCAAAGCTATGCCGCTATCTAAACTAATAGGCTGCGGATTATGCGGCCTTGTTAAACCACCTGTCATGCCGGTTAGGGCGTTGTTGTTACTCATGAACCGTCCCACAGCAAGCGTTGTCACGCTATACGTATTAAATCTACTAGGGGGATTGCAGCTAGCGTGCCAAAGAAAAAAATAGTACTTTAAAATGAGTCACAGGGAGCCAGATTTAACTGGCCAATGTTCAATCAAGGGTGCGCACAACTGGATTATTAATAGGTACGATTGTGCCTATTTGTAGTGGCATGTGAAAAATATGAATGAATATTCAAGATCATAATGATGATAGCAAGATTACAGGCTAGTAAAAAAAACTGAATAAATGGATACTCTAACCCGTTGGTATTAGGTCAAATAGGTACCACGTTTTAATTAAAATATTAGTAATACAATAGTAAAGTGAGCAATGGAATGTCATCGATTTTGTTAAAATCAGTACTGCTTTGTGCCTTGTCCCCAGTGGTCATGGCAGAAAACGTCACAATAGAGTTAAGCGCAGAAGTTAGCATTGGAAACATCACCTATACCGATACCGACAGTGGCTGGATAAATCATGATAGCGCTAAAAAAGGCTTAGAATCTTTTCAAGAAATTTCTATCTTACATCCTGATGTTATCTCTGGCGGTCTATACGAACAATATAACGGGTCGTTATATTTATTGATAAAAGACAACTATCTAACGCGTAAAAGCATCAGTTTAAATGGTTACCAAGGATCATTAGACTACCCCGAAGCATCTGGTGATATTACCAGTTATGGGTTGATGAATGGTGAACCATATATACTAGACACACATAACAATACCATTTGGCAGTGGGACGCATACTATGAATACTGGAAAGATTTAAATTCCTCACTTAATTTACCCGATGGTAAATACGACACTCTGTATGCAATAGGTGATCACTATTTATTGTCCATGACCGATGATGTAAATAACGGCTTATGGAAAATAGGTTTAACTAATGAAAACCTAACAGATGTAAGCTTGATCCAAGATTCATCTTTATTTTTTACTCCTCAGGGTTTGGTCCAAGTTTTTAAAAATAATGATGGAATTTATGAAGGGCAATGGCTAGATGCTGATTTACCCGAATTTTTTATCCAGCTTATGTATGGTGATTACCCAAATGTACGTACAGCTGCATCTTACAGCGGCACATTTATACACCTTTACGGATCTCAACATGCTACCGGTCTATGGCTAGGGCATGATGAAACATCACCTTCCTATCTGGATCTCCCGCAGGGAACTAGCAAATTTAACGGCTGTTTTAGCTCGCTGCCAAGGGCATTTTGTATTATAGAAACCGAAGAATTGGGATTTGCTTTATACGAATTAGAACAGGGAGAATTTGTGTTAGATACGCTATTGGATTCATCAATAGCGAATGTCAGCGTCATAAATATACACGCTGTGGGAGAAAACCGCTTCATGTCAGTTGTGACTCAAGGTGCTAATTCAAATACCCATTCTCTATTATCAGTAAACAGTACCGGTACAGAAATATTACTTGAAGCAGACGTAGCGAGCAATGATGAGTGGTACTCCATTAGCACCAGTGGTGATCCCAGCGTATTTTATTGGGTGGGCCGAGAGATGGGTGAAACCAAGTTATATAAAGCTCGTGTGGCGGGTGATACAACATTTAAGCGTGTAGCCAATGAAGAAGGCAAAAATACAGATGGCGCAGGCAATGTTGATAATAATCAAAAAGACGATAGCGATGAAGGAATCGGCAGTTTGCCGTTATCCATTACCCTGTTGTTATTTATGCTACTAATTCCCAGTAGTACTCGAAGAGCTCATTAAACAATAGTAATGTTGATACCTTTAATATGAGTGTCACATTACGTGACTCTCATATTATAATTTAGATTAAAGCTCAGGCAACAACTTCCCCGGATTCATGCGTCCATCCGGATCAAACATGTCACACAAGTTCCCAATCGCTTTAATCCCCAACTCGCCTTTCTCGGCGGGTAAATACGGTGCGTGATCTTTCCCCACGCCGTGCTGATGACTAATGGTGCCGCCGTTGCGCACAATGGCTTCGGCCCCAGCTGCCTTTAATTTTTTCCAGCGGGCCATAGTGTCTTCATAAGTTTTACCATTGCGGAATAAAAATGTGGTGTACACGCTGCACCCTTGGCCATAAAAATGCGACAGGTGGGTAAACACATGTACATCTTCTTTAAATTCACTTAATGAATCTCTAATACTAGATTCCATGTCGTTTAAGGCATTGGGTACGGCCGACCAATCTAGGCAGGTTTCCATGGTATCCACCATAATGCCAATATCCCACAAACCATGGCGTAAATAGGGCGAGCGAAAACGGCTATGCTCCCAACGTTTACCCATGCCCTTACCGGTAAACACGCCCTTGTGTTTTGAGATAAAACCACGGGTCAGTTTTAACGACGACTTGTTTTGTGCCTTTGATCCGGTAGTGCCAAACGTGAACATCACTTTGCCGGTGCTTGCCCCGCGTAATTTCAAATAGCCCTCTAATAAACCAACTAATTTTTCATGGCCGGCTAATTTTAAATGGGTTTTGGTTTCCACCGCATTGCTTAAACGCATCATGGAAAGCTGAATATTGTTTTGCACAATTTCGCGGGTGGCTTGCATGCCAACTTCCCAGCTAGGGAAAAACGCCACGTAAAAGTTTTCTTGATCGCTAATGGGCATTACCCGTACTTTTACTTCGCTAATAATGCCCATGCGGCCTTCGCTGCCCATAAATAATTCACGAATGTCCGGTCCCGCCGATGACGCCGGGAAAGTAGGGATGTCCATAGTGCCTTGCAAGGTTTCAATGCGACCGCCGGCAAACATTTTTTCAATACGACCATAGCGTAAAGACTGTTGCCCACTTGAGCGGCTAGCCACCCAGCCGCCAATAGTCGATAACTCCCAAGACTGAGGGTAGTGACCTAGGGTGTAACCTTGTTGGGCTAGTTGTGCTTCCACATCAGGCCCCAATGTACCCGCACCAAAGGTGGCGATCTGACTTTCCTTGTTTAACGACATGAGTTTATTCATACGGCTCATTGAAACCGTAATGATGGGTTTAGCGCTTGCCTCGGGGTTAATGTGCCCGCAAACCGAGGTGCCGCCCCCGTAAGGAATCACCACTAAATCTTTTTCACGGGCTAATGCTAAAAGTTCTTTTACGTGCTCGCTGGTTTCAGGAAACGCCACGCCGTCGGGAAAGGTGCCAAAGTTTCCGCTGCGCATGGCCAGCCAATCCGGCAAGCTTTGTCCACGGCTATGGCGCAGGCGCACTTCGGCATCGGTGTTAATAAGTCTGTGGCCGGGGGCGCGACTTGTTGGCACTTGTTTAATCACGTCTTGCAGGTCAGCAGCATTCAGCGGCGTGCCTTTACCTACACGTTGCTCTATAAAGTTTTGTGAACTTTCACTTAACTCAAAATCCAAGTCATTTTTTTCATCGCCCCAACCGTTCCAAAGCTTCATGTACTACCCCTAAATATGTATAAATAGTGTTGTTGTTATTAGTATTGCTATTACTGCTAATCGTACTATTTTTGTATTTTAGGCGGTAATCCGGCAAATTTTTATGGTTTAATGGGTAAAATAATTGATAATTTAGGACATTCCTTCTTAATAATGCTGCCATTAGATATGCACAAGCTAAAACACCGGCAGTCCATTATAGGGGTGTCGTTACTGGTCAAACTGGTGAAGGAGTACGGTCTTGCGGCCGAGCCCATGCTGGCAAGGGCTGGGATTCCTATGGCGCAGTTAAGCGATCCTAAAGCGCATATTAGCCTGCAGCAGGACATAGACTTTGTTAGCGCTATGTTGGCGGCCATCAACGACCCTGTGATTGGGTTAAAAGCCGGTAGGCTTTATCCCATCAGCGCGTTTGGTACGATCGGGTTAGCGGCCGTCTCCAGTGAAACGGTAGAGGCAGCCATTCATGTTTTTTTAAAATACATTAAACTGTCGTTTACGCACTTTGATGTCTCTTTTTTTAAGTCATCGGGCCAAGCCTTTTTAAGATTTAGCGAGCAATACGATTTAAGCCGCCTGCGACGTTTTTATTTAGAGCGGGATTTCTCTTTTGTGGTGGTTTCTACCCGCGATATGTTCCCGCGTTCACTTGAAAGCCACACTATTAAGATGGTGCACTTTGATTTTGAATGCCCAACCTCAATAAAAGAATACGAAGAATTTTATGAATGCCCAGTTAAATTTTCCATGCCATACAATCAAATTGTCATGGACGAAGGATATCTAGATCTACCTTTACCCCAGGCCAATGCTCTCACACAACAGTTATTAGAAGAGCAATGTGAATCACAACGCCTAGATATCTTAGGTCCGCAAGGTTATGAGGAAAAAGTACGCCAAATCATCATAGAGAGTCATCACAGACTGCCTAATCTTGAAGCCATCGCAGCACAATTTAATAGCACCTCACGTACCGTAAGGCGAAAGTTAAAAGAACAAGGGTATAGTTTTCAGGAGTTGTTGGCCGAAGAGTTAAGCCGAAAATCCATTTTGTTGCTGCAAACCACCCACCTTACCATAGAGCAAATTTCAGCAAGATTAGGCTACAGTGAATCGGCCAGTTTTATTCATGCTTTTAAGCGTTGGACCGGAAAAACACCTAAAATGTACCGTTAATAGCGGTCTAAATACTTAAAGCACTCTTAAGTATTTGCCTGCGGTGTTAGCCAAGTTTTTTCATTTCCCCTTCGATCCATTCCTGCGTCATTACGGTTAGCTCACGGCTATTTTTGTCACCGGTTTCTATGGGTTTGCCAATCACCACCTTAATGGTGCCGGGGTATTTTAAAAATTTACCCGCCGGCCAATACAATCCAGCGTTTACCGCAATAGGCACAATGGGTGCGCCGGAATCCAAGGCAATATTGGCACCGCCACGGGCATATTTACCTACTTGGCCGGTGGGTGTACGAGTGCCTTCGGGAAATATTAAAACTGAAATATTATCTTTTATAGACTGTGTTCCCTGAGACTGTATTTGTTTGAGGGCTTTTTTGGGGTGTGAGCGATCAATGGCAATAGGGTCGGTTAATTTAAGTCCCCAACCAAAAATAGGAATGCTCAGTAGTTCTTTTTTTAATACAATTTTGGCTGGTGCTAAAAAATATTGTAAGAAAAAAGTTTCCCATTGGCTTTGGTGTTTTGCTAACGCCACATAGGCTCGATCTTTTGGTAGGTTTTCTTCACCAATCACTTCAAACTTTAATCCACAGGTAATTCTGGCCCAAATTACGGTGCAGCGATTCCACAAAAATATGTAGTTACTGCGAATTCGGTAGGGCGCAAAACTTAAAAATAGTACCCCTGTAAGGCTGAAAAAAACGACTAACAGGGCGTAGCCCACATAAAACAACAGGGCGCGAAGGGCTAAAAAAAGGCTATTCATAGAGTTAAATCTTTGTAATTGGCAATAGTAAAGCCAGTGCCCTGACGTTTCTGGGCTGGTTCTGGCAGTAAATCATTGGCCAGTTAACCCACACATAATGAACTTGTCAGCTACTTGTTCACTTTTTTATTAAATCCCTGCTTCAGGCAAGTATTTCAGGGCTATCTTTTGTGCAAATAGCCAAAAAAAGTCGATCAGCCTGTTGATAGATAATATCGTCATTAAAAGGCTAAAAAGCCCAGTTTCACCTTGAAAAAATCTAAATAGTGGCTAAAAATACAGCGTATTGATAAGTAAAAGCCATCACATTTAAGCCGTGGCGATCAAACTAAAGGAGTAGAGTCAAAGTATGTCTAGTGATTTAACGCCAGCGAAGCTACGCCTTGCCATTGCGTCGGGCGAACATAAGGGTAATACCTCTGGATTATGTCCAGGGTTCGTTCAGTGCAATGTGGTGATACTGCCTAAAGCCTATGCCGATGATTTTTTAAAGTTCTGCCAACTGAACCCTAAGCCTTGCCCAATCGTGGCCATGTCGGGTAATGCCGGCGACACCAATATCGCAGAAATTGCCCCAGATTTTGATATTCGCCACCATGTACCTGAATACCGAGTGTGGAAAAACGGCGAGCTAGTGCAAGAAGTGAATGACATTAGTGAGCTGTGGCGTGATGACTTAGTGACTTTTTTACTGGGCTGTTCTTTTAGTTTTGAAGAAGCACTATTGGCTGATGGTTTAGAGGTGCGCAACATCACGGAAGGGAAAAACGTGCCCATGTACGACACCAATATTACGTGCCGTCCGGCGGGGGTTTTTCACGGTAATACAGTGGTGAGCATGCGCCCGTTTAAACCGGCCGACGCCATTCGAATGATTCAAATTTGCAGTCGCTTTCCGGCGGTACATGGCGCGCCGATTCACTTCGGTGATCCAGCCGCCATTGGCATAACCGATATAAATAAAACCAACTACGGTGATGCCGTGACTATTAATGATGGGGAAGTGCCGGTATTTACCGCCTGTGGTGTGACCCCGCAAGCCGCCATCATGGCTGCTAAACCTGATTTTTGCATTACTCATAGTCCGGGTTGTATGGTGGTCACCGATATTCCCAACAGTAAAATGGCCGTGCTTTAACGCACCCAGGAGATTTTTAGAATGGCTTTAATGCTTAATTGTGATCTGGGTGAAAGTTTTGGCTCGTACAAAATAGGCTTAGATAAAGAAGTGTTCCCACATATAAATCAGGCCAATATTGCCTGCGGTTTTCATGGTGGTGACCCACTGGTGATGGTGGATACCTTAGCGCTTGCCAAAGAATACGGCGTGATGATTGGTGCCCACCCGGCTTACCCTGACTTAGTGGGTTTTGGGCGTCGTAGTATGAACTGCTCGAGCCAGGAAATTCACGCCATGGTGTTGTATCAAATCAGTGCGTTGGATGGTCTTGCAAAAAGCAGCGGCCAAACCATGAGCTACGTTAAGCCCCACGGCGCTTTGTACAACGACATGATGCGCAACGCCGAAGTGCGGTTAGCCATTATGCAGGCCATTAAAGATTTTCATGGTGAGGTGAAACTCATGCTGCAAGCTACGCCTGAATGCGAACTTCATAAAAAAGAAGCGGGTGAATTAGGCATTGAGTTGTTGTTTGAAGCCTTCGCCGATCGCTGTTACGACGACGATGGCAAGCTATTGTCACGGGCTAAAGCCGGGGCGGTTCATAATCGTGAAAAGATGTTGTTGCAGGTAAAACAGTTAAACGAACAAGGCACAGTTACCACCGTAAGCGGCCAGACTTTAAAAATACAGGCTGATTCATTGTGTGTGCACGGTGACAACTTGGAAGGTGTGCAAGCCATCGAAGAAATTAAAAAGATGATTGCCTCATGAAATTTTTTATGTGGAACGTGAATCATGAACGGACTCGCACCATAGCAACCAGTGGCATTAAACTAGAGTTGATTGAATTATGAAGATTCAAGTGGCCGGTGAAAACGCGTTAATTTTGTATTTCGCCGATCAAGTAAGCGATGACGTAAGCCTGCGCATTCAGCATATGGCCAATGGCTTGGCCCAATATATTGGCGGCTTGCTCATAGATTTAGTGCCCAGCTACGCATCCTTAATGGTGGTTTTTAATCCGTTACGTACCGATCATTTAAAAGTGCGCCAAATCATACGTGCCGTCTGCCATGAAAGCACACAAGCAATTACCGATTCAAAAGCCTCAGTGATTACGTTACCAGCTTATTATGGAATGGACGCTGCCCCCGATTTACAAAACTTAGCTAAAAACGCCGGCCTTAGTTGTGAGCAAGTTATTGAAATTCATTCCGCCATGGAATACCGAGTATACGCCATTGGTTTTGCGCCGGGTTTTGCTTACTTGGGTGAAGTGGATGCGCGCATTGCGGCGCCACGTTTAGCCACCCCTCGTAAAAAAGTGCCCAAAGGGGCTGTGGCCATTGCCGACCGACAAACGGCTGTGTATCCGTCGGTAAGCCCAGGTGGCTGGAACTTAATTGGTTTGTGCCCGCTTGATATGTTTAACCCCAATGCTAAACCTACCATGCCGGTTCAGGTGGGTGATAAAGTGAAATTTAAAGCCATTGGTCGCGACGAGTTTTTATCCCTCGGCGGCCATTTAAGTGTTGAGTGCAATGGCCAAACGACAGCGGGGAATGCGTAATGCAAATTGAAATTTTATCTCCGGGAATTTTATCATTAATACAAGACGCCGGTCGCTTTGGTCAGCATGGCATTGGCCTTACGTCTGGCGGCCCCATGGACCCAGTGGCGTTTAAATGGGCTAACCGTCTATTAAATAATGATCAAAATGCCACTGCCATAGAGACAACTGTGGGCGGCCTAAAAATTAGAAGCCACGGCCCCACTCGGGTAGCTATTACCGGGGCAAGCGTCGCGGTAAAAATTAATGGCCAACAATGTAAACAATGGCAAAGCCTGGATTTAAGTTCAGGTGATGAGTTGGAGCTGGGTTATGCCACCTCGGGTTGTCGAATTTATTTGGCGGTGGCGGGTGGTTTTAAAATTGAAAAACAATTTTCCAGTAACAGCACTGTGGTGCGTGAAGGGGTGGGTGGTTTAACGGGGAAGCCTCTATTGAAGGGCGACAAGCTGAATTGCCATGCCCTAATTAGCCACAGCGACCCTCATCAGTCTTTACCCATTAAACAGCAACCAGAATATTCCGACGCTGTGACCTTGCGCGTGATTCCGGGTTATCAACAGGCTCATTTTTCCAAGCAAGAACAGAGTCGTTTTTTTCAAAATGAATTTAAAGTCAGTGAATTGTGCGATCGCATGGGGTACCGCCTCACGGGTCCACAAGTAAAGTGTGATATCGAAGGTATTTTATCCGAAGGCATTTGTTTAGGGGCTATTCAGGTGCCTAAAGATGGTCAGCCCATTATTTTAATGAACGATCGCCAGACCATAGGCGGGTATCCCAAGATGGGTTCAGTGTTGAGTTTAGATTTGGCCAAACTCTCTCAGCTTACCCAAGGGGGCTGCGTGAAGTTTGAGGCCATCACTATAGATGATGCCCATAACTTGTTAGCGCTCGCACAACATAAATTTGAAAACACTGAAATTGAAAACAGTCATGCTGAGCCTGTGGCTTAGAGAGGAATGATTATGAAGTCCAATACCACTGCTCAGCAACTTAGTATCGACATCGAAAATATTTTAGTAGAGCGTAATCTTCGTGGCATGAAAACCGTACAAAGCGCTTTGACGCCGGGTTATGTATTGCGTGCCGTGCAAATGATGCTGCCCATTCGTGGCCGCGTATTAATTGGTACCGGCTTTCCGGTGGTGGATACCTTTGAGACCGACGGCCCAGTAGGCGCCATTGCCTTGTATAAGGCTTTTGAAGCGTTAGGGGCTGAGCCTGTGATTGTATGTGGTAAGCCCTTAAGCGGCGAGCTGGAAAATGACTATCGAGTACACGAATTAAAAGTGGGCCCCCACGAAGAACGCGACCATGAAGCATTGGTTACCTTACAAGAATTAAAGCCGGAATTAATAGTGTCTATTGAGCGACCCGGTATGGCCAGCGACGGTCATTACTACAATATGCGGGGCGAAAATATCAGTGATCGTGCTGCCTGCTTTGATACTTTTTTAGAACATGCCCATTGCCCTACGATTGCCATCGGCGATGGCGGAAACGAAATTGGCATGGGTAATATTCAAGACGCGCTTAAAGACTTAGACATTCAAGCTTCAGCCACCGAGTGCAGTGAGTTAGTGATTGCAGATGTGTCTAACTGGGCGGCCTTGGGGTTGATTGCCATGTTGGATTGGTTAACCGGTAAAGATTTATTGGGCAAACTTGATTCATTAGCGGTGCTTAAGTTTTTATCCAAGGCCGGCAGTGTTGATGGCGTTAGCCGTGAAAACACCCTAACCGAAGATGGTCTACCGGCTCAAGACGGCATTGATTTGATTGCACGATTACGCATCCTTATTGAGCATAATAAATTACCCATTGAGCCTCACTACTAATGAGAATTCGCAATCTAGAAACATTTGTAAAAGTCGCTGAACGGGAAAGTTTTCATGCCGCCGCTAAGGTTTTAAAAGCCACGCAGCCTACGGTTTCATCTCGCGTGGCGGCGTTAGAGGCAGACTTAGGTGTTTCGTTATTTCGTCGCGATCAAGGGGGCACAACGCTCACCAGTCGCGGTCGCCAATTATTGCCGTACGCACAACGCATTGTGGGTATTAATACCGAAATGAAGGCGCAGTTAAAACAAGATTTAAATGAAGCGGGCAGTGTACGTATAGGTATTGCCGATACTCTGGCTCAATTGTGGGTGGGGCCACTGTTAAAAAAATGGCGCAGTGAGTTCCCTCACGTGGAATTCGAAGTTGTTATTGATATTAGTGATAATTTATTACAACAGATTACTCGTCATGAACTGGACATAGTATTGATGGTTGTGCATCCAGAAAGCGATGTATTACTGAGTGAGCACCTATGCAGTTACCCACAGGTGTGGATGGCGTCCAATGAATATATACAGGAAAAAAACCTAGCAAGCGAGCCACTTAATTTGTGGCAGTTGTCACGATGCTCGGTACTGAGTTTTCCACGTAATACTCAGCCTTGGAAATATCTAGATAACTTGTTTTCCGTCATGGCGGAAGACCGGCCTATGTTGCATACCTGTAGTTCGGTGAATCACTTAATGAACTTAACCGAACAAGGGTTGGGGATTTCGTTATTGCCCGAACCATTGGCGGCGCCGTTACTTAAACAAAATAAACTGACTATTTTGCATACGGCCCAAGAAGTAAGCGTGCCTAATATAGACTTTTGTTGTGGCTGGCGAGTAGATGATGAGCGCTTATTGCCAAAGTTATTGGCGGCCGCCGCTCGTAACGTAATTGAACAGCCTGAACGTGCGTTTTAAAGCAAGATTAAATGTAGCCAATATTTTAAAACTTAAATAGACGAATTGAAGACAAAATACCAAAGGAAAAAATATGACAACTGTATTTTTAAACGATGCTTTCATGCCTATGGAAGATGCAAAAATATCTCCCATGGACCGTGGATTCTTATTTGGTGACGGTATCTATGAAGTGATTCCTGCCTACGATGGTGAGCTAGTGGGGTTCGCCCCTCACATAAACCGTATGAACGAAGGCCTTGCGTTAGTGGGCATAGATTTTAAGTGGGACGTGGCCAAGTGGCGTGCAGTATGTGAAACCTTGATAGAAAAAAATGAAGGCGACAACTTAGGCATTTACCTACATGTATCACGTGGTACCGATAGTAAACGTTTTCACGCGTACCCAGAAAATGTAGCGGCTACTGTATTTGCTTACGCGTTTGAAATTCCTGCTGCAAACGTGCCAGATAAAAGCAAAGCAAAAAGTTATAAGGTTGCCACCACCGAAGATTTGCGTTGGCAACGTTGTAACATTAAATCAACGGCTTTGCTAGGCAACGTGATGCATTTCCAACACGGTTTTGAACGTGGATATAACGAAACTATTTTGTTTAATAAAAATAACGAAATGACCGAAGGCAGTGCCTGTAATGCTTATATAGTAAAAGACGGTGTGATTATTACACCACCGCTTGATAATCAAATTTTGCCAGGCATCACGCGCTTAATGTTGTTAGATATATTAACTAAGCACGGTGATATTAAAGTTGAAGAGCGCATCGTTACTATGGATGAAGTATTCGCCGCCGACGAAGTGTGGTTAACCAGTTCAAGTAAAGAAATTGCACCGGTTGTTCAAATTGATGGCAAGCCCGTGGGCAATGGTGAAATCGGTGATGTGTGGTTAGCGGCACAGACGTTATACACAGCCCACAAAGCTGAGTACTAACTGTAGGAGGGCAGCCCCTGCCCGATAAATCGTAATACGATTTAAAAAACCCAGGCAGTGGCTGGGTTTTCTTATGCCTGCTTTTCGCTCTTACTGGTGGAGCTTATGGCCCAAAAAATAAGCGCGCTAACAGGGTTCATAAAAGGAATGACCTGTAGAAAACATATAACTCTTAACTGGGTTACGCGTCGGTTAACAATTGCTGTATGGGTCCAAAAGGCATAACTCACAAGAAAGGCTAACAATGCCAATACTGGTATGAATAATTGTTTACTTTCCTCGTCGAATAAAATTCCCACCACTGCAAAAAAAACGAACAGTGCGATAACCAACCAATTTAATGCCAGGTATAGTTTTCGCCAAATGCCCAGTGAAGAAAAAGTTAGCTCCAAGGGAGTAATGTTTATGGGGTTTGATTGTGGTGTGGAATACATGTCGGACATGCTTGCTCCTTGCGGTTCAATGAATAAGTAACAAATGAATTACTTGGCAACAAAAAAAACCGGCTTGGTAGCCGGTTCGTTATCGCTGTTAAGCCTTGGCCTTCACATAAGGATTAGGCTCATTAGGGTCTTGCTGAGTCTTAAAACGCTTATGCAGCCATAAATATTGCGCAGGATAACGGCGAATAGCCGACTCTAACCAGGCATTATAATTAGCGGCATCTTGCTCTTCATTGCCGGTTTCAGGCAACGGCTCATAAAACTCTAAAACGTATTCTTGTTTAATACCTTTACGGTGATAGCTATAAGGAATGATTTTAGCTTTACCTGATTTAGCTAAAAATGTAAGGCCGGTAATAGTGGCGGCGGTACGTCCAAACAAGGGTGAAAAGGTGCTGTGATTGCGCCCATAATCTTGATCGGGCGCGTACCACAATACTTCTCCGCGACGCATGCTGGCAATAAAACCCTTCACATTTTTTTTATGAAACGCATGTTGTACAAAACGATAACGGCCTCGCATCATCACCGCATTCATCAACTTATTATCAAGTGGACGATAGGTGACGTTTAAATCACACACTAGGCTAGTAAGCGCACCGGCTAAATCTAAAATACTAAAGTGTGCGCCGGCCATTAAAATACCTGTGCCATCGGCCCTTTCACGATCCAAGATATCTTTGCCTTTAACTTCAATGCGATCTTTAAAGGCATTGATATCACGAAACCAAGCGGTCCCGCTGTCTAAATACCCTTGCATGTTTTCGTGAAATATTTGTTTTACGAGCGCCGCTTTTTCTTTGTCGCTTTTTTCACTAAAGCATAAATCAACGTTCACTTGAACTACGTGACGACGGCTCTTGGCTAAATTAAAGGCTAAAAAAGCCAAAGCACGGCTTACTTGCCATTGGGCTTTAAAGGGCAGGTAGCTGCACACCCATAAAAAGCCCACAAACAACCACACCCCCCAATACTTGGGTTTAAGGTATTCCAGTTTTAATAAGCTAACATCTTCGATGTTGGCGGCACTTTGGGTTTTACTCATATTTTTAACTCTGCACAGTTGTATATTTATCGGTGCTTTTTAATACTGTTAATAATGTTACTGGTGGAGCAACCGTCTTCAAAATTTAAAACTTTAACACTGCCACCATTGGCCATCACTTCCTTGCCGCCGGCAATGTCTTTAATAGCGTAGTCGCCACCCTTCACTAATATGTTGGGTAATAATTTGGCAATGATGCGTTGCGGGGTATCTTCGGTGAAAGGAACTACCCAGTCTACACTTTGCAAACCGGCCAGCACATCCATTCGGTGAGAAACTGGGTTAATGGGGCGCTCGGGTCCTTTTAATCGGCTAACGCTGTCGTCACTGTTAACCGCCACAATTAAACGGTCGCCTAATAACTTGGCATTTTTTAAATAACTTACGTGGCCTGGATGTAACAGATCAAAACAGCCGTTGGTCATAACAATGGTTTCGCCATTGCTTTGTGCTTCTTTAATGGCAAGCGCCAATGCATCTTCATCCATAATGCCGGTATGAGCCACTTGGTCGGCGCGGGCTTCGCGACGTAATTCGGCAAGGGATACGGTGGCGGTTCCCAGCTTAGCCACTACTAGCGCGGCGGCGGCATTGGCCAGTGCGGTGGCGTTACTAAGACTGCTACCGGCAGCTTTGGCCGCGGCCAATACACTGATAACAGTATCGCCTGCGCCAGTTACGTCGTAAACTTCACGGGCAGTGGCCGCTAGGTGAATAGGTTGCTGATCTTTTTGAAACAAGGTCATGCCTTTTTCACTGCGGGTAACCAACAACGCAGTTAAGTCTATTTTTTCGAGTAACTTAAAGCCTTTTTCAACAAGGTCTGCTTCGTCTTTGCACACACCCATCACGGCTTCAAATTCACTTAAATTGGGTGTGATTAATGTGGCACCGCGATAGCGTTCAAAGTCGTGGCCTTTAGGGTCAATTAATACGTCTTTGCCAGCGGCGCGTCCTAGTTCAATGAAAGGGCGGATGTCACTTAACGCCCCTTTGCCATAATCACTTAATACCACCACGTCACACTTAGGCAATTGAGCTTTGAACTTCTCAATCATGTCGCCGGTATCAACGTGCTGAAAGTCTTCTTCAAAATCTAGGCGAATCAATTGCTGATGACGGCTTAAAACACGCAGCTTTGTAATGGTGGGGTGGCTATCAAACGCACTGAACTGGGTTTGAATGTTGTCATGAATAAGGGTTTCTTCTAACGCGCGGGCATTGTCGTCTTTACCCACAAGTCCAAGCAAGCTTGCACTGGATGTGAGGCTGGCAATATTTAATGCCACGTTACCTGCGCCGCCAGCACGGTTTTCTATGTCGGTAACTTTTACAACCGGCACCGGTGCTTCTGGGCTAATGCGTGAGGTCGACCCACTCCAATAGCGGTCTAGCATTACGTCTCCCACTACCAGAACGCGGGCTTTGGCAAAATTTGGAATGGATAACGACATGCAATACCACCGTTTGGAAATATTAATAAAGAGATTATAAATTGGCAGGCATGGTAGCACAGCCGTTTTATCCCGCTAAGCATTGCTTTAGGACACCTCTATTAATTGCTTGTAGTCTCTGGCTTTACGTCTAATGCAGAATCAAGGCGGGCTTCGAAGAAATGCTTATTGCCTTTCAAGGAAGACCAACGCAGAGGCTGGATTAGCCGTAAAGCCCCGAAGGGCGTGTCCGATGCATACATTTACGGCGTTGCTCCCCTTGGAAATGGAATAACCATTTCACTGCGTCGCGCGCCTTGTAACTGCACGCATCGGTCACGCAGAGACTGCAATCAATTAATAGAGGTGCCCTTAAGCGATTGCTCTACAAATACTGCTGTTTTGGGCTGCGAAACATTCATCCTGTGGGGTTTGGTTGTGTCCATAGCGGTAATGGGTGCTAGAATCGTTTTTTTACATAGAATATGCAGTGCCATGGCCCGTTTTCTTTACAGTGTTGTTTTTAGCCTTTTGTTACCGGTAATTTTAATTCGCCTATTGGTGCGCGCCCGCAAGGCACCTGCCTATGGTGAACGCTGGCTGGAGCGCTTTGGGCTGGTTAAGGCCACGGCTCCTGAGGCACAAGACAAGAGTGCCATTTGGTTTCATACGGTGTCGGTGGGAGAATTTATTGCCGCGATTCCGCTCATAGAGCAGGTCTTAGCTGCCTATCCCGACAAACACATGGTCATTACCACCACTACGCCCACCGGCAGTGATCAGGTAAAAAAACGTTTTGCGGACGTTTTGGGTAAACGTCTCACCCATGTGTATTTACCGTATGATTTACCTTGGTTTCTAAGTGCATTTTTACGCCGCATTAAACCGCAATTATTGGTTATTTTGGAAACTGAATTGTGGCCTAACCTTATCCACAGCTGTCACAAACACGGGGTGAAAGTGTTAGTGGCCAATGCACGCTTGTCTGAAAAATCCGCTAAGGGTTATGGCAAGGTAGCAAAATTAAGTGCTCAAATGCTCAGCCATATTGACTGCCTGGCCGTGCAAAACTCAGTAGATGCACAGCGCTTTGTTGATTTGGGTATGAAGCCCAGTCAAATGCAGGTCACGGGCAGCATTAAATTTGATTTAACCATCCAACAAGACTTGCTGAATCAAGGAATTGCTTGGCGCCGGTGCTGGGGAGAGGCACGTAAAGTGGTGATCGTTGCCAGTACTCATTTAGGTGAAGACGAAATTGCCCTGAATGCATTCAATGCGCTGTTATCCACAGCCCCGAATGCCATGCTAGTGATAGTGCCAAGGCACCCAGAGCGCTTTGATCAAGTAGCCAAACTAATTGAGAGTAAACACTTAAAGTTGGCGCGTCGCTCCCAAGAGGGGCAGCTTAATGAGCAAACTCAGGTATTGCTTGTGGATACTATGGGCGAGCTAATGCAATTTTTAGCGGCCAGCGATGTGTGCATTATGGGGGGCAGTTACGTAGAGAATGGCGGGCATAATCCGCTGGAGCCTGCCGCGTTATCTGTGCCTATTTTAATGGGGCCCAGTCAGTTTAACTTTTTACTGATTTGCCAGCAGTTAGAAGCAGCAGGGGGATTATTAACGGTAAACGAACAAGACTTGGCAGAGGTTTTAACAAACTGGCTGCAAGACGATGCTTTAATTGCACAAAAGGGCGAGCAGGCAAAACAGGTAGTGGATTCAAACCGAGGGGCAAAACAAAAGGTATTTAATTTAATCGCTCAGCACTTAAGGGTGTAAGCGTTGTGTGACAGGAATTAATACCCTTTTACGTCGTAATCAATGTTGAAATCTACATTTTCTATGCGACTCACGGCCGTTTTAATGCTGCCGTCATCATACAATTCCATCCAGCGGTAACCCGGCGCTTTATTATCTATACCAAAGTCAGTGGAATTAGGGGTGAACTGCACACAGGTAGATGGCGTAGAAATAAAGCGCACACCATCAATTAAGCGGTCGGTGTCTTGATGCACATGGCCCCATAACACCACTTTTACATTATTATGCTGTTTGATAATCTTAAGCAGTTCATCGCTATTTCTAATTTGTTGATCATCTAGCCACTCGCAACCCATAGGAATGGGCTGATGGTGCATTACCAGTATAGTATGGCTAGTGGAGTCGGCAGCCAGTGCATTCTTAACAATGTCTATTTGTGATTCTTCAAAGTTGCCAAAGACGCTGCCAGGTACTTGACTATCTAGCATGATGATTTGCCACTTATCGGTTTTAATAACAGGGCACATCTCTTTGTTTTCAGGTGCAACGGACAGCATATTGGCGCGATTGTCGTGATTGCCGGGCACCCAGTATTGCGGTTTTCCGTCTTGTGCTATTTGGCCTTTAAGCCTTTTATAAGAAGCCAACGAGCCATCCTGACTTAGATCCCCAGTGCATAGGAAAAAATCAAAATCAGTCACTTCTTGGTGCATTTGATCCAAAACAGCATCTAAACCGCTTTGTGTATCCATGCCCAATAGCTTGCCCTGTTCGTCTTCAAACAGGTGACAATCCGTTATTTGTATAAACTTCTGCATTACAATTTTATTCCAAACTCATCCTTGAGCGAAGTGATCGCCAATTAACATGGCACTATATAGTTACAAGCTTAGTCACTTCTAGGGCTGGAGTCACATTTTTACGGATGCGGGTGGAAATTAAGCTCAATGCCGGCCTCTCCATGCAAAAAACAATGGGCTAACCAGTCAGATAGGAAGTGATTTATCTGATGTTTCTCATCAGGCAGGCGCATTTGAGGGTTGGGGTAGTAATAAACCCCATTAAATCTATGGTTATTATCAAAGCTAATCACCTCAGCGGTGCGCAGATCATGGTACAAGCGTACTTCCATTTTAGGCGGCGTAAGGTAATCGTGCAGGTTCGATATTTGCTCCACTGTGACACCCTGAGTATATTTAAATTGCTCAACCACCGATAAGCGAATGGAGGTGGCGTGGTCTACCCCCCCACTGATATTAAACTCACGGCTCCCGCCACTTTCCATATCTGGCATGAGCTTTAAAAGATGTAGGTAATTGCTTTCACATATTACCGATAGCTCTATTAGATTAGGTACATAGGGTTTACGCGGGTTTCGCATGGTTTCTCACGATCAAGTTTGTGAATCACTGCATTCCATTGTAGCGCAATTAAGTGGTGCGCCCTTGGCCCAGCGATTATTTTACGGTATTCAAGATGCTTTCACTATTTAGCTCTAGCCATTGCAAAGCAATGATAGTGGCTGCGTTATTGATGGCCCCATTGGTGACCGCCTTAAAAGCCTGCTGGCGGCTGATTTTATGCACTAATATGTCTTCACCCTCATTGCTTAAACCATGAACCCCACCAATGTGTGTGCTGTCGACTAAGGCCATGAATACATGCAGTTTTTCATTGGTGCCGCCTGGACTCACTAAATATTGGCAAATAGGGGTGAGCTGAGTAATAACCGCGCCACTTTCTTCCTGCGTTTCACGAATGGCCACGTCCTGCGGGGATTCTCCAGGTTCAATCATGCCTGCCACCAGCTCAAATATCCAAGGGCTGGGCTCATTTAACGCGCCTATGCGAAACTGCTCGGTGAGTACCACCACATCAAGGGCGGGGTCGTACAATAAAACCGCTGCTGCTTCACCGCGCTCAAATAGCTCTCGTGTTAGGGGTTGCCCCCAGCCGCCATTGAATAATTTATGCTGCAGGCTTAATTTTTTCATGGTGAAAAAACCCTGGTAGCAGGCTTTTTCTTCAAGGATTTTTACGTCCATTGTGTGATAACTGGGTTTGACCATTGGGTGCTCTTGTATCAATAGGAAATTGTAATTAGGGATTTGGTGTGTTTTTGCAACAATGAGTTGTATTAGACTTTGCTAATGTAGTCTTCCCTGTGACTCAATTAGTGTTTAGAATCCACCCATCTTTATTTCATGAAGGACTTAGACATGAAAAAACTGGCTCTTGCCATTATTACACTGGCCGCAACAGTGACATCTCAAGCGGTAGATCTTAAGAGTGTATTCGAACAAGCGATTTCAAACGACCCTCAGTTGGCAGCGGAATTGGCAACGGCTAATGCTAATGCTCAAGCCCAAGGCTTAGCGGGGCAAGCTATTATGCCGACTATCAATCTGAATGCTGAAAAAAGCCAAACAGAATTGAGTGATACGCCTAGTACTGATGGTACATATGATAAAACTTCTTACAGCATATCGTTAAGCCAGCCGTTGTTTGCACCATCATCTTGGTACAGTTATGCCGCAGCCAGCTCAACGACTGATGGCGCCGAGATAGAATTACGCAAAGCTGAGCAAAGCTTAGTTGTACGTGCATCTGAAGCTTATTTTGACGTATTACGTGCCAACGCTACTTTGGCATCTGCCAAGGCACAAGAAGCCGCTGTTAAGCGCCAGCTTGAGCAAACTCAGCAGCGTTTCAAAGTCGGTCTAATTGCTATTACTGACGTGCATGAAGCACAGGCCATTTACGATAACGCCACCGTTGATTTAATTGCCGCTGAAAGCCAGCTAGATATTGCCTATGAGTCGTTAGCGCTATTGACCGGTGAACGCTATGATCGTATTAACCCGTTAAAAGAAAAAATTCCTCTAACGGGCCCAATGCCAAGTGATCGTAATCACTGGGAACAAAAAGCATTGGCTCAAAACCTAGATGTATTAATTGCACAAACTTCTGGCTTGAGCGCACAGCGTAATCACAAATCTAAGATGGCTGAGCATTTACCCACGGTTAACTTGGTAGGTAATTACTCGATAAGTGAAGATGAATCGAGTTTCGGTGGTGAAGAAGTGAACTCTACTTACGTTGGTGTTCAACTAACCATGCCTTTATTTGCCGGCGGTGCCACATGGGCTGGCCAAAAACAAGCTTACTATCAGCGCCAAGCCGCTGAAAAAGGATTAGAAGCAGCTGAGCGCGGAGCCAGCCTAACGGTTCGTACTTTATTCCGTACCCTACAAGCCGACGTTGCCCGTATTAAAGCGCGTAAACAGGCGAAGACATCCGCCCAAAGCGCCATGGAAGCCACACAGACAGGTTATGAAGTGGGAACACGTAATATCGTTGAAGTATTGCAAGCCCAGTTATCTGTTTTTGGCGCGCAAAAGAATTACGCCTTTTCCCGCTACGACTACGTGATCGACTTGCTGAAGTTCCGCCAAGCGGTGGGCGAGCTGTCTATGAACGATATAGAAGAGGTCAATGGCTGGTTACAAAACTAGGTCATCAAAAATATGAATTAAGGCAGGTTTTCCTGCCTTTTTTATGCCCACGGATGGGCGACTCTTTTACTAAATAGGTAAAATTGCACAACTATAGGGTGTAGTTGATAGAGCGAAGCCGATGCCAGAGCCGAGGAGCAATATTGTAGGGTATGTCTAAATTTTAGGCGGTGTAAGGGCTAGATAGCGTTCAAATATAGTCATAATAATGCCTGTATCCTTTAAGTGTTTTAAAGCCTTATTTATTGGTACCAGCATTTCTTGTTGACTGGGGTGTATGCGCAAACCTATCTCATAGGATCCAATCGCATCCCCTGGCATGAGGCCACGATACTTTGGTGACCGCTTTTGATGGTATCGCAATAAATCGCGACTAATCACAATTTGATCAAGCCTTCTTTTAACCAGCATATTTAGTAGTTGTAGCTCATCGACCCCGTTTACGCGTGTAGCCTCATTTGCATCAAACAGGGCGCGGAACTGGGGAAAAGAGTACCCCCTTACCATGCCAATCTGCTTTCCTTTAAGATCATCAGGTTTGTTTACCTTAAAGCTTTCTCCTTTGCGAAATACCACCACATCTTCTAGGGTATAAAAAAATAGACTATAAATCCCTGGCTCGCTTTTACTTTGAGTCCAAATGGGTGAGCTGCCCACTTCCATGTGTACTTTGCCCAATTCAAAAAACTTATCCACGCGAGCATAGGGGTATATCTTCCAGTCAAAGAGTAAACCCGATTGCTTCCCCAAGGCTTGAATTAAGTCAAAGTAGATGCCGGTTTCTTCATCCTCGTACATGAAGGGTGGGTAATGATAGCCCGCCACCGCAATACGCTGGGCATGGCTTATTTGACTCATGCTAAATAAGGCAATAAAAAGTGCGAGGGCGTACCGTGGCCAATGTGTCGCGCGCACCATTGAGGTGTTGTTTAAGTTTATTAGGGGCATTAGCTCTAGTGTAGACTCAAGCACATATTCCGCTTATATTTGACCAAAAAGGCGGGGTGCGTATAAATCGTATAATGTCAGACTTGCCCAATTTACCGCTCAACGAGTATGCTAGCGCCTAATACTACCTTTAGACTCTAAGACCCAATGATCCCAGATCAACTGCGTTGCCTGTATTTACATGGTTTTAAAAGCTCGCCAGACTCTCATAAGGCTCAGCTAACACAGGCATTCTTTGCGCAGCATGATGTTGCTCAAAACCTGCATATACCCCAATTGCCACCTGAGCCACAAAAGGCAATGGATGCGGCTCAATTTTTATACGAGCAGTTAATTGATGAGGTTGGGGTAGAGAATGTACTGGTGATAGGCAGTAGCTTGGGCGGCTTTTACGCAAGTTTTCTAGTAGAGCATTTTGGCGGGCGAGCGGCGTTAATTAACCCAGCCGTGAAACCTTATGAATCACTTAAAGAGTATTTAGGTGAAAACAAGAATTACCACAATGACGAAACCTTTATGGTCACCGAAGACTATATAGGCGAACTGGCGGCCTTAGATGTGGTCCAGTTCAGTGAGCCACAGCATCATTTGTTGTTATTGAAAACTCAGGATGAAACCTTGGATTACCGCCAAGCAGCGGCCAAATATTGTAATGGTCCTTGTTTCATCGAATTTGGCGGCGATCACAGCTACCCCGAATTCAGTAAACGTTTACCCAGTATTATAAATTTTGCAGCAGCAAATTATTAAACAAGGTTGCTTAAGTTCGTTTGTGACGGACTGAGCGGCGCCCCTAACGGGCATAAAAAGAGTACCAATAAGAGTATGAGCAATTACACAGCGGCATCTATTGAAGTTTTAAGTGGCCTAGACCCAGTTCGAAAACGTCCGGGCATGTACACCGAAACTACGCGCCCAAACCATTTGGCCCAAGAAGTCATCGATAATTCGGTGGATGAAGCGTTAGCGGGTCACTGTAATCATATTACGGTTGAGTTATTTGCCGATCAGTCTTTGTCGGTTACCGATAACGGCCGAGGCATGCCCACCGACATTCACCCGGAACATGGTGTGTCGGGTATTGAACTTATTTTAACCAAGTTGCACTCGGGCGGTAAATTTACTAACGATAACTATCAGTTCAGTGGTGGTCTACACGGGGTAGGCATCTCGGTGGTTAACGCACTGTCACTTACTTTAGATGTGAATGTTCAGCGTGACGGTAAAATCTCGCATATTTCCTTTAAGGATGGCGAGAAAGCCACCGAGCTTAAAGAAGTGGGAGAGACTAAGCGCAAAAAAGACACCGGCACTACAGTGCGTTTTTCCCCAGACCCTCAGTATTTTGATAGTCACAAGTTTTCGGTATTGCGTTTAAAGCATGTACTACGTGCTAAAGCGGTTTTGTGCCCAGCACTCACCATTGAATTTATTAATCATGGCAATGCAGAAGACAATCAAACTTGGTTTTATGAAGACGGGCTGGTGGATTATCTCACGACTGCCACTAAGGGTTATGAAGTATTACCTGCGGAGCCTTTTGTGGGCACTATGGTGGGCGCCAAAGAAGCGGTAGATTGGGCGGTGCAATGGATGCCGGAAGGGGGAGAACAGTTAATGGAAAGCTACGTTAACCTAATCCCCACGTCACAAGGTGGTACCCACGTGAACGGTATGCGTACCGGTTTATTGGAAGCGTTACGGGAGTTTTGTGAGTTCCGAAACTTATTACCGCGCGGCCTAAAGCTCACACCCGATGATGTGTGGGACAAGGTTGCTTATGTGTTGTCGACCAAGATGGCTGACCCACAATTCTCGGGTCAAACCAAAGAGCGTCTGTCCAGCCGTGAAGCGGCCGCGTTTGTATCGGGTGTGGTGAAAGACAGTTTTAGTTTATGGCTGAATGAGCATTCCTCATTAGGAGAACAAGTGGCCGAGATGGTCATTAACAATGCTCAGCGTCGCATGCGCAGTGCCAAGAAAGTGGTGCGTAAAAAAATAACCCAAGGTCCTGCCTTGCCGGGTAAGTTAGCGGATTGCTCCACCAGCGACATTCGTTTCTCAGAATTATTTTTAGTGGAAGGGGACTCGGCTGGTGGTTCTGCCAAACAAGCTCGTAGCCGTGAATTTCAAGCCATCATGCCGTTGCGCGGTAAAATCTTAAACAGCTGGGAGGTGGATTCAAGTGAGGTATTGGCCTCTCAGGAAATCCACGATATCTCAGTGGCCTTGGGTATCGATCCGGGCAGCTCTGATTTATCGGGTTTGCGTTACGGTAAAATTTGTATCCTAGCCGATGCAGATAGTGATGGATTGCACATCGCCACTTTATTGTGTGCACTGTTTGTAAAACACTTTCGAACGTTAGTAGAAGAGGGACACGTCTATGTGGCCATGCCTCCCTTGTATCGTATTGATGTGGGCAAAGAAGTATTTTATGCATTGGACGAAGCAGAACGTCAGGGTGTATTGGACAGAATAGAGGCCGAGAAAAAACGTGGCAAAGTGGGTGTGCAACGATTTAAGGGGCTGGGTGAAATGAATCCGTTGCAGTTACGTGAAACGACTATGGATCCAGATACTCGTCGCTTGGTGCAGTTGTCGTTAGAAAACGAAGATGGCACGGATGAAATGATGGATATGCTGCTTTCTAAAAAACGTGCCAGCGATCGTAAGAGCTGGTTGGAAGAAAAAGGTAATTTGGTTGATTTAAGTTAGTTACTTTGTAAAAAGTAATGAGTGAAAATTGTATATAGACAAGGAGCAAGTTAATTTTTCACAGTCGCCGTGCATATGTCCATATAGGCTTACGCAGGCATCCATGTCAGCGACACTGTGAAAAAATAACTGGCTCCTTGCCCGGCAAAAATTTAGTGACTGCCGAAATAAAAACGTCTTGGCAGGGTAGGGAAAAAGAATGAACGATATTGTAATTGGTGAAGACGGCATCGAACGTCAAACCCTAAAAGACTATACCGAAAGCGCTTATTTAAATTATTCCATGTACGTGATCATGGACCGTGCTTTGCCTCACATAGGTGATGGCTTAAAGCCGGTACAGCGCCGCATTACTTACGCCATGTCAGAGCTGGGTTTAAAAGCTGGCTCTAAGTTTAAAAAATCGGCCCGTACGGTGGGTGATGTACTGGGTAAGTTTCACCCCCATGGTGACAGCGCTTGTTATGAGGCGATGGTGTTGATGGCGCAGCCATTTTCTTATCGTTATCCGTTGGTGGATGGTCAGGGCAACTGGGGGTCTCAAGATGATCCTAAATCGTTTGCCGCTATGCGTTACACCGAATCTAAACTGACAAAATACGCCGATGTATTATTGGGCGAGTTGGCGCAGGGCACAGTAGATTGGCAGCCTAACTTCGACGGCTCCTTGAAAGAGCCAGTGACGTTACCGGCGCGCTTACCCAACATATTGTTAAACGGCACTATGGGTATTGCGGTGGGCATGGCCACCGATATTCCGCCTCACAATTTACGTGAGCTGGCCACCGCCTGTATTCATGTGCTGGATAATCCCAACGCCACCACTAAAGATTTAACCCAGTTTGTAGCCGGGCCTGATTATCCTACCGATGCTGAAATTATCACCCCCAAAGCCGACATTCAAAAGATGTACGAGAGCGGCCGTGGCAGTGTGAAGATGCGTGCAGTATATGAAATCGAAGACGGCGATGTGGTGATTACCGCGCTGCCACATCAGTGTTCTGGCAATAAGGTCATCGAACAAATTGCCGCGCAGATGACTAAGAAAAAACTGCCTATGGTGGCTGATTTGCGTGACGAGTCGGATCATGAAAATCCCACTCGTTTAGTGATTATTCCTAAGTCGAATCGCGTGGATTTAAAACAATTGATGAATCACTTGTTCGCCACCACCGACCTTGAGAAAAGTTACCGAATCAACATGAACATGATTGGTATTAATGGTCTGCCGCAGGTGAAAAACCTGAGCATGATTGTTAAAGAATGGCTGGAGTATCGTACTAGTACGGTGCGTCGCCGTTTGGAGCATAGGTTAGCGAAAGTGCTGGCTCGCTTGCATATCTTAGATGGTTTGTTGGTGGCATTTTTAAATATCGACGAAGTGATCGAAATTATTCGCCATGAAGAAGAGCCTAAACAAGAGCTAATGAAGCGCTTTGGTTTAAGTGATATTCAGGCCGAATCGGTACTGGAATTAAAATTACGCCACTTAGCCAAGCTGGAAGAAGTGCGTATTCGCGCCGAGCAAGATGAGCTGGCCAAAGAGCGTGACCAGCTAGAAAAAATTCTCGGCAGCGAACGTCGCATGAAGACCCTAGTGAAAAAAGAAATCACAGCCGACGCAGAGGCTTTCGGTGATGACCGTCGCAGCCCAATTGTGGCTCGCCAAGAAGCGGTGGCGTTAAGTGAAACTGACCTTATGGGCGCCGATCCGGTAACGGTTGTGTTGTCGGCAAAAGGCTGGATTCGTGCCGCTAAAGGGCTGGATATAGATGGTAATACCCTAGCCTACAAGTCGGGGGATGCTTTTTTAGTGCAAGCCAATGCCAAGACCAATCAGCAGGCGGTGTTCTTAGACAGTAGTGGGCGCAGTTACAGCATTAATATTCATGGCCTGCCCGGTGCCCGCGGATATGGAGAGCCGGTAACCGGTTCAATAAATTTAACGGCTGGGGCGACACTTGCCACTATGGTCGTGGGGAGCAACAAAGATCAGTACTTAATGGCCAGTGAGTCCGGTTATGGTTTTGTCACCACTTTTGAAGACATGTTGTCTAAAAACAAAAATGGTAAGGCGTTATTAAACAAGCCAGACGACAAAGCGTTGCACGCACCGATTAAATTGGCCGATCAAAAACAAGATTGGGTGGTCGCGGTGAGTAACGAAGGGCGCTTGTTAACCTTCCCAGCAGCCGACTTACCATTAATGTCAAAAGGTAAGGGTAATAAAATTATTAACCTAGGGGCCGCAGGCACTGAAACCCTCATTGGTTTGTCACTCATGAAAGAAGGTGACGTGTTGGTTGTGAATGCCGGTAAACGTCATGTGAAGATGAAGTTTAAAGACTTAGAGCACTATCAGGGAGAGCGAGGACGTCGTGGTAATAAACTGCCGCGCGGTTTCCAAAATGTTACCAGTATTGAAGTGGTGCGTAAGGACGATAGCTAGCAAAGCGTCCAAATAAGCGATTGCTTAAATAAAAAAGCCCCTACCCTTAATATAGGTAGGGGCTTTTTTATGCGTCGCACTATATTTGTAAGCGGTCACTGCGTGGCCGAACTGTCTAAGGAACCCTTTGCAGGCGGCGCGCACCTACAAGGGCAGTTTGGGAGCCTCCTTACCCTTGGCGCTTACCCCTAAAAAGGTGTAGAATCCGCGCTGCCGAGCTTAATCTCGGTTTTTTTATGTAGTGAAGCTAAATATGGACAGTTCTTTCTGGCAA
>MAAA01014012.1_pt1 | contig 41648 bp, 36 predicted proteins | sample 1115971 | NCBI WGS metagenome assembly MAAA01 (sample SAMN04961123, study PRJNA320927) | seawater metagenome | isolation source: sample BD02T6 sea water enriched with oil for 6 days | place: USA:Gulf of Mexico | collected 2013-07-27 | reverse complement strand
ATGGGTGTTTAAGGCAGGATCGTGACACGGATGTCACTTACCAGAACAATGCAGGATGCTATTGTCGAGTGCCGAAGCAAGCCCTCATGGACGAGTTTACGGCGCCCTATAAAATAAACCTGTCCGACCTAAAGGCTAAGTGTTTTATTTAACTATAAACCTTTAGCCTTTACTTACCGATCTTATGTAATGATACCCATAGGCTTTTTATGCAAAATTTTACTGTGAGCCAACCACGCCCCTAGGCTTACCAATATTAATCCCACTATTAATTCCCCGCTCACCGCTTCATTAAATAACACAATAGCAGCAAGCCCTGACACCACCGGTACAATGGCCATTAACGCCCCCATGGATGAGGCGCCTAATAATTGCACTGCCCTTACATATAAGGCCATTTGAATAATAGTCGCCATAACGCCTTGGTACGCCATTTGTAAGCCAATATCAGCCAACACATTAAGCGACATGTTTTTAGGCAACCACAACACATACGCCGGCATATACAACACACAAGTAATAAGTGCCAAACTCACGGTGGCCTGCCAAGGGCTAATATCCCAACGCTTAATTAATACGGTGAATACCGCCCAACACAATGCCCCCAATGCCAGTAAAGCATGGCCTGGTGAAATACCGGATTGTTGAGTGAGTTGCCCATACAACAATAAGCTAATGCCCAATGCAATCACTAACATGCCCACTATTTTGGCAAGGCTAAGGGCATCTTTATTCACTATAATCGTCAAACCTATGATCAACAGGGGGATTAAACCGGGCAACAAAACGGCCGCATGGGAGGCGGGTGCTAATTCAAATCCTTTAAAGGTACACAAGGCATAGGCCAGCCCGCCCACTAAGCTGGTAATCAGTAACTTAGGGGTAAGAAGATTAAACCCTAGTGGGTGATGGCTGAATTTAAAGTACAACCACACCGGCAATAGAATAGCCGTACAAGTGGCATAACGAATAGCGATAACATCAAAAGATGTGAGCTCGCTTACACCGCCCATGCGCGACACTAAAATAAAACCACACCAAATAAGCGCGGCACTGATACCCAATAAATAGCCCTTAGTCAGGTTACTCATATTCACTCCCTTTGTAATAAGCGCCTGTATTAAGTATTTATAATAGAATATTTGATGATTCATTAATAATGAATAATAATGAACTATACATTCACAAATAATGAATAACTATTTATATAGAAAGAGAGGCTCCCGATGGAAATATCCGACCTTACCATTTTTAAGCAGGTGGCCGAATCGGGCGGTATTACGTCTGCGGCCCTGCAACTTAACCGTGTGCCCTCTAACATTACTGCGCGCATTCAAAAACTAGAAGAGGAACTGGGCAAAGCATTATTTGTGCGTGAAAAAAATCGCTTACGCATTTCAGTAGCCGGTGAACAACTATTGGTTTATGCCGATAAAATATTACATTTGGCCCGCAAGGCTAAAGATGAGTTACAAGCTCATGAGCCCCAAGGGGAGTTAAAGGTCGGGGCTATGGAAGCGGTGGCAGCCACCCGCTTAGTAACACCATTAATGGCGTTTCATAAAACCTGGCCCAACATTCAATTAAATGTAAATACCGCGCCCACCGGTAAGCTGATTGAACAAATATTGTCGGGGGAATTAGACATGGCCTTTGTGGCCGACCCGCTTAAAGATGCCCGCTTAAATATTATTCCGGTGTACCAAGAGACGTTGGTATTAGTGTCTAGCCTTGCTCATAAAGCCATTAAAAAACCCACCGACTTGAGTAGCGAGCCCACGCTATTGGGGTTTAATCATCGTTGCGCCTATCGTACTCGCTTAACCGAATGGCTTGAACAAAGCGGGAGCATGGCGCGGGTAGTAGAGATTCATTCGTATCACACGTTATTAAGTTGTGTGGCGGCCGGCATGGGAGTGGGGATTGTGCCGCTGGCTTTGTTAGAGCAATACCCATTTAAAGAGAACATTAAAATGCATCCCTTGCCCGTTAAATGGCGTAAGTCGGTTACGTCTATTATTTGGCGACACGACTCGGTAAAGGCAAGCATGGAAGCGTTTGCAAAGATTGTGACTAAGCCCCACTAACAATCTACTTTTTTATGCTTAACCACGCGGCCTCGGCAAAGGCATCACGATATTCTACTAGGGCCACTTCACGGCGGCCGGCCAACCAATGGCGCGCATAGTTATGCACAGGCCCCGTGATAAAGGCATTTAGTAACTCTTTGGGAAAATCTTGGATCAAGCCCGCTTCAATATACGGGGCAAACCAGTTAGAGATGTACGCCGCAAATGCACTGCCTGCAACCTTACCCTGTGCCTTGTTATCGCCGTTACTACCATGCTGGCGCTCACTTTTGCTGGTCACGTTTTTACCTTTGGGCTTGGTTTTACTTATCGGACGATGATGAAATACATAATGGGCCCACTGCGGTTGCTGGTTAATCCAGTCAACATTGGCAAATACTAACGCCTTCACACCCGCTTGGGCATGTTGCGCGGTGACCACGTCTTCGCGACCCACATCGTTAAGGTAGCGTTTCATAAGCAAGCCAAAGTCCCTTAACCCCTCAAAGTACACCGCACGCATAATGGCGTCTTTATTACCAAAGTGGTGATACAGACTGCCTACGCTGGTTTGAGTGGCCTCGCAAATGGTCTCTATGGTGGTGCCCGCCACCCCGTGCTCGGTAAAACACATCAGGGCTTTTTGTAAGATCTGTTGCTTTTTAAGCTCACTGCGCGCGCTGGACTTATGATTAGGCTGCGAATCCACCCTAGCTCCTTTAAATACTAACCTATTGGCCTGTTTGGCCTAAGGGGGCAGAGCTTATCACACGCTCTAGAAAGCTATTCTAGTTACTGGTCCCTTTTATTGATTTTGCCACACTCAGAACAAAACTAGAATAAAATTCTAGAATAATATTCTAATTTATGCGAAAGTCGAACGTATCGACATAGGAGATCACCATGAAGACACTTGATATTTACCAACGCATGATCAAATTACCTTTTGGCCACCGTCTTTTTAGCAAGGCTATTTGTTTTAATGCCCCTTATTTCTCTAGTATTAAGCCGCAGATTCAACAGTTAAAACCCAGCTTTTGCCAAGTGCACATGAAAAAGCGCCGCAAAGTTCAAAATCATTTAAAAACCGTGCATGCCATTGCCATGTGCAACATGGCCGAGCTAAGTGCCGGCTTAATGACCGAAGTTTCGGTGCCTAAAGGCGCTCGCTGGATCCCGGCAAGCATGGACGTGCAATACCTAAAAAAAGCCAAAACCCATTTAACCGCGGTGGCCGACGGCCGTAATATTGATTGGTCACAACCGGGTGAAGTGATTGTGCCCGTGGCCGTAACCGACACCCAAAACCAGCTGGTATTCAGCGCGCAAGTCCGTATGAATGTGAAACATTAAGCAATAGCAGACAGCTCTATTAGGAACAAACAATGAATCTTTATTTTAGATTAATACTGGTGATTTTAAGGGCATTGCGCCGCGATACCATTACCCCCGCGTTATTAGAAAACAGCATCACTGTGCGCATGATGCCCAACGACCTAGACGTAAACATGCACGTGAATAACGGCCGCTACTTAACCTTGTGTGATCTAACTCGAGTTGACTTTTTTGTACGCACCGGTATTGCCGCCCTAATGCTTAAACATAAGTGGTCACCCATTATTGCCGAACATACTATGACTTACCTGCGCCCTATTAAAGTGTTTACAAAAATAGAGATTCGCATGGAGATTACCCACTTTGATGAAAAGTTTTTTTACTGCAGTCATCATTTTTACAAAGGGGATAAGTTAATGGCGCACGGCACCTCTAAAGCATTGGTGATTAGCAAAAGCGGATCGCTGACACCCCAAAATACACTTGATGCGGTGGCGCAATACCAGGCTGCTAAAAACTCTAAGACTTCAATGGCAAAATAAAGAGCTTACTTAAAAAGAGGAATAAAAAATAAGTTAACGAGTTTGTTAGAAGGCAAGGCACCTATTATGGTTTTAGGTGTCTTGCCAGAAAAGTGTTTAAATTGCCTTAACTATTTTGTACGTACAGCTCATCAAGGTCAGCGACCGTTGAATCGGATCCCTGCGCTGCTATCTCATCTGTAAATAATACATACAAAACAGGCACCACAAACAACGTTAACAACGTAGACACCATTAAGCCGCCTATAATGGCCCAGCCCATTGGTGACCACATAGTAGAGCCGCTTAATGTTAATGGCAGTAACCCCGCAATGGTTGTGACGGTGGTTAATAATATGGGTGTCATGCGCGTTTGAGCACTTTGCATAATAGCGTTTAATAACGACTCACCTTGTGCATGTTTTTGGTTGGCGTAATCAATTAATATAATCGCGTTATTCACCACAATTCCCACCAATGAGGTTAAACCCACAAACGCGGTAAATGAAAAGGTATAACCGGTAATAAACAATGCAAAAAAGGCACCCGTTGCCGCAAAGGGTATGGCGCTAAAGACAATAAGCGGCTGCTTAAACGATTTAAACTGAACCACCAATACCGCGAATATGCCCACTAAGGCAACAATCAACGCTTTGGCCATGCCGCCAAAACTTTCTTCACGATTTTCTTCTTCACCACCCACCGAAATCACAACGCCCTTGGGGAAGGTTTTTTTGTTAATTTCGTTTAATACTTCATCGGTAATGTTAGCCGTATTAAAGCCTGGCAATACATCCGAGGTGACTTGTGCCGAGCGATCCATATTATGATGCTGAAAACGTGGCAGACTTGTTTCTAGTTTAATACTCGATACTTGCTTCAACGGTATCATTGCCCCTGACTCACTGCGCAACATAAGGGTATCAAATGCGCTGAGTTCGGGTTGCTGGCTATCAGATGATTTCAGTACGATACTGTAATCATCTCCTTGGCTATCTTTATAAACCCCCATAGGCAAACCCACTAGTGCGGTACGGATATTTTGGTCTATCTGGTTAATCGGTAAACCCAACATGGCGGCTTTATCGCGATTGATTTTAACTTTTAAATCAATTTTATGTTTACCAATTACATTCTCAACGTTCACTGTGCCGTCGATACTGCGTATAACATTTTCTACAATGCCAGCACCTTGTCGAATATTATCCCAATCTTCACCCATGACCCTTATAGCCACTGGTGCCTCTGATGGAGGGCCCTGATTAAATTCCTTGATAGAAATTTTAACACCGGGAAACTGGTTTAATTCTTCGCGTATACTTTCAATAAAGGGCTCTACAATATCTAAACGGCTGGCATTTAGCTTTACCATTAATTGTGCAAAATTAGGGGTTTGTCGGTCTGGGCTCACGTTATAATAAACCCGCGGATTACCACGACCCACATTAACCATTACGTCTTCTACTAGGTTTTTTTGACGCATGATGCTTTCAATTTTAAACGCCGCCGTTTGTGTTTGCTGAAAACTGCCTCCTTCAGGAAGTTCTAAGTTCAACAAGATCATGGGCTTTTCTGCTTTTGGAAATAAGCTCACACCTATATAGGGAAATAACATGAAGGCCAAGAAAAAAACCGAAAAGGCAATGCTCAGTATTTTTTTAGGATTCATCAAGCCCCAGGTTAATGCTTGGCTGTATTGTTTTTCGGCCAAGCCGTCTAAGCGCTTTTGTACACGGGTGGGTTGAGCCGATTTTTTACTCAATAAACTGGTTAACAAGGGGGTAATTGTTAAGGCCACTATTAAGGACGCCAATAAAGTTAATACCACGGTCACCGGCATTGAGCGTATAAATTGGCCTGAGCCGTTGTCCATCATTAACATAGGTACAAAAGAGAGGATCGTTGTGAGTGTGCCGCTTACGATGGCCATGCCTACTTGTTTAGAGCCTTTTTCGGCCGCCTCTTTTGGTGCCAATCCAAGTCGTTGATATCGTAATACATTTTCGGTGACGACAATGGCGTTATCCACCAATAAACCTAATGCGATAACCAAACCCACAATGGACATTTGCTGCAACGCAAAACCGGTAATGTCTAACCAACCAATGGCGATAAAAATAGAAATAGGGATAGCAATAACCACCACAAAACTGGCGCCACGGCCCAGCACTAATAAAGATGCCAGTGCCACTAATAATAAACCTTGAATTAAATTACTGAAAAATCCAGATACCCGTTTATCCACACTGATGCTTTGATCAACCATAGTGGTTAATGTTAGCTGGGGAGGTAGTTTTTCCTCAAAAAGAGCTATTTCAGTTTTTAGGTTTTCAGTGACCGAAAATATATTACTGCCTTTGCGTTGCACCACAGACAATATAACCGTGGCTTGATCTTTATAAAAAGCACGGTAACTTGGCAGGCCATCACTTAGGCTAATACTGGCAATATTTCTTAGGTAAATGGGTTTGTTATTAATAGACGAAATTACTGTATTTTCTATTTGTTCTAGGCTTGCAAAGTCACCGCTCGTTAATACACTAAAACGCCGAGCACCCGCATTTACATGGCCCCCTGGTATGTTTAAAGACGCTGAATTAATGGCTTGCTGGACGTGTTCTAAACTAAGCCCTAAGGCATGTAATTTGGCGGGTTTAAGCAGTATTTGAACTTCCATGGCGGCTTGTGCATCTATGTCTACACGCTTCACCCCACCTACTTTTTCAAGTTTGCTTTCTAGCTTCTCACTGTATTTTTTGAGCTGAGAATAATCAGCATTAGCACTGCTTAATGCCAGTTGAATAATGCCCACTTCATTGGGTGAAATTTTGTAGATACTTAATTTTACAATGCCGTCGGGAAGATCATCTCTAATGGCATTCACTGCATTTCGTACATCATCATATTTTTCATCGGCATCGCTGCCATATAAAAATTCAATATGAATTTTTGCCAGTCCATCTTCAATATTGGCTTTTATTTCTTGTACACCCTCTAGTTCATTTAGCGCTTGTTCAATAGGGTCTACGATTAAAGATTCCATATCACTGGGAGTGGTGCCAGGGTTCACCACTATGATATTACTCATGGGGAAATCAAGTTGCGGGTCTTCGGCCCGTGGCATCGTAAAATACGATACTAAACCAAGCAAAATTAGCAACATGCCACTTAACAAGGTTAGCTGATGGTTACGTATGGCTAAAACAGGTAAATTCATTTTAATATCCTATTTATAGCCAGTTATTCAAATGCAGCTTGAGAAAGCTGACGTATCGGTGACGCTTTATCATTACTAACTATACGTATTTGTGAGCCTTTTACGATGAAGGGCCCGCCCTGAGAAATAACCTGTTCACCTTCCGCTAGACCATTTGAAACCATGACAAAATCGCCATCTAAATAGTTAATTTTAATGGTTTTTAAAATGGCAGCGCCATCTTCGCCAATAACATATATTGATCCATTACTGCCATTGGCCTTTATTAATGCGCTAAAAGGAATCGCGGCCAGCGTTTGAGTGGTTGAGGGGCTTATGCTGCTATGAGCAATTAAGCCTGAATATAATTTTGGGGCACTTGTCTCACCCTGAAACGTAAGTGACACATCCACTTCAAATGTTTGTGAGTGGCTATCGGCACGGCCTGCTACTTCTTGTACCTTCCCTTTAAAAATTTTATTGGGATAGGCATCTAAACGAATGTTTGCATGATCTCCTAAGCCAAGTTTAACCACGTCTATGTCGGCAATGGCCAGCTTTACACTCCAACCCTTTTTTAAGTCTGCAAATAAAAATGCGTCTTGACCAGATTGAACAAGCTCGTGGGGTTCTATACTGCGGGTTAAAATACGACCATTTTCTGGGGCGGTAATGACAGAGTACTTTTGATTAAATAGTGCAATTTTTAAATCTGACTGGGCAATATAAACGGCGGTTTGTGCTTGTTGACCCAGTTGATCTGACGTTAATTGTTGCGCTTTAAGCTGTGAGATACGCATTAGCTGGCGATTAGCATCATCAAGTACAGCCTTTGCTTTTTCAACACTAGCGTTGATCTCGTCTAATATAAGGGTGGCTAATACCTGTCCTTTTTTAACTTCTTCACCTTCTTTTACCCACACGTCACCGATAATACCCGCCACTTTAAAGGTAAGTCTCTGTTCAGAAACAGGCCTTACCGGCCCACTGGCAATAATGGGTTTAGCGATATTTTGGTAGTGTACCGATACCACACTAACAGGAATTATATTCATACTATGCTGATTATTATCTTCAGCAAAAGAATTTAATGGTCCGTATAAAAAACTTAACACACAAACTGCTAAGACCTTAAACCTTGGTTTTGATAATAGATCCATTGAAATGTCATTCCTGTTTAATAACTAACGTTGCGGTTTAATTTATGCATAAAGCCGGCGTTTAAACGGATATTTATAAATTACACAGTTTATCTATTATTAAAATAACCATTAAAGTTAGAAATAACTAAATATAATTTAGAATAATTACACTAATTATTTAAATAAAAACTGAAAATAATTTATTACGATAACCCAAAATATAATTTTTAAAAATTTTATTAATTTTTGGTTTTTTTAAAGTATTCACTCAGTTATTTAGAATAAATATTCTAAATTTTAAGAGCAATATTGACCCAAATAATTGTTTTACAAAAAAATACTTGGGGTACGTAGGTGCCACTAACTGGTTAATTTAAACACTAAATCCAATGCTATTTTATTAGCCATAAGAAGTATTTGAATAGGATTTACACGATTACCTTAATTAAAACCGTGCATGCGTCAAATACTCAATAATTATTTCATTGAAAATTAATATTCTATAACTAGAATCCCTCACGAAATGATCGTTCTCATAATTTAATATAAAACAAAATACGTTTGGCTAGTGCCCACATGTACATATATCAAACTAATTTGATAATTAACTCATCGATTTCGCGTACTTGGTCGATGATTTTTTTGTTACTTTAATTTAAAACGTAATAATAATTGTGTAAAAAATATTAGAACCGACATTAAAAATAATAAGGCAAATAAAAGGGAAATTTAATGAACAAGAATAACGCCAGTACGCTTGACTCTAGTTTGAGCATGCAAGCCAAACATTCTTTAGCATCTGATATAAATCGAATTTATTTTTTTAAAAATACATGTAATAAATTTGAAACTGGCGTGAAGATGTTCTCTAAAAGCGTGAGCATTTTAGTAACCGAGGCCTATCTCTCTATGGCCAGCATTGTATTTCGCCAACAAAACCCCAAGAGAACTAGAAGCCTTGCCAATACCATTTTTAAATTTGGTTTAAGTATTTCAGGAACCAAACTATCTAATCGTTTCACCTTTAAAACGAAGCACTGTGAAGAGAGACAGTTATTGTTATTAAAGGAAATTATTAATGAGAACAAAGATACCGAATTCGGCATTAAACATAATTTCAAAGATATTAAATCAATAAGTGATTATCAACGCCAAGTCTCGGTTAATACGTACGATAGCCTTGAAGACTACGTAACCAGACACACTAACGGCGAAAGCAACCTGTTAGTGAAAGATGAACCCGTGACCTATGCAACTACAAGTGGCACTACGGGTACACCAAAATTCATTCCCATTACCGAACGGGCACAATTAGAGTCCCATCAAAATGTGTCTCGTACCTTTATATACAGCGTATATAAAGAAAATCCAGAAGCCTTTGATGGCACCATTTTAACAATTGTATCCCCAGCTGAAGAGGGCAGAACACCCGATGGTACGGTGTTTGGATCTACCTCTGGGCAGTTAATCCTAAACATGAATAAGGTTGTACAAGATAAATATACTATTCCTTATGATGTATTGGCGCTGGCCGATTACGAAGCCCGCAACTACTGTATTATTCTTTTGGGCATCATTAACCCTGTTAGCATGCTGTCTACCGCCAATCCTTCTACCTTGAGTTTGTTGGCCAAACAAGGCAATGAATGGAAAGATGACCTAGTCGCTGACGTAGCCAGTGGTAAATTAAAGGCATCACTCAATATTCCTGAATCGGTACGTACACAAGTTGAAGCACGCTTAAGCCCCAGAACAGATTTGGCCGGCCAAATGTTGTATTCCATTATGCAAGATCAGCACAAAAAACTGCGCCCTGTACATTACTGGCCTGCGCTTAAACTCATTACGTGCTGGACGGGCGGTAATTCAAACGTCTTTATTCGTGACATGCGTGAATGGTACGGTGATGTGAAAATACGTGATCTAGGGTATTTGGCATCTGAGATACGCGGCAGCATCCCGTTATTAAATGCGGATTCAGCTGGAGTATTAACCGTAGGTGAAAACTTCTTTGAATTTGTGAAAACAAGCGATATAGATCAAACCTCACCCCGCTATTTTTTAGCCCACGAGCTAGAATTAGAGCAACGTTACTATGTGTTTTTTACCACTAAAGCGGGGCTGTATCGTTATAACATTAACGATATTGTTGAAGTTCGTGGTTTTGAGAACAATACCCCCAAGGTTATTTTTGTACAAAAAGGCAAAGGGGTCACCAATATTACCGGTGAAAAGTTGTATGAACAGCAAGTATTAGCCGCTGTTGCCCATGCCGAAAATGAAACGGGAATCGTCACCAACTTTTTCATGTGTTATTCAAACGCCGAAGAAGCACAGTATGAAATGAATATTGATTTTAAGGAAAGCAATCCAGACCAAACCGCTTTACGTAATTTCTTAAGCTTGATAGAGACAAATATTTGCATTAACAACCTAGAATATGACGTTAAGCTTAAATCAAAGCGCTTAAACCCCATGCTATTAAATGTTTTAGCCGACAATTCCCTAGAGACGTTTAAAGCATGGCGCGTTAAAAGCGGTATTCGTGAAGCGCAATTTAAAATAACGCCACTAACCGATGATGCCAGCTTGTTTGCACCCCTCACGATTGTAAATAGCACTGAGTTGGAGTAAATATTTTGATTCTAAAAAATATCACTAGCCGTGTGTTTATGGTTTTTTTGATGGCGATATTCTCTTCAGTGCACGCGGTTGAGAACCCCTTCTTAGCGGATTTAACCACAGGTACCACTTCATCCTTCTTGCAAATTGATGATTTTTACTCTGACAAACTGAGCGAAACAGCCCAGTACCAATTAGATTACACTTACTGGCGCCCCACATCTCAGTTGGATAACGGCCATGTGATTATTTATAACCATGGTTTACAAAGCCATCGAGGCTGGTTTAATGCCACGGCTGAGAAACTAAGGGTTCTGGGTTATACAGTGTATGCCTTTGATAGAATAGGCTCGGGCACCTCGTCAGATGCTTATGCACTTGATGGATGGTTTATGGGCCTTGAAGAATGGCTGCCATTTTTACCCTTTGTTGATGTGGTAAAACGCAGAGGACATATACGTGATTATCAGCAATTTTTAACCAGCATAGATAATATGAAAAACATTGCAGTTAATGAAAACCCTAATAAAAAAATACATTTATGGGGGAATTCTTATGGTTCAAAAATTTTAACCAATTACCTATTAGACAGTGAACGCTCTAAGGATATTGCATCAAGTATATTTACCACTCCTGGTTTATACCGTGATGAAGAGAACATGCCGTTACCTTTCTCACGGTTATCCTTATTTTTATCTAAAAGCGCCGATATTTTTACCACCCCAGTGAGTGCTATCGATGATAATAATGGCGCACATTGGTTTACGTATTCATCCCCTTGGTTAGAGCGCATAGCTGGCGACCCGTTATCATTGCGCCATATGACACGTAAATTAGCATTTCAAACATTGGCCATGAACCAACATATAGAAGAGCAGAGCGGTAACAACAGTGACTTTATTAAAAGTAAGCGCTTTTACCTAATGGTTAAGGGTGATGCCATGATGGATAATGGCAAAATGCTACAACACATTAGTGAAAATAAAGGCAATAGCCAGGTTAAGTTTTATCAAGGAGGCGCACATAACAAGCACTTCTTAGCGTTTACTGCCGATGCTGACACCGTTATTAACGATATAGATCAATTTTTGTTACAGAGTAAATAAATGAAAATTTTGCATTGTAGACTTAGAATTTTAGAAATACCTTTTGTGGTTGAATTTAAGCACAGCAGCCACACACGTTCTGACGTTGAAACAATTTTAGTTGAACTAGAATTTGAAAACGGTGTTATTGGTTACGGTGAAGCACTTCCAAGGGAGTATGTGACCGGTGAAAGCATAGAGAGTGTTAAGAACAGCCTTTTAGAAAAAGTGTTTCCCACAGTGAAAAACTGTTCATTCAAAAACAAACAGGATGTTTTTGATTATCTTGATAATTTTGAGAACACCATTCAGGGCCTTGAAAAACACGAGCTATGCGTAAAAGCGGCTTTTGAATTAGCTCTGTTGGATGCGGTAGGCAAGTCACTTAATGTGTCGGTGATTGATCTTTTTTCAACACCTAAAAAAGAGAGTATTGAATATAGCGGTATTGTCAGTGCTGAGACGCCCAAGGTCGTTGAACACATATTAAAACAGTATCAAGCTCTTGGTATAAGCGCGGTTAAAATGAAAGTAGGTGGTGACTTAACCGTTGATATCGCCAACATTCAAGCGGCAAGAAAGATTTTAGGCCGTGAAGCCAGTATTCGTATAGATGCCAATGAAGCGTGGGATCTTAAGCAAGCAAAAGACAACCTAGCTGAATTTATGCAATATGATGTGGTGAGTGTTGAGCAGCCAATGCCGGCTAACAATAAAGAAGATTACCCTGAGTTATTGACGTTTTTAGATGGGCGCATGCATATATCTCTTGATGAAAGTCTATGCCAGTACGTAGATGCACAATGGATGACGGAGAACAAAGGCGGCACTGTTTTTAACATACGCATTTCAAAAAATGGCGGCCTAACCAATTGCCTTAAGTTACATGCTTTAGCCAAAGCAAATGGGCTTCATTGCCAGCTAGGGGCGCAAGTGGGTGAGACATCACTGCTTACCAGTGCGGGGTTAATTTTTGCGGCGTTAACCGGTGACGGTATTTATCATGAAGGGGCTTTTGGTACCCGCTTATTAGCATCTGATATTACCGATAAACCACTGCAGTTCTCTAAAAATGGCTTGTTAAGCATTCAAAAAATACAGTCTTTACCAGGCCTTGGCGTTGAAGTGAACACCGATACTTTAGAATCTTTAACGGCCCACGTATATAGTTAAAGAAGGTAGGTATTACGTTTTAGCAACGTTATACCTGCAATTCACCTGTCTTTTTGTGTCGTATTAGCTCTTAGGTTTAACGTCATATTTTAGGTTATAAATCGTGCCTAAAATATGGCTGGCGTAACACGGTTACTGCGTTTATTTTGAATGTGCTTTTAACACTACTTGTACGCTTGCCTGTAAGCCATTAGTTCGCTTAAAAGCCAGTCTTGGCTGTTTATTGATATTTTATTATTGCAATGAATTTTGTAAAATTTACCCGACATTTTACTCTTTGTGGCTGAATACTCTATGAAGTCTTCAGTAGATTTGATGTCATCTTTGTAATACGCATATTTTTTATTTATATGCTCAACCGCTTCCTTGCCATTATGCATAGTGCCATTGCGTTCATATTGACAGTCTGTTGATGCTACAAAACTTAAAAGATGGCTAATTTCATCTTGAGTTTCAGCAAAAACATTTACTGTAAATATAGATAACAAAATTATAATTATTTTACGTAACTTCAATTGATGACCCCGTAGTGAGAATAGGTAAATTATATGATTGAGTATTGCTAGGCATTAACCAGTTCAGCATCATCTACTGAACTTGCCCGTAATTGTTTTGATAACAAGGCTAATAAAACGGAGCAAACAAACGCAATCAAGCCGGCAACTATAATACTACTGGCCAATGAAGTTTCCTGTGCCAGTATGCTAAATATTAAACCGCCCAAGGCAGGCATGCCAATCACAATAAAGGTGTACATGCTCATCACGCGCCCACGTACTCGATCAGGGGTTTCTTCTTGCATAATGGCCGATACCAAACCATTAGAGACACCGCCCAAACAACCGCTGATAAAAAGAAAGATTAATGAAGGATAATAAGAAGCGCTAGCCGACACCAGTGCCAACGTGGCACCAATAAACATAGTGCTGGCGATTAAGAATAAGCCTCTTTTATGGTGAGTGCGTAATACCGTAGATAATATACCACCGATTAACAAACCCCCACCAAAAACGGCCATGAATAAACCGCGCTCTTTTTCACCCAAGTCAAAGGTTTGCTTTAAAAATTCTGGCATCAACGTTTGATATGGCCCTAAAATAAATATAGCCACAATCACCATAAACAAACATATTTGCAGTAATAACTTGTGATTAAAAATATAACTAATGCCTTCTTTAAAATCTTCTAGGTGAGAAGCCTGCGGGGCTTTTTCTTGTGGGTGCATTTTACTAACCAGCACAAAACCCAAACCCGACACTACCCAGCCAACCCCGTTAAAACCAAACAGCCAAGACCAGCTAACACTTTCTTTAACTAACCCCGCGATCATTGGTCCTAAACCAAAACCCACTACACTAATAATGCTCATCACTATGGTGCCAGTGCCCAAACGATTTGCTGGTAATATGTTGGCCACCATGGCAATACGGGCCGTGGCCATAAAGGGCACGATCATGCCGTAACCCATGGCAAATACACACAGCAGCCAAAAACTGGATGCGTTCACTAAGCCTGCCTCTATGGTAAACGCCATAATAGTAATGAATACTGCGGCCACAGCCGACGCGAGTATAATAATAAGCTTACGTGAATAGCGGTCTGCAGTGATGCCCCCCACTAAGCTAAAAATGGCAAACGGCCCAAATATTAATAAAAATACCAAACCGGTTAAACTGTCTGATTCGGTGATATGGCGGGTATAAATTACCAGCGAATAAGAAAACATGGAGTTAACCGAGAAGGCCACAAACGAAGAAAGATAAAAGGCTACGACTTGCCACATGGGCGTGGCTATAAAATGGTGCTTGGAATCAATATTCATTGTTTATTCATTTCCCTGATAAAACCCAAAAAACACTCTACTAGGGTTGTTAAATTAAATAACAGCTATTACTTTTTGTAGAAATTAAGCGTGTGTGCTTTAAATATTCAACCCTATCTAAGCATTAATGACCTTTGCCGCAGATTCAATATGTTCTTGCCCCCATAACGTAATGGCTTTAAGCGCTGGTATAAGCGCCCTGCCTTTATTAGTAAGGGAGTATTGAAAGCGCACTGGTTTTTGTTGATAGGGCTGTTTTGTTATTATTGTTGCTGCCTCTAGGCGTTTAAGACGCTCTGCCAATGTATTAGTTGGCATGTTTTCACGTGTTTTTTGCAGCTCATTAAACGTGCGATGGCTGTAAAAAATTAAATCCCGCACCACCAACAACGTCCATTTATCACCAAACAAATCTAAAGAACAAGCCAGTGGGCAGGTAGATCTGTGTTCACTTTTAGATTTCATATGCTCAGCTTTTACCCATCAATAACACGACTTACAAGCCACACTAACATGGTCACTTGCATTTTTAAAGTGACATTATGGGTTTATACGGATAGCTTCGTTATTTTGCAATTAGAGTTCTTTGAGGGTGCTAGCTTAGATGGTTAAAATGTTCAGATAGTCAGGCTTCGGATCTCTAAGATAACTAGAGGGTCAACTAACACAGAGAAGTTAATTATCCCGTAGATGGTTAGTTATATTTAAAACTGATAGCCAAAAGCAAATTGAAATGACGGTTTTAACTCAAATTCATCTACCTCATTACCATTAACAAGAGTAAAGCCAATAGTTTTACCTGGGTTTTTAATCCCATTGAAAAAATAAAGATACCCCGCACCTATGTAAGCAGCATTATTATATTTATCGTTATTATTCATTATACCAACGTAAATATTTGCACCATGTTTAGGCGTTTTCGAATCGAATAAATTTGTTTTCATCCAACCCATTCCAAATCCGTATATATTTCCAGAAAGAGATGAATAACCTAACACCCCTGTGGATACATATTTAAATTCCACTTCAGACAATAGGCCATAATTTATACCCAGCCCACTATAGGAGTTACCGATCCCGACACCATAAGAAGTGGCCTCATTTGCTGTAACCGTTAAAGATAACAACAAAAGAAAAAGGTATGGAAATACTTTAAGACTATGCTTATGAATAACTATGACTCCACTAACAATTTTAAACATAAAACCTTATATCCGAAGAAGATCCACAACTTATGTGCAGAATATGCGTGCTTAGTCGACTTGTTAAGATGCATGAATTGTCCAAACATCCCTAAACTTAAATGCATGCCAACAACTATCATTTAATTTAAAGTAAAATATAACCACTGAGCTAGAATTTTTTTGACCAATTGTAACAGAGAAAACACCTTCTCCCTCGTCCCTAATTCGCTCGACATAATTATATTCATTGATAATCGTTGGCTGAGCGTATAGCCTAAAATCGTTATCTTTTATTTCTTTCAAAGTTAAGAATGAAGTTTCATTCCACGACTTACCATCATACTCTCCTTTAGCTACGACAACTTCAAAAGGTTCAAAGACGTGGTCAACTTGGAAATCTCTATCTGCCCTATATAAGCTCAAGAATTCTTCAAAGTTGTTTACCTTATTACAGGCAAACAACTGTCCAGAGAATATTAGAGAAAGTACCAGTATTGAAAATTTCATATGCTTCTTAGGACCTCATAAAGAGGATATAAATAGTAGGTAAAATAATCGACGATGTAGTAAAAACATGATCATGCCATACGGAACTGGATATTTGATATCTAAAAATGCTCAACTATGATTGATGACGTGACTTAGAACTTTAAGTTCATAAAAAACAGGAAGTTGACAATATTTTTTGGAGATAAATATGAAAAATCATACAGTTCAAATTATTTACCTACTAGCACCTTTTTTAACCTTATTACCACTAAATACTTATTCGCAAGACTTGTATTCCTTTAACATAAGTATAGTTTCAGTTGGTCCAAACGCTGATACTATAACCATAGATGACACTAATTCAGTATCTACAGGTATAACGGAAGGAACCTTTAGTTTTAGTACTTTACTCAGTAATGCTTATGCAAACTCTGGGCACTCAATAAGTGAAGCTCTACAATTCCCAGATGTTAGTTTTACACTTCAATTACCCCAAGGCTATGAAAGCTTAGGGTGTAATATATCCTTTGTTGACAACTCTCCATCACCTTTGTATATATTTAAACGAGATGATCGATTAACCATTACGTTTTCACAGGGCTATAGCGCATTCCATGGTGATTACAAAGTGCTTTGCTATTAGAAATGAAAGCTAGAATATTTAAAGCAATGTTTTGACAGATAATACTGACGCTAATTTAAACATAATTCCTTTAGCATGGGCCGTAGTAAACTGTCATCTTTTGTGCAGTTCTTTTGCACAAAAGATGACAGCTTTCGTCGATATAGCCGAAGGCGATTGTGCCTAAGATTTTTATGTATGAACTTCAAATTGAAGCTCTCCACCCAATATATGTACCGTACCAAAATCCCCTGTCAATTAGGAAAAATCATCATATCACCTGTAGTGAATCAATATTCCCATAGTCTTTTAAACCACCCAACTCAGTGGTTGATAGTGCGGACTCAATTGAAAGCAACTCGCTAACTTTATTCATTCCTATAAATTCTAATGTGGCTTTACGGTAGCAAGTATATTCGCCGTCTTTAGGCTGTATGTAATATTGTGACGCAGGCAAAATTCTTGTATCTAAATAAAAAATGATCGTCCTCACATTTCCAATTCACAATGAAAGAGTCATTTAGGTCTATAGCTTTGAATAATTTTATTTTTTTAAGTCCATAGTAATTTACACCTAACAGTTTAATTATGCGGCTTTAGTGCTGATAAGAGTTTATATGCGGCTTTGGGGGATACGTATTTTCTCTTTACGCTCAAACACTTACACAGCATTTCCATCGCCGCTTTTAATCTTCTTATTGATTAATGAGCATAACCATAACACCTCATTTACAAAAAACAATTGATAACCAAGGTCTATGCCGCATACCATGTTGCCCCTGTGCATACATTCCAACAGACCACCAATCCCCAATTAAGCCAGCATCCGTGTCCTTTAGTTTGACCGTTGTCGCCCGGATGCAGCGGGGGCACACTAAAGGACACGGGTGCTGGACAACCCAAGCTAATCAACCTAAAGCAGCCAATCTTTTCCACTTCAATCACACATGTAACGACCCGCTACCTAAACCACATATCCGGCAGCCCACGTCCCTGCAACATAGCCGTCACGTCCATCATTAAGGCAATGCCTACATGCACCAACACCCCACCCCAAATAGACTTAGAGCGCAGCGCCAAAATCCCCAACAACAATCCAAAGGCAATGGCGCCGGTGCTTTCCAACCACAACTTAGGAAAGTGCAGCATTAAGTACGGCAGGCACATTACCGCGATAGATAAACTGCCAAACGGAATACGCAAACCATTGACAATAAAACCCCGGAAGAAAAACTCCACAGCAATAAACTGGCTGATGTAAATAAGCTCCCAGGCAATTAAATCAAACCACGAACGATCGGCCATTTTATAAAAAGGGTAATGGCTAGAAAAATCATCGCGAAAACTGGCCAAAAACGCAAAAAGTAAAATAGGCGTCATTAACAACACATAACCCAGCCAATGTTTATGAACGCTGCCCCACTGCCAGCCGTACTGACTTAAGTTTTGTTTTAAAATAAATTTTATGCACACCATGGGAATAATCAGGAAACATAAAAGATGCCATGCCCCCCACCATATATAACCCAGTAATTGCCGGTAAGGGTGCGTTCTAAAATCACGTAACCATTGGTGGTTTTCAATGGAAAACCAGCCTTCTAATATGCGGATTAATTCATACAACACACTTGAATGTTTTAAGTAGTGGGTCATTAACAGGCAAACACAGGCCAGCATTAACACTATCCATACTCGGCGAGTTTCAAGCTTGGGGTTAACGTGTTTGCGCTGCGTAGCCGCTTCTTGGTCAATACTGGCTAGGGCATCCGTGATATTGCGTGGATGTAAGACCTGCCAGATTCGCTGTAGCCTTGAGTTCATACCGGTCTTCTAGGGGTTTTAGTTTTAATAATTAGTGCGTTTATAACACCCAGTCATTGAAAAGTCTTTGATGATTAACACCATGCGCGCACACAAAGCCAACTGGCTAAGCTGGTCTATACTGTGATAAGTGATTATTTAAACAAATATGTAGGTATTTACAGTGACAGCAAGTAGCCCAAAAGCCGTGAAGCATATGTTAACCGGCCCCCTATTGGTCAGCCTGAACGCCGATGAAGACGAAATGGACTCTGAGTCGGGCGATGATTTTTTGTCCGCCGTCACCGACCTTGAACAACAATGTGAGCAAGTCATCATTGACCTTGAGAATCACCCTAACAATACCGAGCTCATGCACCAGCTGTTTGCGTTATTGCACAAACTTAAAACTGATTTAATTTTGGCCGGGGTGCATTCTTTGGTTCCCCTAGCACAAAGAATTGAAGATATTTTGTTCCTGGTTAAAACGGTTAAAATCAGCTACAGCACCAGTATTAGCGATTTAATATTATTGTCTTTAGACCTCACTAAGCTGTTGCTGACACAACGCATTTCTCTTAACTCCTACCGCTATGCCCCCAACGACTATCAGCAGGTTTGTGATGCCTTATATAAGATCACCAATAGTCATGATGACAATCGCGAGTCCAGCGTATTTGAGGCCATTTTACTACTGGACCCTAATACCAGTTTAAAACCTCAAGTAACCGAAACCGTGGGCAACGCCGTGGTGCTGCACCCACAAAGCAACCTTATGTCTATTCTTGATGAATTTGGGGTGCATTTTAATGACGATTTACGTTTCTTTCAGGGCCTTATGTACGCCTTTGAAAAACGCTCACGTTACTGGGAAGGCCGTCACGAACGTCTATTGCATATTGCCCTAATGATGAACGCTTACGCCCACAACCCTGTCACCCCCAACCAACTTACCGCCGCTGTATATATGCACGATATAGGTATGGCATTTATGCCCTTATCTATTTTGCACAAAGATGGAAAACTAAACGCTGAAGAATTAAAGCTAATACGCACGCACCCGCAAGTGGGACACGACATGTTAATTAGAATGGCCGGTTGGGATGAAGCTGCCGAAATAGTACTGCATCACCATGAACGCTTTGATGGCACCGGTTACCCCGATAAGTTAAAAAATGGTGAAATTTCAAAAGGGGCCGAAATTTTAGCCATTGCCGACACCTTTGATGCCCGTACTCACGAACACGTGTATAGCAAAAATTTGAAACGCCCTTTTATTCGTTCTATATTGGAATTAAATCAGTGTGCTGGCAATCAGCTAGATGAACACTGGGTAAATATATTTAATGTGGTGATTAAAAAGTTACACAGCCACCATTTTATTTAGCTGATTTGGGACCCTAACATACTCACACTGTGCACCGTTATGTTTACGGATGGTATAGCGGCTAATATTAAGTGCGTGTTCCTTATACCTGAATTGGTAGTTTTATCGTGGTGGTGACACCTTGGCCTTCTTGGCTTTCTATACTCATTTTTCCGTTAAGGTCACTTTCTATTAGGTTTTTTATAATAAACAACCCTAAACCTGTACCACCACTATTTGGCTTAGTCGTAAAGTATTCATGACAAATTAAATCTAAATGTTTAGCACTTATACCGCAGCCATCATCTGTGTATTTAATCACATGACCATCGGCTACTTTTTGATACGTAATATTAATACTGCCATTTGATTTATCCGCAAAACCATGCAGTAACGAATTTGAAATTAGATTAATGATAATTTGTGAAAACACTCCAGGTTTAGTTTGAATAAATACATCTTCTGAAATATCACACAAAATTTGATGGGACGTGACTTTAATTTTTGGCTTTAAACTCAGTAAAATTGTATTAACATATTCTTTTAAATTAATAACACTTTTTGAAATATTACATTGATCCACAGCAATTAACTTAAAACTGCTTAATACTTGAGTCACGTTGTCTATATTTTTTTCAGATGACGCCACCAGCTCACCGGCCTCTAATAAAAATTTGGTTAGATAACTGGCCTGCAGGGTGTTGTCTTCCATTTTAACTTGGGTTTTCGCTATCTCGCCTTTCATATGAGTTAGCGCTAACTTTAAGGTGCCAAATGGTGATGATACTTCGTGTGCAATACCCGAGACTAGGCTGCCTAGGTCGGCCATTTTTTTAACATCGGCCAACACAATATTGGCAAGACGATCTTTTTCTAATAGGCTTATTTGTTGATCTACTCGAGCTAATACTTCTGAAGGTATGATGGGCTTTTGAATATAGTCTACCGCGCCAGCCGAGAACCCCTTCGCCACATCTTGCGGGTTGGAACTTCCGGTGACAAATATAACGGGGATACCGCTACTTACCATATTCGCTTTTAGCATTAAACAGGCTTCAAAACCGTCCATATCGGGCATATGGATATCCAGCAAGATTAAATCATACGACTTTTTTTTAACCTGCTCTAGTGCGTTTTGGCCACTATCAACACTATCAGTCTGATAGTCATGCTCGCTTATAACTTCACGTAATACTTCACGACACACTGGGCTGTCATCAACTATCAGTATTTTTACATCACAATTATTCATACTAAAGCTTTAAAAATGAATCATTTCTAAAGTGTAGCCCAATATCAATATTGGGCGAATTCAGCCATAAAGGGGGGAGTATGTCGTTAAGTACAATAAAGGCCTTACAGAAGGCTACTTTAGGTTGCGTTTAAATCTAGGTTGGCCCCTGTTTAGTTGTTGTGACTCTACATTTTTCATGATGGTTTCTACCGTGGCAGGCAGTTGGTCAATGGAGGAGACCAAGTTTTTGGCCGAGGTAGACGCACGATTAATGGCACCCAACACATATACCTTTATAAAAATAATAATGCCCAAAATAATCAACGCCACTAACGCCATAAAAATGTAAAACACTAATTGAAATTTGAAGGCAAAAGGCTCGACAATAGTCGCGTTTAAACCGTTCACTGTATTTAACACCTGCGAATTAGCATCGGCCACAATGGCACGAATGGGCTCCTTTGCGTCTTGTAACGAGCCGGCAAACTTATCCTTAATGCCTTTAAACGAGTTAAGAACTTGCATTAATTCTTTACGCTCTTGGCTTGAAAGTTTATCGGACTGCAGGGCCTTATTAATAGAGTTCGCCACCTCTTTCATGGCCCCCGACAACTCTTGCGCGGCTGACTCTATGCCCACTATATTTACCGCCACATCTACCGTTACCGCTTTTTGGGTAAAGGTTTTCTCTAGGGTGGCGATGCTGTCAACTACATTGGCGAAGCTTAGCGAAGTGCACGTTAAGCCCATGATAAAGGCAAGGAATAACAATAATGAGTTAGGCATAATATTTAAGTACGGACTTAGTTAATAACAATAAATGTGTGTAACAGCACTAATCCATCAGTGCTTTAATAAAGTGTTGTTTAAAAGCACTGTCTACATCGAGCTGGCTAGGCACCTGATCACTTTTTACTAAGATTATAAGGCTTTGGGCGGTTACGTGTTCATCCCCTGTGGGGTGTACAAATACTTTTCCCTCTTTATCTATATAAGCCAAAGGCGTGCCTACCCCGCACTGTACCATTGCAAATACTACGTCCGCCCAACGCTCGCCTTCCAACCAAATACTGTAGCGTTCAGGGTGGTCATCACGGCGGGTGAACATGTCTTCAATTACCACCTCGCTGCCCGGTGCATCCATGGCGCGCACCAATATTTCAGGATACGAGCGAATGGGCCGCAAGATACTTTTCACACCCAAAGCTTGAATGCGCGGACGGTTCACATCTTCAACACATTCCACTAGGGTTTTATGCACAAGGCTTAAACGTTTTAAGCGGTCACTTATGTCAAAGGTGACGCTATCGCTGTCGGCATCGTATTCATCCCGTGCCAATACGAGTATATGGCGAGATTTGGCAACATAGGCTCGCTCTAAATCAGGATCATTATTGCCGCTGCCACAAATATGTCGAACCCCTAAGTCTTTTAAATTAGTGGGTAAGCCGCTGTTGAATTCGTTATTTAGTAGCAATATTTGGCTGCCGGCATAGTCTTTATCTTCACGTATCTGCACCACTAAACGATTAAAAAAACTAAAAGCATTATGTTTAGGTGAGTTAATAATAAGTATGTGGTTTTCCATGTTCCAATCCCAAAATCCGGTGCGAATACGTTCATGACGCGCAATACGATAGTCAATGTAATCGCTAATGATAAAAGTGACCAGAGTAATGGCCGAGACATACATCAATATAATGGTAGCCAATTGACCGGCCGTAGTGTGTGCGCTTAAGTCCCCATAACCCACTGTGGTGAGGGTAGTCAGTGTTAACCATACACCCTGCCACAGACTCATGCCTTCCAACTGCACCATAGCCACACTATGAGCCATGACTAACACGCCCAAAAAAACAATGAGTTTGATTATTTTTTTGCGGATTTTTACATCTGCACTGGGGTTAAAATTGCGGGGGTTCAGCAAAAGGCGTTTTAAAATCATGGCCCACGGTAACACATGGGCCAAAGGGATAGCTAGAACTGGGTTTAGGCGAATAGATTAAGGGTGCAAGGTATCATGAATAATCTTTGCCACCACACCGTCAGCCTTTAAAGCTCTAATTTTTGCGTTTAGTGTGGGTACTAGTTTTTTCAGTTGCTTGGTATTGGCAAACTGTATATGCAACGCAGCAGTGGCGGTAATGCGACGAGAAAACATGAGCTGCCCTTGAAACTTTTTATTTCGCTTAATCAGCCACTGAGCCACTAACTTGTCCATCACCGCTGCCTTTGTTTGACCTAAAGGGTTGCGAAGTAAGGCTGCCAGCATGGCCTGTTCAGTACTCGCGTCTATGCGCTGCACTACCGCTTGATCAAATAGCGTGCGCAATGATGGGTAGCTATAACCCAAATGAGTAACAAGCTGGGCTCCCTTAAGATCCTGATCACTTTCAAAACGGTTGGGGATTTTCTTTGAGAAAACAAACACGTCGTTAATGGGCACCACGGGTTCACTCCATAAATAGTCATTAGGATTCCCCACCCAGCTAGGGGATTCCATGCGGGCATCGACCTTGTGTTCGTCTACCAATAATTTTGAGCGTTTTTCAGGAGCAAAGTGAAATTCCAACTTCTTTGCTGTGGATAAGCGTAATACCTCTACTAATATGCCGCTAACCCCGTGTTCGTTCACTATGATATAAGGCGGGTAGCCAGACTGTGGTATAGCCACTAGTAGACTGTCGGTCTGGGCAACACTGTAACGAGCAAATAGACAAAAGATCAGCAGAAGACAGCCATGGCGCAATCTCATGGGAACCCCAATGGTAAATTGATCTGATTATTATAGTTCAATTCTTGGAGGGGATAGTGACAATACACAACTACCCGTCCCAGCGACGGGCTGGCACTGCGAGTGAAAACTTAAAAAACAAACCTCATACCTAGGGTATTCACCCACTGCTGGTAGCTATAGTTGGTATCATCGAACTCTATATTAGAAATATTCTTTATATATTCTGAACTGAAATATAATTCGATGATTTTAGTTAGATAGTAATCTTGCATATAACTAAGACTCACTTGCTGGTCGTTACGGGCAATATCATCCAATAATATGTCACTAATATACTGGGTATTTTTATATTTACTGCTCACGCTGATGGCCGTGCTGTTGAAGCTTTTTTTATAACTGGCCTGCAAGTAAAAACCGTTATTGCTGATGTATTCATCGGCATAGTTGTTATCAAATAAGTTAAGGTTTAATTTTACGCGGCTATCGTAATCACTAAAGCTCACATACGTTTTTATATTTTGTGAGTTACCGGCATAAATATCGTAACTGCTGGTTTGCGCAGACTTTTTATTGTAACCATATTGCAGGCCTACCCGCATATCCTTTATTTTACGGGTAACATCCAGTTTTCCCTGAGTATATTTTAATACATTTTCACCCGACAGATTATACGTCATGACTGCTGGGATTACGCGAATTCTATAATCATCACGGTAATAGGTAACCGGTAGCGATACGCTGGTAACCGTGCTGTCTAACTCGTTTTTGGCAAAAGATTCACTAAAATAGTCCAATAAAATCTTGGCGTCGCTGTTTTCCCCATCAAAAAACTCATAACTGCCCATGACACTAAACTGGGTTTGTATATCTTGTTCGGACGCGGTGTCGCTTACCACTATATCTTCGTCGGCCGACAAAAATACATTGCTGTTAATGCCCTTGTTAATATCTAGTTCAAGATAATAATCTTTGGCGCCGGCATTCACCGCTAAACCTAATAAAAGTGTAAGTGCGCCTACGTACAATACTGGACCGGTATTCATGATGAACTCCCTACAACGTCAAAGAAAGAGGCACCCCGCTAATACAGGAGTGCCATTAAAGAATTAGCCTGCAAAACGCTCTTGTAATAACTCGTGGCGTTCTTCACGGGTTAAACCTTGAAGCTCTTCTTTTAAAGCGTCACGCTCTTCATCGCTTAGGCTGGCAAATTGCTCACGACGCTCTTCACGTTGCTCTTGGCGAAAGGTATGAAACGCCTCACGGCCTTCTTCTGTGGTTACGTCAAACCCTAGTTCTGCGGCACGGGCAATACGTTGCTCTTGACGCTCTTCTTTGCGCACCTCATGAAAAGCCGCACGACCTTCTTCGGTGGTGATGTCAAAACCCAATTCTGCAGCCTGTGCAATGCGCTCTTCTTTTAAGGTGGCACGTAATTCTTCACGTCCTTCGGTAGTGGTGATGTCGATGCCTAGCTCCACCGCTTTTGCTTCAATGAACTGCTGTTTAGCTTCTGAACGATTCCAACGCTCGGAAGCGTCACCCGCCAAGACATGGCTACTTAACATGGCGCCAGCAAGGGCAATAGAAAGTGTTACTGAATTAAAGATTTTGCGAGTTAACATATTATTCTCCAGCGATTATTGGGCTAAAAATGTGCACTTGTTTAAGTACATACCTTTAAAACGCCCCGTAATCACCTTGGTTGACATGCAATTGAATAAAAGCCTCGCGAAAACCCTAAGCTATTGATTTTTATAGCTTTTTAATTAAATATTATTTATGGTAATGCTAAAAAAGGTGTAAAAAGAGATGAATCTAACTAAAAGCGGTGATTTCCCCTGCCGTTTTAGGGCATACCGGGTCAGGGATGGTAGTTGAAAGAGTTAAAGACTTAACGAGTAGGCGTAAAAGTCTTCATTTACTTTTTGGTAATCCTGTTTTTCATAAAGGGCTTGTCCGGCCAAGTTGTCATGGGCGGTGAGCAAGTCTAGACGTGCGGCCCCCGCTTCCTTGGCGAAGCTGGCTGCTTTTTGCATAAGCTTTTTACCTGTGCCTAATTTACGCCCCGGCGCATCGACATACAGATCATATAAGATGAATATTTTAACCGCGTCTACCGAACAAAATGACGGGTACAGCTGCACAAAACCCCGTGCCTTTTCTTGATCTGGGTCTTTGGCCATAAATATTACCGATTCATCCCGTTCAATGCGCTCGCTTATAAAACGCTCAGCCAAGGCCAAATCAGCTGGGCACTGATAAAACTGGCGATACAAATCAAATAAACGGGCCACGTCCTGGCTGTGTTCTGCTTGGGCTTTTATGATTTTCATGGGGTTAACCACTCTATATTTGTCTAAGGGTCTATGAAATTCATAAAACGTATAAGATTTTGCACGCCTGATATATACCTACTGTTCTTCAAGGCGGTACTTTTTGCTATGGTATAAAAAAATATGCAGTGAATACCCATGAATGTATTAGTGTTACTCACCTTCGGCTTATTGAGCCTAATGGCCGGCGCCCTTCACGCCCAACAAGATAGCACCCACTTAGTCAATGTTGGCTACACCCAACAAAGCCAAACGTTCTCGTACAGTACAGGTGATACTAGCCTTACGTTACAAGGTTATAGCCTGCTGTATCAGTATGGCATTAACGATTGGCGCATCAGTGTGGATTATAATTTGGCCAGCGATGCTAAAGCCAACAATGCCCAACAAGGTGAGCCGCAGTATGGTTTACAGTTTGAAACGTCTGGTGTGAACCTGTTTGCCGAATATAACTGGCCCAGCAGCTGGCTGGCGGTGGGTATTGGCAAAAGCCAAGATGATAGCCGCTATCAATTTAATGACCCGGACCCAAACCCCGTTAATCGCATCAATACCCGTAGTGAGACCTTAGTAGACTATAGAAGCCTAACCTTAGACAGCGGCTATATTTACGTGCTTAGTAATGGGCAATGGATAGTGTCGGGCAGTTTAATTCAACAGTTGGTAGAGGAAAAAAGCCACTACCATCACGAAGAGAATGGCACTAAAGATGATCAAGTCACTAACCTTAATGAAAACGGAACATTAGCATCTATGGGTTTAACCTATGGCCACTATTTTGCCCTTAACGAACATTGGCAGCTGTATTTAAGCGCAGGCTTACGCCGTCAAATCACCATAGCCGGCAATGGACGTACCACCACTCATTATCGAACACCACTGCAAAACAACCAAGCGGGCACCCAAGTCACCAGTTCAGAATTAGAGTCTATTAGCCAATCGGCCAGTACTACGCATCAACTGCAATTCTCTGCGTATCACAATAAAGGCAGCATCAGCTTTGATGTAAGTAAGTTACATCATCAAGCGTTATCTGAAGCGTATATAAGTGTGACAGGCGGTATTGTTTTTTAGCCTTTTTGGTTTCAAGTGGTGATGCGTTATTTATGTATTGCAAAAAATGGAGCACAGTTAATGTTTAATATTTATGTAGAGCGGGTGATTGATAAAGATATCAATACCGTATTTGAGCTATTGGCTGATCACGCGGGCTATTCGCAGTTTAATGGTGTTAAAGTAGCAAAACTTTTAGAGCCGGGCGATACCGAAAAAAATGGTTTAGGTGCATTACGGCACATAGACTTGGGGGGCGTAAAATTTGATGAACGCATTACCTGTTTTGAAAGGCCTTACCGACTTGATTATAAAATTGAAGCGTCCAGCCCACTGCCCTTTAAGCACGAGATAGGCTGTATTACGCTACAGGATATCGATGGCGCAACCAAGGTGATTTGGATTTCTAAGGGATGCATAAATGTACCCATACTAGGCAGGTTTATACTGGATAAATTTTTTGAGCGTAAAGGCAATATAGGTTTTGCATCATTGTTAAAACAAATGGCTAAGCTGTAGTTTTACGTACTGGAAAGATTGATTAGCTTTACACTACCCGCTCTGCGGGTATTTTTTTCACTTAGAAAAACCGCAAGACTTGTCCCCGTGCACACTCTTCGCTGTTGCTCACAAACACTCAGCCTTTCACTCTGGCTACAACAAACGCCATCTGGGCTGCTGTGCCGCATATGTTGGCGGTTGCCCACTTTTCACCAGAAATGGCCACGATACGAGATTTAAAATCCTGAGTTGCCAAATGTCGTTGGTATCGGCTGCATGCAATGGGCCAACCGCCTTAAAGCCCTGAGCAAGATAAGGGATAAATAGTTGCATCAAACCACTGAGCACAGCCAGTACAGGCCCTTGTGGCAGGGAGACACTTAAAATATGCATCAAGTGAGGTGCCTGGCCATAAAAAAGCCTAGTGCCGTTAGTATTTTTGACTAACCCTGTGCCTCATCTAACCTTATAGGGTAAGTTTGTCAGGAAACGCCATGTTTCGCTCGGCCATATTTATCTTTTTATGTGTTTTTATGATGCCAAGTCAGGCGCAAACGCTACTCCTGTCTGATCACGGGCACTATAAACTCGCCCCCTATGTCTATTACCTGCAAGAGCCCGACAAAGTCCTTACCATAGAAGATATAGTGGATAATTCACAAAACTTGGCTTGGCAAAAAAATGAGGAAGAAGACTTTAACCTTGGTTTCAGTACCAAAGGTTACTGGTTGAAGGTAACGCTTAACAACCAAGATTCTTTGATACACAAATGGGTACTGGAAATTGCCTATCCATCTTTAGATTATGTAGAAGCCTACTTTTATGATGAATCAGGCAATATAGATGCGCTTTATCTTGCCGGAGATCAGTATGCGGTAGATAAAAAAATCGTTAACCATCCACATATTGTTTTTCCGGTAAACCTGCCACCCAATCAAAATTATACTCTTTATATTAGGGTGCAAACCCAAGGGTCAGTACAGGTTCCCCTTTCTTTGTGGCAATGGGAAGAATTTAATTTTCACACTCTGGTGCACTTTTTATTACAAGGTATTTTTTACGGCATGGCATTACTCATGGCGCTGTACAACTTTGTGGTTTGGCTATCAGAAAAGAAAACCATCTATTTATATTATGTTGCCTATATTCTGTTTTTCGCGCTGTTTCAAGCCTGCCTGCACGGAATTGGCTTTCAATTTATATGGCCCAACTTCCCCACGTTAAACAATCTGATGACGCCCGTAACTATGGCGCTGATGCTGTCTGCACTGAGTTACTTTATTAATGATTTTTTTACCGTCGAAGAGTCCAGTCCAAGAATGCACATACAGTTAAAATTCAGTAGCTATTCATATGCTGTATTGGCAATAACGTGTATTTTTATTCCCTATTCCATTGCCATCGTTATGATGGCCATACTGACATCGTTTACGATTGCTCAGATAGTATTCCTAGCCATATACATGTTGAAACAAAATCATCCCAGTGCCAAATATTTTGCCCTAGCATGGGTGGCTTTTCTCAGCGGAGCGATTTTTCTGGCCGGTAATAAATTTGGATTTATCCCTATCACCATTTTCAGTGAATATGGTCTGCAGTTTGGTGCTGGCCTGGAAATGATGTTTTTATCGCTGGCTTTGGCAGAGCAACTGGCCAGTAGCCAAAAGGCCAAGATCCATGCTCAAGAAGCTTCCTTACTATTGGCTCACCAGGTAAATTTGGAGCGGGACAAAACCATGGCCGCTGAATTAGAAATTTATCACCTAGAAAAAGAAAATTCTAAAAATTTGGAATCGTTGGTAAGTAAGCGCACTGAAGAATTAAACACCGCCATGGAAAAACTTTCCATGGCGCATGACGAGTTGCAGACCCTTAGTATCACCGATGCCCTCACCCATGTATTTAATCGTTATTACTTTAACCAACACTGGCGCACAGAACACAAGCGCGCCTACCGAGAGCAAACACATTTAACGCTGATCATGCTGGACATAGATCACTTTAAGCATGTTAACGATAACTATGGTCACCCGGCTGGCGACATGTGTTTACAACATGTGGCACAGTGCATCCTGAAACATGCCGCCAGGGACTCGGATATAGTGTGCCGTTACGGGGGCGAGGAGTTTGTTGTTATCTTGCCCGGCACCGATGAACAGGGCGCCATCGCAGTGGCCGAAGCCATTCGCCAAGAGATTGCCAAGTTGGAACTTAGCTGGGAAGAGCGGGCTATTACTCTCACCGCCAGCCTAGGGATCAGCTCTTTGATTCCCAATAACAGCCAGATCAATAACCGCCAATTAATGATAAATCAGGCCGACCAGGCTCTATATCAGGCAAAAAATAACGGCCGTAATCAGGTGATTGTATTCGATACCAATGAGAATTAATTTTTTACCCTGAATGCTATTTTTATCGGGCACCACACAGCTGCATCAGGCCTTTTTTTATGCGCTTAGGTAAAGTTATCACAGCAGTAAGGGCAAACCTTTGATTACTTACCTGCATGGCCTTGTATGAATTAACCCTGATTCAAGCCAAGTTCTTTTTGCTTTACTTTTGTTAACTTAAGTGAAACTAAACGATGGGATTCTGTAAGGTAATATTTTAGTTCTTCGTTTTTTTCTTTGGCACTTTGAAATTGCTGTATCCATTTCATACCTCTATTTGCAAAATATGGCGCGGGCTTATACCCAACAGATTCTTTTAAAAATCCAAAATCTAAATCGGAAGTTTTAAAGACAAAAGCGGGTTCTTTATTTTCGCCCCAGCCACCAATCGCAAACACTTTACCACCCACTTTCCAGACGTGAGAATTACCCCATTGAACGACATAGGTTGTTGCGGGCAAGGATTTGCAAAACTTATTAAATTGATTGTAGGTCACGCAGGCTCCATATGGGCATATGACGCCCGGTTCACCGAGCAAATATTTAATGGTGGTTTTTTAATGCGTTTAGGGCCGATTTTACTTTTTTCACTTAAGAAAAATGCACGACTTGCCCCGAACCACGTTTTAGCAACTTATTACCTATTCAGCTAATTTCCTGTCGGCTCTAAATGTTGGACCACATCAATACTAAAACCCGCTGGATCTTGTATCATAAAATGTATTTGACCCCATTCTTCTTGTTTTAAAGCCATTAAAAAATTAAGGTCCATTTTTTTAGCTTCTGTGAATACTAAGGCTGCATCTTTGACCTCAAGTGAAATAACAAATCCCTTAGAAGACATCATAGGCTGAAGAAATTTTGGCTGATTTTCAAGGTTAGGCAGAAGAAAACCAAGCTGAATATTATTATTGGGGGATATTAAATGAAGGTAAAACTTGGAATCATAAAATACGGCGTTAAATCCAAATACCGTTTCATAAAACTGCTTCACAGCTTCCAGATCACTGGTTACCACCACGGGGAACATCGCGTCGACGTCTATCATTTAGTTTACTCCTGAGATTAGACTATTAAAAACAGTATTATTGTGCTTTTAATTCAATCTGTATTGTACAAAACGGACATGTTTTTAAATTTCTTTGGGGTAACACCAGCCAATTTTTTAAAATCTCGGTTAAAATGAGGTTGATCGTAATAACAATGTGCCCATGTACTAGGGCAATCATGTGTATTCATAGTATGTAATGTTTTTTGAAAACGCAAAACCTTGGCAAACTCTCTAGGTGAAAGCCCTAAGTATTGATAGGTTAACCTACGAAGGTGCCGAGCTGACACACCAAATCCAGAGCACTGCTTATTAGATAAATCAATATTAGATGCAAGACTTTGATTGCAATATAAAATATAGCGTATTAAGCGATTATCGACCTCGCTAGGACGCATAACATCCAGCAATGTTTGCGAAAAAATCGCACAACGTTTTTGAAATGATATGCTCTTATAAGTAACCTGGTATAAAGTACTTAATAACTGCTTAGGCAATATGTCATTAAGGATATTAACATTATCCTCATTACTCCATTCACCCAAGGGCGTAGATATTATGCCTTGATGCCCTAAAATGCGAAATCGAATACCAAAGTAGGAAACAGGCCCTGTCATTTCAAATATCTTGGCCGCAGAAAATGGAGTAACCACAATAGCGTCTTCTGGAAGCGTAAGATTAAAGATTATATCAACGCAATTATCGGGAATACTGCGATATAAATACTTACCATCCGGCACATTAAGCTGCCAAAATTCCTGTACCCAATTATTTAATAACGAAGTAGGCTTGAAAGTAAGATAGCCATTTTTATTATCTACCCGACCTTGGCAGGAATAATCATTAATGTTTACCAGCATCGTCAAATACTCAGATTCGTACATTCTTCAGGAAAATATAATACCGCAATAATCGATACGTTACTGTGGGCTCTATATGTTGATAAGCACTCTGCGGAAGGCCTTGTTTTGTACGCTTAGACAAATAAAAAAATTAACCCCGCACCCCAGTGCAAAACTCAGCACCCACGCCATAATTTATTAATGTGTATTTATTTGTTAGCACTTATAAACTACTAATAAAATTAGCAAACTCATCTATAGGCATAGCTTTCCAGACACCATTTTTATTACGTGCAAGTCTACGTTTAATGGGTTTTGTAGCCGAATTTGTCATTGTAAATACTGTTGGATAGCCCGTTGCACCCAATTGTCTAAATAAAGCATTTTCTTTAACACCATTTTCAGGACTTATTTGAACCTTAACTACCTGTTTTAAACTTCGCTGTGCATTTATTTTATGTAAGAGATTACTTTCAAGTTTTCGACAATATCCACACCAATCTGCCTGAAAATAAATGAATATGGGTACATCGTATCGCTTACTTATTTTTAATGCCTTTTTATACCCACTGATGTCGTAATACCACCTAGAACTATTATAAGAGCTTAATCCAGCCCCTGCAGAGCTACCTTCAGATGTACTTAATACGTTCATTGGACTCAGAACAACCTGCTCACCATTACAGGGTTCATCGGTAAAGACAGTCTTTCCATTAACGTTGCAACGGTAAATATCGGATGCAAACACAGCACTTGAAATCGACAAGATGAAGAATACACACACAAAACGTATAACCATCATCAAATTATTATCCTTTTTAATATTTATGATCACTTTAACGCCTATTTTATTCTATAAAATTAAACATCTACGGATTTAGCTAATTTATCGGTAAGGTATTAAATGACGATGCCACATTCAATAATTTTACTCTTAGTTTCTTCTTGACACCATCAGTAATTAATTCGGCTTTTTTAATAAAAATGTACGCTTCTGGTCAAATTTTTTGTGCGCTTAGGCTAAACACAAGAATTGACCACACGCCCGTTCGTGCGCCCGTTTATATTATTTTTTTTTACTTAGACTGTCTCAGTTAGTTGTAAATGATTTGTTAAGGCAGTACTTTCAAAAAGGCTCAGTATTTACAAAACTGACCGATGAAGAAGTTAATACCGCAATGGTTAAATTAAACAATTGACCAAGAAAATGTTTGGGATCTAAAAACACCTAATCAGATATTCTTGGTCATTAACCCACTCGCTTCACTAGCGAGTTGAATTCACCATCTAAGCCTAACATTTAAAAATAATAAAAATATTTAGTTCAATTCTTAAGATCATAAATATCACCTTCTTTATCATATATTCAATCAGTCACATTTAATTATCAAAATATAAATTAATCATTAAGCATTAGTCTTGTGAATTTCATCGTCAATTTATAATTATTATACTAATTTTTGTGATGAAATTGGCATTAATAACTTCATTCTGTCATATGAGTTTTATTAAAAATAGGTACTCTCATCGAAATTAAAATGACTAATTTTTTATGGATGAAAATCAGATGACAATTTTTACAATAAAAGAAAAAATAAAACCATCTTATATTCTTGTTTTTTTAATAGGAATAGTTCTGGCAGTTTATTATTTTAGCTCTAATCAGAGCATTGTCGAGCCTGAGTCAGGTCAGCAGAATTCACTGAAAGAATTAAACGCCCCTGAAAAGGTGTTCTTTGAGGCATCCAAGCGAGTAACCATATCCCCCCCTACAACAGCAAACAGTAGTTCCGCTTCAAACAAATAAATAAATAAAAGTTAAAGTTAAAAACAAGGAGTTTAACTAATGTTAAATGGCATTGTGAAAGTATGCCTAGGTTCTGTCTTGATTGCTGTGAGCATGTTAAGTGCTGCAGAGGAAATACGAGATTATTATTCAGAGCCTGGGCTTAATCCTTTTAAAGAAAGCGGTAGTCATACAGAAAATGAAGCGATTGATAGATTTTCAGGAACGCTGCAATTAAAATATCGAGATATATTTATACCTGGTAACGGTGGTATGGATATCTCTATTTATCGTACCTATACCAGTTTACAAACCAATGGATACCCGACCCGATCACAGTATGGTGTTGGCTGGACCATGCACATGGGGCGAATCGTCGTGCCCAAAGCCTATGAAGATAGAGTCTGCCGACAAGACGCATTTGTTGATGCAACAAAAGATAATCCTTCATTAGAGCTACCAGGTGGTGGCCGTGAATTATTAGTCCAAGTGAATTCAAATAGTAAGGATTTAGTAACCAAAAGCAATTGGAAAATGTCGTGTGCCAACACGGGTGTTAAGACAGTCACAAGCCCAGATGGCACCCGCTATGAAATGGCCCATTCCGAAATGTATCAGTCTGAACCCAGCTGGTTCACCAGCAAAATAACAGATGTTCACGGCAATTCAATTTTTATAAATTATGGTACTTGGTCCAACGGACAGAGTTACATTAAAGATATCTCCCGTAGTGAAGAGGGAAGCACGGTAGTTGAATTTACTTATAGCAACGCCTTATTAACTAAGATTACTTCAAATAATCAAGTGATCGAGTATGAGTATGATCAAAACAAAGTACCAGGTTTCGTAGAGCCCGCTTATAATTTACTTAAGGTGGTTCGACCAGATGGTAAGTCTTGGGAGTATGCTTATAACGGAAAATACACTGACCCAGATCCTGATGATGAGATTGATGAAGCTGGATTAGGCAGTTATTCGCTGAACCACGTTAAATTACCCAATGGTGCTCAAGTAGATTATGAGTATCAGTTTATAAAGTTTTATGACGGCTATGAAAATAAAACCACATCAATTTCTAAAAAGACCGTGACCGGTAGCGATATAGAGAATGGGCTGTGGACTTATATCTTTGCACCATACTCAGCTGACATTGGAAACTCTAGTCACGGTTTGTTGATGGATGAAACGACTGTTACTGGCCCTTATCAGACGAAAAAATATTACCATTACGGTGCGGATCAGAATGCGTTCGAAAATGAAATTTGGCATTATAGGTTTTCGTATTTAGGTTTATTGGCTGAAGAGCATACTTATAGCCTAAGCAACCAATTACTAGAGAAAAAATTAAGCAAATGGGGGCAAAGGAAAATATCAGACGAATTATTTTGGCATGCCGGTCCAGGAGATGACACCTGGGGTGAGTCAACTTATGCTCCAATATTATTAGGCGAATATATCTCTAGGGACAATGCAGAAGCGGGTTATACACGTGGTGTTGTTTATTCAGGGCATGATGATTATGGAAACCCTGCCACGATCTCTGAGCATGTAAATATGGGAGGCTTGGATTTTTCAGAAATTGTTAAGTCTATGGAGTATTACAATGATACTTCAGCTTGGATTCTTGGTTTAGTCAGAAAAGAAACTCAAACTGCGGGTGAGAAAATCGTTATCACCGAAAACACATATGATACGTATGGCAATGTATTAACCTCAACCGTTAATAACTTAACAACAACGTATAGCTATCACGACACGGGTGATCTGGCTTCAGTCAAAGATCCAATGGCTAACACTGTAAGTTATACGAATTACAAGCGAGGAACTGCTAGGAGCGAGTCACACCCAGAAGGTGTTTCGATTTCTAGAGACATTAACGATTCAGGTACAATTTCATCTGAGACAAATGCAAACGGCAATATAACGTCTTATCAATATGATTCAGCCAATCGCATTACTTCAATAACACACCCTTTAAATAGCCCTGTATCGATTTCTTATAGTAATACATCAAGAATATTAAACCGTGGTGGTTTTAAACAAGTATCTAACTTTGATTCACTTGGGCGTAGAGTCAATGAGATTTATAGCGATGAAAGTGCGGGCAATACCATTAAAAAGGTATTTAAATACGATGCATTAGGAAGAATGATTTTTGAATCCAATCCCGATAGTTCAAGTTCATCGGTTGGTAAGCGTCATGAGTATGATGCGCTAGGTCGCCGCACTAAAACCACGCTTCAAGATAGTAGTATATACACAATTGCCTATAACGATTTAAGTGAAACCCATACGGATGAATTAGGTCGAGAAACCATCTATACCTATTTAAATTTTGGGGTAGGTGCGGATATGTTGTATCAGACACTCCAGCCTGATGGTGTGACAACGATGATCTATCGCAACATGCAAGGGCAACCCACTCAAATTTTCCAAGGTACTCCCCATGAAAGCGGCGGCTATGTGGGCTGGGAGCGAAACTACATATACGACGATTTATTCCGTTTAATATCTGAAGAGGATCCTGAATCGGGTATTCGAAGCTACACTTACGACGATAACGGCAATAGAACCAGTGAAACCCTAGCCGATGATTCGATTAAATCTTTTCAATATGACGAGTTAAGTCGATTAACACATATTGTTTATGAAAATGATGCCGATATTACTTATGAATACAGCCCTGCCAGTGAAATTAAAAAAATCACGAACGGAAATAGTACTCGCCGTTATGTATACGATAATAACGGAAGTTTAACCTCAGAATCGTTAACGATTGACGATAAAACGTATACCACGGCTTATACCTATGACAGCTTAGATAACCTATCAAGCTTGACATACCCAACAGGGCGTATTGTTAATTACAACCCAAATGGATTTGGTTGGCCTACTCAGGTGACACCTTTTATTACCGCGGTTGCTTATCATCCGTCTGGGCAGCTATCAAACATTAGTTATGCTAACGGTAAACAATCTGCATTTGCGCTATCGGATAGGTTATGGATTGATCAAATTAAAACGGATGGCATTTTTACTCATGACTATGTTTATGATGAAAAAGGCAATGTATCGAGTATTTCTGCAACCGGTTTGACGCCTTATAGTCGCTCGATGACTTACGATGCACTCGATCGATTAGATTCAGCCACAGGCCCATGGGGAACCATTGACTATGCATATAATGGCACGGGCGATATAACCAGTAATGAACAGGGTGCCTTTAGTTATAGTGGTGCTCGGTTAAATAATATTAAAAAGGATCAAATAACCACAACATTTTCATATGATGCAAATGGTAATGTGACTGACGATGAAAAATATACATTATTTATTAGTGGCGGCGCCCCATCATTTATTGAACTATATTCGCGCAATTACCTTTATGATGATGCTGAAAACTTAATTCGTTCTAATGCAAAAAAACTGGGGCAAACCTTTGGCTCGATTACTCATTATCAATATGACGGTAAAGGAAATCGAATTAAAAAGTACAGTGATACCAGCTCAACGGACTTTGTATATTCAGATTCAGGTTTGTTATTAGGTGAATATACTGATGCCGGATTAGAGTACGGAAAGGACCTAATTTATTTAGGCACACAACTGGTAACATCCATCCAGAAAAACCAATTGCCAGTATCAACGGCTACAAATACTGATGTATTAATCGTTGAAAGCAACACTACAACATTAAGCGGTTCTGCCAGTGACCCAGATGGTACTCAGTTAACGTATCTTTGGTCTCAAACATCAGGTTCAGCCGCCGTCATTAGCGAGCCTACTTCGCTAAGTACTGCTGTATTAGCCCCTTCAGTTTCAGGAATACAAACACTTGTTTTTCGATTGACCGTGACAGATGCGGATGGCGAAAGTCATTCAAGCACAGTCTCGATTCAAGTGATCTCTGATGACTATGATTCTGAAGGTGACAACATGCCGGATGCATGGGAACTTCAGTATTTTGGTTCTACCACGCGAACGGGGTCAGATGATTTTGATAATGACGGTCATAGCGATGCACAAGAATTTGCCAATGGGACAGATCCAACGGTTGCTAACCAGTGGCCAATAGCCAATGCAGGTTCTGATAACCTTGTCATTACAGCCGATAATGTGAGTTTGTCGGGTGTGCTTTCAAGTGATACGGATGGCTCGATTACTCAATACCAGTGGACACAAGTATCAGGCCCAGCGGTTGCCATTACAGATGCTAGCAATGCATCGGCAAGTTTTGTTGCACCGCCTGTTAGCAATACCGAATCATTGCAGTTTAAATTAGCCGTAGTGGATAATGAATTTGGCACAGGTGAAGATACCGTTAGCATTACGGTTATCTCTGAAACCTATGATTCAGAGCCTGATGGTATGGCCGATGCTTGGGAGATCCGATCTTTTGGCGATACGTCTCGTGATGGTTCTTTAGATTCAGATGGCGATGGTATTTCAGACTTGGCTGAATATACTGCCAGCAGTAATCCCAATGATTCTGCACCAAATGTAGAAATTACTTTTCCTGCATCTGAGTTAGAAATACTAAGTTCAACGGCCTACCTTATTAAAGGTTCAGCAACCGATGCAGAAGACGGCAATTTAAGCGACAGCATTCAATGGCGCTCTGATCTAACCGGATCAATAGGTACAGGCGATGAACTTTCTGTTTACTTAGGCGAAGGTACACACACAATTACCGCCACGGTAACCGACAGTGAAAATGGCCAGCCGCAAAACGTACCAAGCATTACCGTAATGGTAATGGCGGATACAGACGGTGATCAATTGCCAGACGCATGGGAAATCCAATTCATGGGCACGCTGGATTACGATAAAACCAGCGACCCAGATGAAGACGGTATTTCCAATGTCGATGAATTTAAAAATAATACTCACCCAATGGACCAAGCCCCTAGCTTAAGTATTTTGGCACCGGGTAATGAGAGCTTACAGCTATATGGCAATGCTTTGGCGTTAGTGAGTGAAGTGCTAGACCGTGAAGATGGAAACATTAGCCACCAAGTATCTTGGATTTCCGATGTTGATGGTGCATTAGGAACAGGCGCCATTTTGCCGGTGTATTTATCTACGGGTTACCACGAACTAGAAGCGCGTATCCAAGACAGTGAAGGTGGAATAAATACAGCAAGCATTGGCGTTAATATTAGCGCGACGGGTTGCATACCATCGGTCAGCTCGAATGTTCGCCACCAATACACACTCTTTGATAGTGGCCTTGAAATCCCGTCACTTGCAGCATCATCCAACGGTCAGCACGTACTGTTTTATACCGGTGTAGACAATGGGGCAGAAGGAGATGCTAACGGACAATATGATTTATATCTGTTGGATCAAAGCAATGGCCAGGAAGAACTGATCAGTAAAACCTATCTTGATACCGGCTCTAATAATGTACCAAGAGATTTATCGATCTCTAACGATGGCAACATTATTAGCTTCTCATCAGAAGCCTCGGATCTGGTTGAAAACGATACCAATGGTTTACGCGACGTGTTCTACCGCAATCGTGTTACAGGTGAAACAAAACGTGCAAGCGTAGACGCCAGCGGAAGCGAACTAACGCCAAGTTATGGAAGTTACGGCAACGTTGTATCGGGCGATGGTAAAAAAATTGCCTTCTTCACCAATGCCGACATGGACAGCAAAGACAAGTACGGCTGGTTTGATGTTTATCTGAAAGATCTAGTAACCGGAGCGGTTGAACTTGTCTCGCTAGACGACAATGGAAACCATCAGTTTGCGAACTATGACTTCTACTACCTTGCGTGTTCAGATGACTGTGGTGTTATAGCCTATGCAGGCACCGCACCTTCGGCATCGGGTAATGGTAGTTATAATCTGTTCGTGCGTGATCGTAATACTGGTACCACAGAACAAATTTCTAATGTACCCAATGGTACGACCGCAGGCTTCGGGCAGTTTGTTCCAGCCATATCAGCCGATGGCCAAATCATTGTTTATCAATCAGATGTGAATGGTTTAATCACTGCCGATCAAAATAATTTGAAGGATATATTTGTTTTTGATCGACAAGCGGGTACCACCACCTTAGTCAGTAAAAACACCGATGGTGAAGCCGCTAACGACGCAAGCTTTGCCGATGGCCGTTATATCTCGTTTGAATCCCTAGCCTCTAACCTAGACAGCGATTTAGCTGATACCAATGCGCAAGCAGACGTATTTGTTCACGACCGAAAAATGGGAACCACGCAGCGTTTAAGCAAAGATTGGGAATCGAATGAAGGCGTAGGTGATTATGAACCGGCGTTTAACCCGTATATGTTAAAAGATGGTTCAGGCGTGTTGTATCGAACCTCTATCAACATCACACCCGATGCAGACAGCTGGGGTTGGAACCTATTTACCAGCACATTACCTATGTGCCTATCAGGCAATACCGCACCTATCGTCAGCATTACGGCACCAGCAACACCGCAAACGCTATCAACAGGCAGTGCGATCGAACTGACCGCATACGCCATCGATAACGAAAATGGTGACCTATCAGCATTAATCACTTGGGCGTCATCCATCGACGGCAATCTAGGAACAGGTGCCAGTATTACTGCCACTCTAAGCGAAGGCCTGCACAATATAACGGCCACCGTGACCGACAACGATGGACTGCTAGCCGATTTTGAAGCCAGCCTACTAGTGACCGTAACGCAAGGAGACGCACAATAATGAAACGTTTCAGCACAATGGTAAAAAACCTAACACCAAACTTATCTAACGTTTGTATGTTAATCGTTGCGCTGATGTTTTCGTTTGGACTGGGCACTGCCCAGGCCAAAGATCGCATCAGTTATTTTCACAGCGACATTTCAGGTTCACCCATCGCCGCCACCAATGACAGTGGTGATCTACTTTGGGAGGAAACCTACAAACCTTACGGTGAACGCTTAAATGATTCCGACAGTACCAATAAGGGTAATAACAACAGCTGGTTTACCGGCAAGCAAGAAGAGGCGGACTTAGGCCTGCAGTACTTCGGTGCCCGCTGGTATCACCAAGCATCAGGGCGCTTTATCTCACGTGATCCCGCAGCCGTAGTGGATCATGTTGAAAGTAACCCAATGATGTTCAACCGCTACGCCTACGCCAATAACAATCCGTATAAATATGTGGATCCGGATGGGCGTATTGTTTGGTTTATCCCTCTGGTTATCTTTATTGCAAAAGAAGTAGCCAGCGAAGGAATAGAGCAAGTTACCGGCGTATCAATGCCCACGGTTAAAAATGGCTTGAAATATGCGATTAAACAGGCTAATAAACAGATT
>MAAA01014009.1_pt1 | contig 42373 bp, 39 predicted proteins | sample 1115971 | NCBI WGS metagenome assembly MAAA01 (sample SAMN04961123, study PRJNA320927) | seawater metagenome | isolation source: sample BD02T6 sea water enriched with oil for 6 days | place: USA:Gulf of Mexico | collected 2013-07-27 | reverse complement strand
GTTGAAGTAATGGTTCTTGATATTGACGAAGAGCGTCGTCGTATCTCTCTAGGTGTTAAGCAGTGTCAAGTTAACCCGTGGGAAGAGTTCTCTGGTAAGTGCGAAAAAGGCGAAAAGATCAGCGGTAAGATCAAGTCTATCACTGACTTTGGTATCTTTATTGGTCTAGACGGCGGCATTGACGGTTTGGTTCACTTGTCTGATATTTCTTGGAACGAAACTGGTGAAGAAGCCGTTCGTAACTACAAGAAGGGTGACGAGCTAGAAACTATCGTTCTTTCTATCGATCCTGAGCGCGAGCGCATCTCTTTGGGTGTTAAGCAGCTGATCAGTGATCCTTTCAATGAATACGTAGCCGAGAACGACAAAGGCAGCGTAATTAAAGGTAAGGTAATATCAGTTGATGCGAAAGCAGCAATCGTTGAGCTTGCCGAAGGCGTTGAAGCAACTCTTAAAGCCTCTGAAATTAGCAAGGATCGTGTAGAAGATGCACGTAATGCGCTTAAAGAAGGCGAAGAAGTAGAAGCTAAGATCATCGTTGTTGATCGCAAAAATCGTACTATTGCCCTTTCTATTAAGAGCAAAGACGACGTAGAAGAGAAAGAAGCCGTTAAAGCGCATAGCCAAAAAGCAGCGCCAGAAGCAGCTGGTCCAACCACTATTGGTGATTTGATCAAAGAGCAGCTTAAGTCTAAAAACGATTAATTGGTTTTGGGTTTAGTGTTGTTAGAACCGGCTTAGGCCGGTTTTTTTTTGATTGAAATTTCTGTATTGGTCTTTTAATTTCGCGAGGGTGAGCTTGTATGGGCAAACCAAATAAATTGTTATTGGTAGCTACTTTTAGGCATTATTTTATAGGTTTGGGGTTGGCTTTGAATGATGATAAGCATAATTATCATCTTGTTTTTATAAATCAAAAATTCAACGATGAGCGCAATTTAATTTATAAGGCATCACTTGAGGTGATGGAGCCATTTGCATCGGTAACCTGCCTTCCGTTGAGGGTTTCGGATTTCAAGCAAAAAAATATCAATAGGAAGTCTGTGTTTAAGTTATTAAGGGCTATTATTCTAGATATTAGCCCGGTGGAAATAGCTACTGGGAATGATAGGCGAATCGAATTTCAGTATGCGATGCATTTCGCTCGAAACCGGTTGTGTTTGCCGGTTGAGGGGGCTTTTCTAGATCAGGGGACAGGTAGTTATATAAGTTTTCAGAAAATACGTATGGGGAAGTATTTAGCGCGAAAGTGGATCGATGTGCCGATTAAAAAAATAGTTTATGGTAATTGGTTTTCAAGGATGCGCAGGTACGGTGAGTCTCATTGGACGGATACTTGCTACCTTACTAATCCGAGTTTGGCACCTGCGCATTTATTAAAGAAGCGGTGTGTGCAGGTCGAGGTTGATTATTATAGAACTGAACGTGCTCAGTATATTATTAAGAAGATCATTCATTTGTTGTCTGTGGGGGTTTTTACTGGGGTGGGGGAAGCGGGCTTGCTACTTGTTGTGCCGCATAGTTCTGTGATTGAAGAAATATACGGTTCGATAGGTGAGGCTAGGGTGTTTTTTAAGAAGATTTGTAATGAATCGGGCAGTGTTTTTCTTAAGTACCACCCTGCTGACCCTGGTGATATATTGGGATTGGGTGAGGATGTTGGCATCTTGCCTAGTCAGTTGCCTGTAGAAATTATATTTAGTGGAATGTCCTTTAAAAAAGTATATGGTGATATATCAACTTCTTTAATATCTGCAAAGTGGATGTTGCCGAAGGCTGAGGTGTATTATTTTGATATTCCATCCTTATATGTAGACCGGGTAAGGGGGTTGTTTGAGGGGCTGGGTGTGATGCCACTAAAAACCAAATGAGAGAATAGTCTTTGAGGGGGGGGCGGATTTGCCTTCTCCCTCCCTAGCAGTGCCGAATGGAATCTTAAGTTTCTTTGTTCAGCTTTTGCTTTAATACAGTAGAGCTAACATTCGGGCTATAGTCGAAGTACACCATGTCGCAACTAACGGGGGGGTATTTTCCTTTCCAGTCAGAGCCAACTGATATTGCGTCTATATTGTATTGATCTACAATCGCTTGTTTGTTTTTGTTAACCTGCGGGATAACTTCATCTACGTACCTGTTTGACTCGAGTATGGAGATCCTTTCCTCAAAAGGTATGAGCGGGGGGCGACCTTTTGAATTGATGATAACTTCATCTGTGGATACGCCAACGATTAAGTGATCACATAGTTCTTTCGATTTTTTCATGATATTTAAGTGGCCTTGATGGAATATATCAAAACAACCGGATGTATACATCCTAGAGTATTTTTTCCCTTGTAATTTGATTGGGGGTTCAAACAGGGCAAAATCATTTCGCAGTGTGTTTAATAGCTCTTGGGTATAGGTGTCGTTAAGGTTTAGGTTGTGTGCAAGATTGGGTGGGTTAGGCCAGGAATCATCAGAAAACTCTTTGTTGCAAAATTCTACCGCCCGCTCATACCTCGGGATTATGTGGAAGTGTACTATAGGGTCGACCATCATCAGCATTAAGTAGTTAATTTTACTGTAATCAAAGCGTTTCTTAAGTGACAGCTCAATCTCGGATGTGATTAGTTTTTGTTCGATTAAGGCCCCTTCAGATATGCCAGAGTATTGGTGTGTATTCTCTTTAGATATTAGAATAAGGGAGCCAATGGTTGGCTGGCTGGGGCGCATCAGTAAGTGCCAGTGCTGATAGCTTTTAATAAGGCTGTTAGGGTAGCCGAACTTTCTAAGTGTTGCATTTGGCATAGGATTAATTCTGCTGGTTGCTTTATATGAGTTATTGTTAATATTTTAAGGGTTATACTTTTAAAAATCTAAGTATAATCCATCTTTATTGTTAGTTTTTTAATGGGACGACCATGTTAGTTATCTTCGATACAGCTAATGCATATTATCTGCCTCAGTACTTGCCTATTATTGAGGTTTTAAAGGCTAATGGTCATGATACCGTGCTTGTATGTTATAGCTGTAATATAGGTGATGACTTTAAAAAAGGTGCAGTGACACAGTTAGATGTTGAGTGTCGCTGGATGGAAGGGGAAAAAGAAGCCTCTAATCTGTATGTGGAGTTAAAGCCTGACTGGGTATTCTTTGGTAACTCCTTTAAATATTTGGGGTTGTTGCATAGTGCAGGGATTCAGACAGCGCAATTAGGGCATGGGATAGGGCCAAAGCCTAGCTATTACCATAAGTCATCAACACCTATGACGGTTAGGTTTATTGAGGGTAGTGGGCGTCTTGCTAGAATTAAAGAGCTTTATCCGTTTGATAAATTTGTACAAGTAGGTTTTTCCAAGTTAGACCCTATGTTTAATAATAAGGAGGTGGGGCTAGACTTCAAAAAGCTTGGTTTGGATGTGTATAAGCCCACTATACTGTATGCACCAACCTTTAACCCAAGCTCTTTAGGGTGTTTTCCGGATGATTGGCCAAAAGATTTTTCAAATTATAATATTCTAATTAAACCACATACATTTACCTATGCGATTGATAAGTACGCCAGCCAGCGTGTCAAGCTTAAAAAATGGTCGGTTTTTCCAAACGTATATGTTGCATCTCCTTTAGAGTTGTCTTTACTGCCCTTCATGAAGAGCGCAGACGTATTACTGAGTGAGGCGTCTAGTACTTTGTTTGAGTTTGCTGCTTTGGATAAGCCGGTGATTGTGTGTGATTTCTTCAAGATAAAATGGTCCTATCGTGGACCGCTGCGATATAGGTTCGAAAAGCGTTTTGGTAAAGATAACGTACTCTATAAAGACATCGGTGAGCATGTTAAGTCATATAGGGAGCTATTATTGGCAGTTCCTAATCAATTAACGAATCCAGAAGAATATAAGAAGAGAAGGTTGGATTACACGGAAAAGCACGTGGGTCATACAGATGGTAAAGCATCACAAAGGATAGTGACGTATTTGGATGGTGCAAAAAGTACATGAGGTAACTATAGTTTTATCTAGTTACTTAAGTTTTTTGCTGTATTTGATGAATATATGCTTTTTGAATGGAATTAAGTCGTGAACGTTTTTTGATGTACAAGAAATGTACTATTTGCCACAGTACGCCCCAATTATTGCTGGTTTACAGCAAGAGGGTGTTGAGGTGACATTGGCGGTGTATTTTAGCGAAAATAGTGCAGGCGCTCAAAGGGCGGTCATTGATAGTGTATGTCCTGCTGTGTTAATTGAGTGGGTAAAAGGTGAAGAACATGCGTGTGACCTTTACTTAAAAATGAAGCCTGATTGGTTGGTAATAGGTAATAAATTAGAATGTTTAGAGGGGATTCATAAGAGTACAAAAACGGCATTGGTGGGTCACAGTAAGGGTCAAAGAGTTGTATTATCAAATGTCGGAGTCGGCTACAACTGTTCGCTTTATAGAAGGATTTTATCGAACTGAGCGATTGCAAAAAATGTATCCGGACCAAAACTCATCGATACCGGTTATGCAAAGCTAGGCCCTATTTTGAATGAGGGCTTGAGTTGTTTTAGGTCTTTAGATAGATTGGGGGTAAAAACCATTCTTTAGTGTACCTGCATTTTATCCTGGTAGTATTAAGTAACTCTCGCGAGAGTCCCCCTCCCCTCAGAATCCAGTAATTACAATGTCACCTTAAAGCCTTATTATTTTTCTTTGTTTTCTGGTCGATACAGTAAGTAGAGGGCGGTGTTGAGTTAGGCAGGGGGGCTTAATATAGTGCTGTTTATGGCAGTAGTGGGTGTATTAATAAGTGGTGCATTCTCCACCTTATTTGAGTTTTCAGCATTAAATAAGCCTGTTGTTTGGTGTGGCTTTTATAACTCACGCTGGGGATGCAGGGGTTTACTTAGCTTTCGCTTTAAAAGGTAAGTGGATGAAGAATTATATAAGTACGCTGATTGCCATTATGCTGAATCTTGCCGTGGACTAAAAAGGGTGTGTAGGTGGTCAATTTAAAACCCTGGCGAATATTTATCGCATTTGGCGCGTTCGATGTGTTTAATTTAGGTTATATATATTAGTGTAAGCTAATAAATAGGAGGATTGTTTGGTGGTAAGAAGGGGGTATTCAATACTCTAAATTTCCCACAAAACAACGTAATTCGGTGTATCCCCAGAGCTAAAAGGTTCGAATTCTTGCGTCTTTACGCTTTGTTGGTGAGGTTTTTATTGAAGAGTCACTAGAGATGAAGGCGTGTTGGATTCAATAGTGCAATGTAAATGTATTGGTTGTGGGGGGGAGGGGCTGGTCTGGGCTGGTAAGTAGAATGAGCAATTCTGTAGGGTTGTATATTTACCTCGTACTCATCTATTTCATCTGGCCAGATAGTAGGTCTTGTTAAGGGTATCTGACTTTAAAAACCACCTATAATTCCAGTAAATTCAGCTACTTAACTTGTAACCTTATGCTAAATGAGGCAAGGTGAAAAAATAAGCAGGCTAATTAACTTGGTTAATGAAGTAAAGTTTAATGTCTGGTGAAGCGAATACAGATGGGGGACCCCTTGTATGACTAAATCCGAGCTGATAGAGCGCATTACCACCCGCCACCCAGAGTTATCCAATAAGGATATTGAATTGGCGGTGAAAACCATTTTAGAAACTATGTCGCAGGCGTTAAGTCAGGGTGATCGAATTGAAATTCGTGGTTTTGGTAGTTTTTCGTTACATTTTCGAAACCCTAGATTAGGGCGCAACCCTAAAACAGGTGAATCTGTTGAATTACGTGGTAAATATGTGCCACATTTTAAGCCGGGTAAAGAGTTGCGGGAGCAGGTTAATCATCAATAGATATTGAGGTGTATATCGATTCTAAGTGAATGCCTGCTTAGTTAATGGTATCTAATATATCAAAAGTACCTTACGGTCGACTGATTCGGCTTAAATTCCTTTATAACTATACTTCAGCTAAGAGATTTTTAAGTGCTGTTTGGGTTTATTGTAAGTCTTCCGCCTATCAGTAAATGCGAGTATCACCAAGCAGTAAACGGACTGTTATTTTGCAGGCGGTAATCCAGTGGGTGAAATTTTAAGTGAGTTTCTGGCTCTAATAGGTCTTCAGGTGCTTTATCCAAGCCCAGTTAAAGTAAAGTCATGATTAAAGAAAATGAATTTTCTATTACCCCCTAAAAAAATAAGCTTCTTCTTTCTTGCGAATCAGCCCATGTTCGGCATCGGTTGCTTGTAATTACGCATTTGTCATTTATTGGTGGTTATATGGTTGAGTTAGTTCTAATAACAGGAGTAGTGTTGAATGGCTTGGACAGTTTGCTGCTGAAGTCTCCTGGCCATAACTGTGTAATTCGTTTTATCAGTGGGGATAGAATTAATAGCTAGTTAGGGAGCTTAAAAGAGTGTTTATGCCCAATATATCATGCAAATTTAGACTCGGTATTTGAACTGGCTGAAAATCAAAAAATTAAATATGTTTGCACTTTTCATGGCGCCGCAGATGGTGATAAAGGGTTCTATATGATATTTCTGAGTATGGCCTGCTATTGATATTATGCGCGGGTGTGGATGATAGATTGAGCTTGAAAAGGGGTGGTACATGAAAAGAGAGCCTCTGTCATAATAGGTTGCCCTACATTTGATATGGCAAGCGCAGTTAGTCATAGGATTTCTGATAATGATAATACTGTATTTGTTTATAATCCCCATTATGAAATGTATTTGACCTGTTGGCGTGTGTTTGGTCGTGCTGATTTGGGCTTCTTTGCTACAAACCCGCAATATAACCTTGTATTTCACCTCATATTAAGGAGTTTGATGGCTATATGCCCAGAGAGTTGGATCGGTATGAGCAGAATTCCAATATGATTGTCGATATAGGTAGTGATAAATTAATGAATACTACTTATACAAGGCTAGCGGAAGTGTATATTGGTGATGTAAGTAGTTAAGTGTATGAGCTTTTATTCTTTGCACTTAAGCCTGCAATTTTTTAATCATATGTAGCTGTAGGCTTTGGGAGGGTGGCCTAGATTTATAAATGTGGAGAGCGGGCGTAGGGGTAAATGAATTGGGTGCGCTTCCTAAAGTGGTGGTAGCGCACAGTAACCTCATTTTAAGTTTGTCGATGCTCAGCTTGGTTTGATTGAGCGAAAGTTTTCTAAAATGGGTGTGTGTCCAGAGTTTGGGGGGTAGTCCTGTTTATAAAGCAACTAATTTGTGTAATTGAACAAATAATGGAGAGAAGCCTGTGCCACAAAGGCTACTCACTGCGAAAAGTGACACAGGAAATAGCGATGCCAAGCTTATGACTTACCGGTGTTTAATAGCCTGCAGCCTATTGAGGCTTAATTGAAACAGCGCTAAACCGAAGATACCCTTCACATTGTAATGAAATAGCATGAAATATGTGCGTTTTAAGCGTAATTCATTGAAATTTAACAATGTTTTACAATTAATTGTCACTACAAACACTTTAATACGCTAAAATACTCAGCTAATCATAAGGGTTAATCAAGCCTGTTAATGGTGGAATATAAAGTCCGGACATACCTTATGACGTAGGAATAGCAGTAAAGCAAGATCTGTAAATAAAGTTAATTATTGAGGTGTATAAGATTCCCCTCGATTTTTAGATTGTGCACAGAGTTTATTCAAACATTTGTTAGTACGATAATATGCTACAACTAGAGAAAGGCATTGGGCCTTTGTAGTTATGCCGCTTGAAGAAACGTTAACTGGGTGGTGAGTTTTTTTGGGTCGCGGACCACTAACAGAGCAAGAAAATTCTCCGATCTGATATTTGTATTGAAGGTGTTGAATTTACATATGTTGAAGGACGCGTTCTCTGAAGAATCGGACTGCCATACTTTGTTGGTATAGTGCAAAAAAACAGCATAAGTGAAAGTTTTTACCGTTTAATTGGTGGAGATTTCCAGGAATAAATCTTGTTGCTCTGGCGAGGAATAGTTCTCTCTCATTTTTAGCCTTGGCGGGAATTAAGAGAATATAATGTAGGAGTGTGCCTCGCTTTTTGGGTGTTGTACACGAAAACATAATAAATGTGAATGCTTTCAAAAATGCTAGCTTATAGTAAGAAAAATTTATGACAGTGTTGGTAACAGGCGGTGCAGGCTACTTAGGAAGTCACACATGCATAGAGCTTTTAAATGCAGATTTTAATGTTGTCGTGTTAGATAATCTATCTAACAGTAATATAGAATCTTTAAACCGTGTGTCAAAAATCACAAATAAATCGCTGCACTTTATTGAGGGTGATATTCGCGACAGGGATATATTACAAAAAATATTCACTGAAAACGACATTAAAATCGTAATTCACTTTGCCGGCCTAAAGGCCGTGGGTGAGTCATGTGAAGTGCCACTTAATTATTTTGATAATAATGTTTATGGGTCAATAGTGCTTTTTCAAGAAATGGAAAAAGCGGGTATTAAAAAGATGGTATTCAGTTCATCTGCCACTGTATACGGTGAGCCGGAAAAGCTACCACTAACAGAGGATATGCAGCTTTCAGCGACTAATCCTTATGGCCGTAGTAAGTTAATGATAGAAGATATATGTCGTGATTTAGAGGTTTCAGACAGCATTATAAAAAATAATTGCCCATGGGCTATAACGTTATTAAGATACTTTAATCCAGTAGGTGCACATGAATCAGGCTTGATCGGTGAAGACCCTAACGGTATACCCAATAATTTAATGCCATTTATATCTCAAGTTGCAGTGGGTAAGATAAAACAGTTAAAAGTATTTGGTGGTGATTACGACACGGTAGATGGTACAGGAGTAAGGGACTACATACATGTAGTAGACCTAGCACGTGGCCACGTAAAAGCAGTGCAGGCTTTAGAAAATAACCTTAAGGGCGTAACAGCCATTAATTTAGGTACAGGTAATGGCAAAAGCGTATTGCAGTTAGTGAAAGCGTTTGAACAGCAAAATAATAAACAAATACCGTACGAAATTGTAGGGAGGAGGGCGGGCGATGTAGCAGCCTGCTTTGCAAGCGCAGAGCGAGCTCAAAGCATATTGGGCTGGAAGGCTGAATTAGATGTTAACGCCATGGTAAAAGACACATGGCGCTGGCAAAGTAATAATCCAGATGGTTACTGTTAAAGCCTGAGTTTTTAAATGCACAAGAGAGAGGGTTGCGTATTAAGCGCGAATAACAAAAAATAAATGAGAGGGTGCGCTGCTTCCCATAGAGTGTAAAAGGGATAGCGCATCCGAACAATTAAAGAATGATGTAGGAGGGGTGGCGGCACCCTTATTGAGTGAAATGATTAAAGTATTAACAGTATTTGGAACACGGCCTGAAGCTGTCAAAATGGCTCCGTTAGTTCATGCGTTGGCAGAAGACTCAAGGTTTAATGCTAAAGTATGCGTAACAGCGCAGCACCGTGAAATGCTGGACCAGGTATTGGATCTATTTCACATTATACCTGATTATGACCTGAATTTAATGAAGCCCGGTCAAACATTGAACGATGTAACGGCTAAAATCCTTATTGAACTAAAACCAGTTCTTGAAGAATTTAAACCGGATGTAGTCTTGGTACATGGTGATACAGCAACAACCTTTGCAGCAAGCCTATCTGCTTATTACGAAAAAATATCGGTAGGTCATGTAGAGGCGGGACTAAGAACAGGAGATATCTACTCTCCTTGGCCAGAAGAGGCTAATCGTAAATTAACTGGTGCACTTGCTAGTTATCACTTTGCTCCAACAGAAACGTCTAAGAAAAATTTATTGGGTGAAAACATTGACTTAAATAAAATCTTTGTTACAGGTAATACAGTCATAGATGCGCTGTTAAAAGTTGTTGAAAGCATTGAAAGTAGTACTGACTTACAGCAACAACTGAAAGCTAATTATCCATTTGTAGATGAAACTAAAGATTTAGTTGTTATTACCGGCCATCGCCGGGAAAATTTTGGGCAAGGGTTTGAAAGTATCTGTCAATCTATAGCGGCTGTTGCAAAAGAAAAACCTGATGTTCAATTTGTATATCCAGTGCATTTAAACCCTAATGTCCGGGAGCCTGTGAATAGATTATTAACAGGGTTAGATAACGTTTATTTAATTGAGCCGTTAGAATACTTACCATTTGTAAATTTAATGCGCCTATCAGCGGTTATTTTAACAGATTCTGGTGGCATTCAAGAAGAAGCTCCTAGTTTAGGGAAGCCTGTATTAGTTATGAGGGACACCACAGAGCGACCAGAAGCGGTAGATGCAGGAACAGTTAAATTGGTTGGAACGAGCAAAGACTCAATAGTAACAGCGTTATTAGAGTTACTTAAAAAAGAAAGTGAATACCATAAAATGAGCAAGGCCCATAACCCATATGGTGATGGCCAGGCTTGTATGAAAATTCTAGACGCATTAAATCAAGAGTAAGCGAAGCAATGTCATTTGAAACAATATCTGTAATTGGTCTTGGCTATATTGGTTTGCCAACAGCAGCCATGTTCGCGTCACGTAAAAAGAAAGTTATCGGGGTAGATGTAAACGAATATGCAGTAAATACCATTAACCGAGGCGAGATACATATTGTTGAACCTGAATTAGATATTTTAGTTCATGCGGCAGTCAATCAAGGGTACCTAAAAGCGGCACTTATCCCAGAGCCAGCAGACGCATTTTTAATAGCAGTACCAACTCCGTTTTTACCTTGTGAAAAGGGCGACATACCAGCACCTGATTTGAAGTACATAGAATCTGCGGCTAAGGCCATTGCGCCAGTCTTGAAAAAAGGTGACTTAGTTATTCTAGAGTCTACCTCCCCTGTAGGTGTGACAGAAAAAATGGCTGTGTGGTTAGCTGAAGCACGTTGTGACCTAAGCTTTCCTCAAACCGTTGGCGAAGATTCAGATATACGGATTGCTCATTGTCCTGAGCGAGTGTTACCAGGGCATGTAGTACGTGAACTGGTTGAGAATGATCGTGTAATTGGTGGGCTAACGAATAAGTGTTCCGAGTCTGCGGTAGAGTTGTATAAAACTTTCGTAGAAGGTGATTGTGTTATTACAAATGCCCGTACAGCAGAAATGGCAAAGCTGACAGAAAACAGCTGCCGTGATGTACAGATAGCATTTGCCAATGAACTTTCAATTATTTGTGATGAATTAGATATTGATGTTTGGGAGTTAATTCGTCTAGCGAATCGACACCCACGTATAAATATACTGCAACCAGGACCGGGTGTTGGCGGCCATTGTATTGCAGTCGATCCTTGGTTTATTGTGAGTAAAACACCTGAATTGGCTGAGTTAATTCATACTGCGCGTAAGGTTAATGATGCAAAGCCAAATTGGATAATAGATAAAGTTAAAGTTGCCATCTCTGACTTTTTACAAATTAATCCTGATAAAACTACAAAGGATGTAACAATTGCCTGTTATGGATTGGCGTTTAAACCAGATATAGATGATTTAAGAGAGAGCCCTGCTATGAATATAGCAAAGGAGCTGTCTGATATGCACTCGGGAGCTAAAATGATAGTTGAGCCTAATATTAAAGAACTTCCTTTGGAAATGGCTGGTAGTTTAGTTGAAATTCAAGAAGCATTTAAAAAAGCTGATATTCATGTCTTGTTAGTAGATCATAAAGAGTTTAAAGGCGTTAAGCCTAATAAGGGCTTGGTCGTGGACAGTAAAGGAATATGGAAGTAATCGTGGGTAGCAATATTCCTAGGAAGAGTGTAAGCAATGGTTATTTAGTCTAGTTATTCTTGCTGTTTTTGAACTGTCTTGGTTTTGGGTAGTGCAGGTATGATAGTTCGAGTAATCACAAAGTGTTTTCTAGTACAGGTATGAGACTTAATAGTAAGTACTGGGTAATGTCTTAATCAACCTGCTTAAGACGCGAGTATTAAGTTTTACGTAAAGTGTAATGAAAACGGATTTAAGTTACAGGATCATTCTCTTAAAATACTAGGGTACTCACCAGCACCTTTATTGTGATTTATCAGATAGGATGTCTGGTTCTCACTATGTTGTTTCAGTATTTGAAATTAGTGTATAAAACATATTTGTACGAATGCATAAGCTCAGCATGGTGATTGTAAGTGGTTAACGGAAGTTGTTTCATTAGTAGTTGGCAGTGTACTTCAGTACGCTAAGTGGTATTTTCAAAAGTGGAAAATGCAAATACCCCTTTTGTACATAGTAAATATTTAAGGACTTAACAATGCTCGTACCAATAATAATGGCAGGGGGGGCAGGTACACGCTTGTGGCCCTTGTCTCGCTCATTACATCCAAAGCAGTTTTTATCACTGTTGGGTGAAGGCACTATGCTGCAAGTCACTATTAACCGTTTAAATAAATTAGATACAGCCGCACCAGTGACTATTTGCAATGAAGCCCATCGTTTCATTGTGGCTGAGCAGTTGCGCAGTATTAATCAAATGGGTTCAATAATATTAGAGCCACAAGGGCGTAATACGGCTCCAGCAATTGCACTTGCTGCCAACATTGTTAGGCAACAAAACAAAACGGATGATCCTTTATTACTTGTATTGGCTGCGGATCATGTAATCCAGGATGAGGCTGCTTTTATAGACGCTGTAGAAAAAGCGATCCCTTTAGCTCAGAAGGGTAAATTAGTCACTTTTGGTATTGTTCCTCAATCCGCACATACCGGTTATGGCTATATTCAACGTGGTGAAAAATTAGAAAATGGCTTTACTGTTCAAAAATTTGTTGAAAAACCCAATTTAGAAACAGCACAAAGCTATCTAGAAGATGGTAATCATTACTGGAATAGCGGTATGTTTCTATTTAAAGCCAGTCGTTATTTAGATGAGTTAACCATTCATAGGCCTGATATATCACACGCCTGTGAGGCGTCGTTAAAGGGTACTAGCACCGATTTAGATTTTATAAGAATATGCAAAGATGCTTTCATGAAATGCCCCGATGAATCTATTGATTACGCTGTAATGGAAAAAACTCAAGATGCTGTCGTTGTGCCCCTAGATGCAGGCTGGAACGATATTGGTTCTTGGACTGCATTATGGGAAGAAAGTCCCAAAGATCAAAATGGAAATGCCATCCATGGGGATGTTATATTACAAGATACTCATAATTGTTTAGTACACAGTAATGATCGTTTGGTAGCCACCTTAGGGTTGGAGGATATAGTAATAGTCGATACTAAAGATGCTGTTTTGGTCGCTCACAAAGACAAAATACAAGATATAAAAGCCATTGTTTCCAAGCTAAAAGCCGAGAATCGTAATGAATGGCGACTTCACCGTGAGGTCTACCGCCCTTGGGGTCGGTATGACTCAATCGATAAAGGTGAACGCTATCAGGTGAAACGAATTACAGTAAAGCCAGGTGAAAAATTGTCATTACAAATGCATCATCATAGGGCTGAGCATTGGGTGGTAGTATCCGGTACGGCTAAAGCGACAATTGCTGATCACACTCAGCTTATTACAGAGAACGAATCTATATACATCCCTATTGGTGTCACTCACTCTTTAGAGAATCCAGGAAAGTTACCGCTTGAGATTATTGAGGTTCAGTCAGGGTCTTATTTTGGAGAGGATGACATAGTTCGCTTTGAGGATAGATACGGCAGAACTTAAATAAGTAACGTAAAAGGGGAGTCCTCACCCGAAAAAATTATCAAGGGTGAACGTTACCCGCAAACAGGGTTAGTACTCAGTGGTCTAATTAATGCTTGGGCCACAGGGGAATTCACCCCAACAAAAAATTGTAAGGTGGGTGTACAGCACTCGACCAAGAGCCAGGTAAGTTAATGAACAAATCCAAAGTAGCGTTAATCACAGGTATAACAGGGCAGGACGGTTCCTATCTTGCGGAACTTCTATTAGAAAAAGGTTATGAAGTGCACGGTATTAAACGCCGTACATCATCGATAAATACGGAGCGTATAGATCATATTTATCAGGATAATCACGAAGAAAGTCAAAAGCTTTTCTTACACTACGGCGATCTTTCGGACTCATCAAATCTGACTCGTATATTGAAAGAAGTAAAACCAGATGAAGTATACAATCTGGGTGCGCAGTCACATGTTGCTGTCTCATTTGAGGCGCCAGAGTACACTGCTGACGTAGATGCTCTTGGGACTTTACGTTTATTGGAAGCTATACGCTTTTTAGGCATGGAAAAAACCACTAAATTCTATCAGGCATCTACTTCAGAGTTGTATGGCGAAGTACAAGAGATACCACAAAAAGAAACCACACCTTTTCATCCGCGATCGCCTTATGCTGTAGCAAAAATGTATGCTTATTGGATAGTGGTTAACTACCGTGAGTCTTATGGGATGTATGCCTGCAACGGTATTTTATTTAACCATGAGTCTCCTCGTCGTGGTGAAACATTTGTAACTCGTAAAATTACCCGAGCCATTGCTAATATTGCGCAGGGACTAGAGTCCTGCTTATATCTAGGTAATATGGATGCGCTTCGAGACTGGGGGCATGCAAAGGATTACGTGCGTATGCAATGGATGATGTTGCAACAAGACAAAGCCGATGACTTTGTTATTGCCACAGGCAAGCAAATTAGTGTTCGGGAATTTGTAACGCTATCGGCTAAAGAAGCAGGTATAGAGCTTGAATTTACGGGTGAAGGTATAAAGGAAATAGCTATCGTTACAGCTGTTAATGGTGATAATGCTCCGAGTGTAAGTGTAGGAGATGTTATCGTTAAGGTAGACCCAAGATTTTTCCGCCCAGCAGAAGTTGAAACTTTATTAGGTGACCCATCTAAAGCCAAAGAGATACTAGGCTGGATTCCTGAGATTACAGTTGAAGAAATGTGTGCTGAAATGGTATCTAATGACTTAAACAAGGCCAAGCAACACGCCATTCTAAAAAATCATGGTTATGATTAAGCAATAACACAGGAGGGTTAATATATGGCCACTAATGAAAGTTACATTATTGCTGAGATAGGTGTAAATCACGCTGGAGACGTATCTCTAGCAAAAAAAATGATAGATGCTGCAAAAAAATCTGGCGCTAACGCTGTAAAGTTTCAAACATTTACAGCTGAAAAACTTGTCGGTTTAAATACACCAAAAGTTAAGTACCAAGAATCGACGACGGCTAAGAATGAAAGTCATTTCGACATGATTAAATCATTGGAGTTTTCTTATGAGGACCATGTACCAGTATTTAATTATTGTCAGGAGTTAGGTGTAGATTTTATTTCTACTCCATATGATATTGAAAGCGCAGAGTTTCTGATTTCAATCGGTGTGAAAATATTTAAAACTGCTTCAGCTGATATTGTAGATCTATCATTGCAGCGGTATATAGCCGAGCACGCTGATTTTGCGATAGTGTCTACAGGTATGGCTACTTTAGGCGAAATAGAGCGAGTTGTTGGAATATACAGGGAATTCGAATGTAAGCTGACACTTCTGCATTGTGTCTCTAATTACCCCTGTGCAATTGAAAGCTTGAATTTAAACGTAATGAAAACTCTTAGAGAGTCGTTTCATTGTGACGTGGGCTATTCTGATCATGCTGTCGGACCCTATCCGGCAGCAGCAGCAGTAGCGTTAGGCGCAACAATTATAGAAAAACATTTTACTCTTGATAAAAATATGGTCGGTCCAGACCATAAAGCATCAAGTGATCCTGCTGAATTTACTGAGCTAGTTAATGCTATTCGTGTTGTAGAGTCCTCTTTAGGTAGCGCAGTTAAGGCTGTTCAAGAGGAAGAAAAACAAATGCGGAGTGTCTCCCGTAAGAGCTTGTTTATAGCAGTTGATATGAAAATAGGTGAGTTTTTTACTGATGAAAATTTAATACTAAAACGTCCAGGTACGGGTTTGTATGAAGTTGAAAAAGGTGTAATTGTTGGTTCGATATGTACAAGAGATATTTGTGCAGGCGAAATGTTAAAGGTTGGAGATTTTAAAGTTGCTTGAGCCTTGTATCGTCATTGGCTGTGGAAGTCATTCTGCATCTGTAATTTCTATAATTGAATCGTTAGAGTGTTATGAAATTATTGGTTTAGTTGATACTGCTGAAGAATTTAATCCCAATGAGCGAAAGAGCGGATATAGCGTACTTTTTAGTTTGGATGAGTTATTGAATAATTCAGACGAATATAAACAAATGCATTGTTTTCTTGCGATTGGAGATAATGAAAGTCGTGCAGATGTTTACAAAAACTTGAAGCAACTTAAATTTAACCTTCCAAATGCTATATCCAGTTATGCCACGGTTGATAGAACTGTCAAATTGGGTGATGCAAATATTATTGCACATGGAGTTGTTATTAATTCCCAAGTAAATGTAGGGGATAATAACTTAATAAATACGCGGTCGATAATAGAACATCATAGCAGCATAAAAAGCCATAACCATATCGCTCCTGGAGCTATTGTTTGTGGTAATGTTGAAGTATCTAGTTTATCTTTTATTGGTGCTGGTGCGGTGATTGTCCCTAATATCTCTGTAGCAGAAAGGTTTATATTAGGTGCTGGGTCTGTGTTAGTAGCTAATGTTCAAGAAACCCATGCAACGTTTGTTGGAGTACCAGGTAAGGTGTTAACTAAATGATTTATTTATCAACGGGAGGGTTTTCAAATAAAACTTTTTTGCAAACATCCCAACTTTTTAACAACAAGACAATCAAGGCTTTAGAGCTTTCTGCTGGACAGTATACTGCTACTTTAGACCTTGACTTACTGCAGGTGCAAGAGAGCTTTAAAATTGCGCTGCATAATTACTTTCCTGTACCAAGGGAACCCTTTGTATTCAACTTGGCCAGTTTTAATACAGGTATTTTAGATAAAAGTATGGCTCATGCAAAAAAAGCTATTAAGTTAACGGCTGGTTTTGGAGGAGAGTTTTATAGCTTTCATGCGGGTTATTTGTTAGACCCTGATGTATCTGAATTAGGAAATAAAATAAATAAGAAAAAACTAAATAAACGGGAGGATGGTTTAAAGCAATTTATTAAGAATGTTAATGAGTTGGCGTCCTTTGCAAATGAGTATGGAGTTACACTCCTAATAGAGAATAATGTTATCTCTAAGAGAAACTTCGAATCTTTTAATAATAATCCATTGTTAATGACAGACGTGGAAGAAACTGAGTTAATATTTAGTCATGTGCTAGACAATGTAAAGCTCCTAATTGATGTCGCCCATTTAAAAGTATCTGCAAATACACTTAAATTTGATGCCGTATCCTACTTAAATAAATTCAAAAATATCACTGCGGCATATCACATAAGTGACAATAATGGTTTAGAGGATAGTAATGAGCCATTTACTATTAACTCGTGGTTTGTTGATCATATTAGAAAAGACTTGAGTTATTACTCTTTAGAAATTTATGTGTCGGATGTTAAGCTCCTGGAAGATCAATATACTTTGCTTACGAATGTTTTGAGAAAAATATGATTGAATTGATAGATTTATGCGTAAAGCATAATGCGACACTTCGTGATGCATTAGTGAGTATGGATAAAAATGCACAAGGTATTGTTTTCGTTTGTGAAAACCAAAAGCTGGTAGGTGTATTGACGGATGGTGATATTCGCCGAGCATTAATTGATAATTTCACTCTTAATGAATCTGTCAAATCAATTTATAAGAGCAACTATGTATCTTTACACTTTAAGTCAACAGTCGAACACATACAAAGTAAACTGAGCTCACGTTATAAAATCATACCGTTATTAGATGATAATGGTTGTATTGTCGATTACTCATCAATTTATCGTACACATCGAATTCCTGTACTTGAGCCCTTGCTGGGTGGTAATGAGTTAAACTATGTTACTGAATGTATAAAAACAAACTGGATTTCTTCACAGGGAAAATTTGTTAGGCAGTTCGAGGATAGCCTTGCTAAGCAAGCCGGTGTTAAGCACGCAGTTGCAGTAAGTAATGGCACTGTAGCATTGCATTTGGCATTAATGGCACTGGGTATATCCTCTGGTGATGAAGTTATTGTTCCTGACTTTACATTTGCGGCCTCTGTTAATGCGATCATTCATGCGAATGCGACTCCTGTTTTGATTGATGTAGACCCTACAACATGGACATTGGATCCTAAGTTAATTGAAGAAGCAATTACAGAGAAAACAAAAGCAATAATGCCGGTGCACTTGTATGGCCACCCATGTGATATGGACGAAATTATTCGGATTGCTGATAAGTATGACCTTTTAATAATTGAAGATTGTGCTGAAGCTTTAGGATCCAGCTACAAGGGTAAACCTGTAGGTGGATTTGGTGATGCAGCTACTTATAGCTTTTTTGGTAATAAAGTAATTACATGTGGCGAAGGTGGTATGGTTCTTTTTCGTGATGTAAGTGTTTATGGTAAAGCTATGCAGTTACGGGATCATGGTATGAATAAAGATAAGCGCTATTGGCACGATGTAATAGGCTATAACTACCGTATGACAAACTTACAGGCCGCAGTTGGAGTTGCTCAAATGGAGCAATTTGATAAATTTAGGGCGCGTAGAAGTGAAATCTATGGGCTTTACAATAAATTACTCAAAGATAATGAATTTCTGGCTTTTCAAAGTTTACAGGAATGGGCAGAAAGTAGTTATTGGTTGTATACCCTTGAGCTATCAGATAAATCACCATTTAGCCGTGATGAGTTAATTGAAAAATTAGGTAAGAACGGTATAGAGGCTAGACCTACATTTTATTCAATGCATATGATGCCTCCCTATCAAGGCTATGTTTCAGTCGCTGGTTATCCTTCGAGTGAAAAAATATCTAAAAATGGAATAAGCTTGCCATCTTCAGTGTCATTGGCGGACACGGATATTCGTGAGATTTGTAAAAAAATTAATGGCTTTTTCTCCAACCGTAAAATTATTAGCATAGCCTAATTGTCTTTGGGGGAAATATGATAAGTAAAGTAGCTGTAATTGGTTTAGGTAGCATTGGTCGTCGTCATGTAAATAATTTAAGATCTCTTTTTCCTACTGCCTGTCTATTATCGATGTCGGCAAGTGGACGTATAGTAAAAGAAGGATTGGAGGGTGTTGACGAAGTAGTCGCTAGTTTGAGTCAATTAATTGATCATAAACCCGATTTTGTGATTGTAGCATCACCGGCATCCTTGCATGCAAACCACTCAATACCTTTAATTGAAGCGGGTATTCCAGTGCTTATTGAAAAACCAGTAACTGCTTCTGTTGCGGATGCTAAAGCTTTGTTAGAAGCGGTAGCTAGCCACAATACACCTGTAGCAGTTGGTTACTGTTTACGGTATATGCCATCGGCAATAGAGGTGAAGAGGTTACTTGATGAAGGTGTGATTGGCCCAATCTATAACGTTCATTCCACATTTGGACAATATTTGCCCGATTGGAGGGCTGATGATTATAGGCGGTCAGTTTCGGTCAGCCCTTCATTAGGAGGTGGAGTGCTGTTAGAGGTAAGCCATGAGTTGGATTACTTGCAGTGGCTGTTAGGTGATTTAACGTTGCAATACGCGCAATTGCGAACGTCATGTGAATTGGATTTAGACGTTGAGGAATTAGCTGACATAGTACTAACATCAGCTGCAGGCAGCGTGTGTAATATTCACCTGGATTTTTTACAAAAGCACAGTCAACGAAATTGTAGCTTCATTGGTGCAAAGGGGCGTTTAGAGTGGGGGCTTAAAAATAATACCGTTACCTTATATTCGGAAGGCGAGTGTCGAATTTTGTATTCTGATTCTGAATGGGACAAAAATCTAATGTATTTATCTATGATAAATGATTTTGTATCCATTATTGATAAAGATGAATATAGATGTATTGATGTGAATCAGGCTTCAAAAGTAGTAACGCTGGTAGATGAAATAAAAAAACATGCTATATGGGGAGTCAAGCAATGATAACACACGGATTTATTTTTGCCCGGGGCGGCTCTAAAGGGTTGCCACGTAAAAATGTACGATTATTGGCTAGCAAGCCCTTAATTCAGTACTCTATAGATACGGCTAAGCAAGTAATGGGGATAGATAAGGTTTTTGTATCTACTGATGATGCAGAAATAGCTTCTGTGGCAAAAGCGGCAGGTGCCATATTGATAGATCGTCCAGCAGTTTTGGCAACAGATTCAAGCCCTGAGTGGTTATCATGGCAGCATGCAATTGAGTGGGTACGTACTAATTATGGAGACTTTGACGAGTTTGTTAGTCTTCCAGCAACGAGTCCGCTACGTGATGTCAAAGATGTAGAAGGAGCCATTTTAAAGCGAAAGAGTTGTGGAGCGGATATATGTATTTCCGTTACTGCAGCAAACCGCAGTCCATATTTTAACATGGTAAAAGCAAAAAATGATGGATTCATCGGGCTAGTGAATGAGCCTGATTCCGCGATCTTTCGTCGTCAAGATGCGCCTGAAGTATTTGATATGACCACAGTTGTATATGCAACGACATGTGAATTTGTAATGAATCATAATAGTTTATTTGAAGGGAAAACGTGTTGTATCGAGGTACCTAAAGTGCGGGCTGTAGATATAGATGATATATATGATTTTATGCTTGCTGAAGCAATTTTAAAAGAAGGTAAATAATTAGTGTTGAAAGAAAAGAAAATACTGGTCGCTGGTGCAGGAGGTTTGTTGGGTAGCAAATTAGTTATAGCGTTGTTGGCGGAAGGTGCATTGGTAATAGCGACGGATATAAATATTGAGAACCTGCATAATCGATTTGAAAATGAAAACGGATATGCTGACAATAACCGTTTGACTTTTGGCGAGTTAGATGTAACTGATGAAGCGAGTGTTAAAGATTACTTTAATGCTCTTAGTGGTCTAAGTGGTGCTGTAAATGCAACATATCCACGTAATAAGGCGTACGGTCAGCATTTTTTTGATGTTACATTGGACTCATTCAATGAAAATATGGCATTACACCTGGGTAGTGCATTTTTGTTTACTCAGGCGTGCGCTAAGTATTTTAAATGTAATAAAGAGCCTTTTTCATTAATTAACATATCATCTATTTATGGTGTGATAGCTCCAAAATTTGAAGTCTACGGCGATACGGCAATGACAATGCCTATTGAATATGCAGCAATAAAATCGGCAATATTGCACCTTGGTAAGTATGTATCCTCATATGTAGGTGATAGCCGTTTTAGAATTAATAGTGTAAGCCCAGGTGGTATTTTAAATAATCAACCTTCAGAATTTTTAGATAAGTATAAGAGTAATACTCATGGCGAAGGTATGCTCGATGTGGGGGATATCTTAGGGTCAATAATTTTTCTGCTATCAGATAGTTCTAAGTTCGTTGTTGGTCAAAATATAATTGTAGATGATGGGTACTCTTTGTGAGTGAAAAATTTGTATTGGTTATACCATCACATGATGCTGCACTTAGTGAATACGTTAAGGTTTTTAAAAGAAAGTTGGGCGTATCACCAATATTTTACTTGGGATATGAATCAAATCTAGTTAATGAACTCCAAGCTTGTGGTTTTATCTGCATAACGAAGAAAAATATTACAAATAATACTGATAAAATTAAAAAAGTATTAATAAATATTTTCAAAGTATTTTTAGATAAAACAAGCATTGGTTGTTTTATCCAGAAAAATTTACTGTTAAATAGGTTAGTTAGAAATAAAATAAATCAAATCAAAAAGAAATCTGATGAATTAGAAATAATTATCAGTCAATATGGGATAAGAACATGCCTATTGGCTTCAGACAGGTCTTCAGGAGTCGAAGCGTCAGTTTATTTTTTAGCAAAGAAAATAGAGCTTAAAACGGTTGTATTATCATTTGCATATTCTGCTGACTTTATTTCGTCTTACAAACTTAGGGAGGCTAAAATATATAAAAATGCAATTCCATCAAGTAATAATGTATATGTAGATGAAGTATTGGGATCTAGAACTTTTTTTAGGCCATTCGAAGAATTCGCTTTAACAAGGCTTGGTGTTTTCCCTAATAATCCTTGGGTATTGGGTTCAGGCTGCTGTGACTTTATGTTGCTAGAAAGTGATCGAGAAAAAGAACGGTTGATTCGGTTAGGTGGTGATGCGAGCAAGTATATTACTACAGGTGCAGCATCGCATGATGATTTATATAATTCGTTGCTTGAAAAGAAATCAATAAACGATGCATTAATTAAAAAATACCAACTATCATACGATCGTAATATAGTTATATCATTACCGCAGTATTTTGAGCATGGACTTTGTGAAAAGAAATTGCACTTTCAATATATTGAAGACTTGTTGTACCAGTTATCTGATCTGAACTTCAATTTGATTATTTCATTACATCCGAAAATGAATTTGGATAACTATATATACCTAAAAAGTAAATTTCAAATTGTAATTTTGGAAGAATCCTTGTCCAATGTAATAGTTGTAGCGGATATTTTTTTAGCCACATATTCATCTACTATTGCCTGGGCATTGATGTGTCAAATACCAGTTGTCATCTTTGATCATATTGGCCTTAATTATAGTGATTTCTATAGTGAGTTCGATTTTAAGGTGGTAAAAGATAACTTAGAGTTAAAAGCCGAAGTTGAGCATAAAATAGATTTGCTTTCATCTATTAGTTCTGAAAATGAAGTGAAAAATTTGTCTCCATTTGATGGAGCTTGTGTTGATAGGATAGTTTGTTTGTTGGCTTCAGGCGATGAATAAATTATTGAGCAATCTCACAGGCTTGGTTATTGTTGGTTTTTTACCCTACCTTGTAAACTTTATTGTTTTACCTATTTACAGTCAAAATCTAGACGCCCAGGACTTTGGTTTAATTGGATTAGCTATGGCAAGCATGGCTATAGCGAGTACATGGAGTCACCTTCAATTACCAGGAGCTCTCTCTAGAATATATTATGATTACTCTGGTGAGGAAAGAATTTATTTTATTTCTACAATTGTTAATAGTGGGGCTTTAATCGCAATCCTGTTCTCTGGCGTCTACATTTTCTTTAGTGCAGAGCTCTCGTCTTTAATATTTCATTCATCAAATTATGTTGATTTAATCATGATGACCTCAATAATGTTAATGTTTAATGTTATTAATCTGTTTTTCGAACGTTTACTTATTAATCAGGAACGCGGTTTTCCTATTTTGATTAGGGGGATTATCTGTCAAGTAATAAGTGTATGTGGCGGGGTTTACTTTATAGTTATTCAAGACTTGGGTGCTTTAGGGTTTGTTTATTCTCAGGCAATGTATTATTTTTCTATGTGTCTGGTATCATTCTTTTTAATAAGGAGACAGTATCGATTCTATATTAAATACTTATATTTAAAGGAATCGTTAAAGTACTCTTTTCCACTAATTTTTCATGCGATTGGTGGTGTGGTATTCATGTATAGTAGTGTGTTTTTTATCGAAAACTTGATGTCATTGTCGGTGCTGGGTGTATTTTTTATTGCTGATAAATTTGCACAGTTTATTAAGGCTTTAGTGAATTCTGTAAATAATGTAGTTATGCCATATTATCATAAGATCTCTGTTTCTGACTTTTTAAAAGGAAAGATGTTTTTAGAGTTGCTAGTGCCTATGTGGTTGGCTTTTTTTATCGCTGTTATAGTAAATTTTTCCTTTCTAGCAAATATATTTTTAGTTGAATTTATGCATGGTGACTATGGCGACGTATTCATACCTATATTGGTAATGTGTCTAGCTTGTGTTTTTAGGGGGCTTTATTGTTTCTCTTCAGCTCCTCTCTTTTTTGGGAAAAAGACGAGTGTAATTGCTAAAGTAACCATTTTGACGGGTGTGGTATCGTTAATTCTTAATTATGTGATGATTAAGGTATGGGGGTTAAATGGTGCTGCATTGTCTATATTTTTGTCTTTTGTTCTCAGTTTTATACTGGCTTGGTACTATTCAGTATTGGTATATCGAGTTAATTTACTTACCATGAAAAATTTGTATATATCTTGTTTTGCATTGATGGTTAATTTTTTCCCAAATTACTTGTTGGCAGTTGATGCTTTTTTTGTATGCATGTTAATTAATATATTCCTTGTTATAGCTACATTTATTTTTATTTTCTGTGGTAATTTATTTGGAATTAAAGATGATTTTAAATTAATTCGAGGTTACATATGAAATCAACAGATGTCTTTATCATTGCTGAAGTAGGTCAAGCTCATGATGGAAGTTTAGGTATATTGCACTCTTATATTGATGCTGTAGCAAAAACAGGGGTTGATGCGATAAAGTTTCAAACTCATATAGCCGAGGCTGAGAGTAGCGAGTATGAACCATTTAGAGTTAACTTTTCATACGTAGATAAAACCAGATATGACTATTGGAAGAGAATGTCTTTTTCTTACAGCCAGTGGGTTGATATAAAGGCGCATTGCGAAGATGTTGGGTTAGAATTTATTAGCTCCCCTTTTTCGATTGAAGCTGTTGAATTACTTGAAAAATTAGGCGTAAATAAATACAAATTTGGTTCTGGTGAAATAACAAATGCGCTAATGCTTGATGTCGTTGCACAAACAGGTAAAGAGATTATTTTATCGAGTGGTATGAGTTCATATAAAGAACTTGATATGGCTGTCAATACAATTCTAAGGCATGGAAACGAGCTGTCTGTATTGCAATGTACAACTAAGTACCCAACTCAATTTGAAGATGTTGGATTAAATGTGCTGAATGAAATGAAATCTAGGTACAATGGTGTAAGTATCGGTTTATCTGATCATTCTGGTTCAATTTTTCCTTCAATTGCCGCTGCTAGTTTGGGTGCTAAATTAATAGAGGCCCATGTTACTTTCGATAGAGATATATTTGGACCTGATTCGACTTCTTCTCTAACACTTGGGGAATTTAGTCAAATGGTTGAAGGTGTTAGAGCTGTTTCAAAAATGCTAAACAACCCTATAGATAAATCCATAAGTAATGGCTCATCTAACCTTAAAACTGTATTTGGAAAAACATTAGCTATTAGGGGGGATTTATCTGCTGGTCATGTTATTTGTGTTGGTGACCTGGAAACAAAAAAGCCTGCAGGATATGGTATTGCTGCTGCAGAATACGCTCAGGTTATTGGAAGGAAAACCTTAAAGTCAATGACTAAAAATGACTTTTTGAAAGCTGAGGATTTGTCCGAAAATGATTAAAGTATGTGTAGTAGTTGCGAGCAGGGCTAATTACGGCCGGGTAAAGTATTTATTAAAAGCATTGCAAGACAGTTCATTCATAGAATTACAGATATTAGTCGGTGCATCGTTGATGCTTGACCGTTTTGGGAAGGCCGTTAACATCATGAGGAATGATGGGTTTGAACCTGACAAAGCAATTTATTATTCAGTAGAGGGCGAGACACTCCTAACACAAGCGAAATCTACAGGTTTAGGGGTAATTGAATTAGCGACGGCTTTTACTGAATTAAACCCAGATTTTGTAGTTACGGTAGCAGATAGATTTGAAACGATGGCAACTGCTATATCGGCAACCTACTTGAATATCCCTCTAATCCATCTACAGGGTGGAGAGGTTAGTGGAAATATAGATGACAGGGTAAGGCATGCCATTACTAAACTTGCTGATTTTCATTTTGTAGCTACAGAGGAAAGCCGTGAACGGGTGATTAAAATGGGGGAGAGAGCTGAATCTGTATTTAATTATGGCTGCCCGGCGATGGATGTGATTGCTAACTCTGACTTGACAATAAATAACGATGTAATGAGCAACTACGGTGGTGTAGGCGTTGGTGTTGACTGGGATGAACCTTATATCCTTATGATTCAGCACCCTGTAACAACTAGTTATGGTGAGGGCTTTGTCCAGGTAAATGAAACGCTACAAGCTTTGTTAGAATTCAAAGATCACCAGAAAATAGTTTTATGGCCTAATTCTGATGCTGGTGGTGAAGATGTAGCAAAAGGTATTAGAGTCTTTCGTGAAAACCATATGACCGATAATTTTCACTTCTATAAGAATTTTTCAGCTGAAGATTTTATTCGAGTTTTAAAAAATGCAGACTGCTCTGTTGGAAATTCATCTTCATTCTTGAGGGAGGGTTCTTTTTTAGGGTGTCCTGCTGTTAGTGTGGGGGATAGACAAAACGATAGGGAGCATAGTGATAACGTTGTATTTTCGGCTTATGATCGGAATGATTTAGAGGATATGATTAGTCGTCAAATTTCGCATGGCCCATATGGTCGGAGTGATTTGTTTGGTAATGGTGATGCTGGTAAAAGAATTTGCGAAGAAATTAGAAATCTTAAACCCCATTTACTTAAATCAATGACTTACTAAACTATGAGAGCATTAATTCTAACTAGCAATAGCCCTCGGCACGAATATCTGTGTAGGAGTATATCCAATCATTTTAAACTAGTTGGAGTTATTTCTGAAAAAAAGGGGGACTATTATGGTAAACAGAGAGATAGTTCTGAGCTTATCCAAACTCATTTTGATAATCTTCTGAGATATGAAACTAATACTTTTAGTAGTTACTCTGATAGCTTGTTTGAGAGGATAGAGGTTGAAAGAAGTAATATAAATAATCATGAACTGGTTTTGTGGGCAGAAAATAAAGATCCCGATATTGTCATTCTCTTTGGGACTGGCATTTTAAATGACCTATGGCTATCAAAATTTAAAGACAAAATTATTAACATTCATCTTGGTTACTCTCCTTATTATAAGGGCTCGGCAACTTTGTTCTGGCCTTTTGTTTATAATGAGCTTGATAAAATAGGTGTAACTATTCACCTTGCGGTAAAAGAGGTTGATGCCGGAGCTATTCTCGACACCGTTACTCGTGAAATAGAAGATGGTGAAAATTATTATGATATTACGACTAAACTGATTAAAAAGGCTCTAGATCTGGTTCCACATATTGCCTTGAAATACCTCAATGCAGAAATTGAAGGAAAATCTCAAACAGGAATGACCGGACGAACTTTTCGGAAAAAGGATTTCAATGAGTCGGTTTTACGTAAAGCACTTTTTAATGCAAATGTGGGATTAAGGTAATATTGTGCACTTATTAGCAGTTAATTATCATTATTTTAGAGAAACGAAGCCAAAAAAAGGTATATACCCTCTTACAATCAAGGAGTTTGGCTCACAGATTGAAATATTGGCCAAGGAATATGATTTCATCTCGCAAGAAGACGTTATGAAAATTTCTTCAAGTCAAGTGTCGACAAAAAAGAAGTGCTTATTGACATTTGATGATGGTCTTAAGGAGCAAATGGCAGTTTTTGAGTGGTTAAAGACTAAGGGTATACCTGGTACTTTTTATGTGACAACAGATGCTATTATGAATGGAGAGGTACTTGATGTTCACAAGGTTCATTTTATCAGATCTGTACTTGATGATGAGAGCCTTTTAAATGAATTACTAAAAAAATTTAATATTGACATTCAAAATATTGACGAGAAAATACTTCAAAATCAATATCGATATGATGAACCAGATGCGAGACTCTTGAAATATATCCTAAATTTTATTTTGAAACCGGACCAAAAGAAACAATTTATTGATAGGCAATTTTTTGACTTGGTTGGTTCTGAGGATGATTTCTCAAGAGAACTGTATATGTCAAAGTCAGACGTAAAGTCCATCTCGGATGTAGGTGGTTTAGGTACTCATTGTGCGTCACATGCACCACTTGGACAGATGAGTGAAGTTTGCTCTATTGCGGATATCGATCGATCGATTGTAGCAATTGAGGAAATGACAGGTCGGAAGCCAGTTTCTATCTCTTATCCTTATGGGGGGGTTACAGCAGTCCCTAATCTTTCCGATAACTTTTATCTTAGTAGGGGGTTATATTTCGGGTTGACTATGACAAGGGGTGTTAATAGATTTTCGGATATTAATGGTTATTTTAATTTAAAGCGCGTTGATACCAATGATGCTCCAGGCGGAAAAAGTTATCGGAAGGAGTATTTGCTGTGAAAGGTGTCGCTTTAATTACTGCTAGATCAGGTTCCAAAGGTTTTAAAAATAAAAATATTGCAAAGATTAATAATAAGACATTAATCGAATATGCTGTAGCTTCTGTAGAAAATTCTGTTCATATTGATGAGGTATTCATTTCTACGGACTCAAAACAGTATGAAAATATAGCATTGATGGCAGGTGCAAAGACACAAGGATTAAGGCCTAACTTTCTTTCTACAGATACTGCTAAATCTATTGATGTGGTGCGTAATTTTTTACAGAAATTTGGTAATGAGAAACCTGACTACGTCGTTCTTTTACAACCAACTTCACCACAGCGAACAGTAGAGCAAATTGATGAGTGTATAGGTATTCATTTGAATATGAATCAATCGGTTGTTTCAGTTTCAAAGATCGATGAGCCGCACCCTTACAAAATGAAATTAATTAATGAAATGGGAAATATAACCCCTTTTGTTGGTGGAGCAAGTTCAGATGTCCCCAGGCAAATGTTACCTCCTGTATATTCATTGACTGGTGCAATATATGTAGCGTCTACGGAGTGCATTTTAAATGAGGGAAGTTTTTTTTCATCAATGACAAAACCTTACATAACTCCAAATTTTACTAATATAGATTCCGAAGATGACTACTTGTATTTGAAGTACTTAGTTGATACTGGAAAGGTGAGTTTAGAATGTTGAATGTTAAAAACTGTGATTTTCTTTTCCTAATTGAACATGAAGATAGAGAAGCAAACCCTGTTCGGCTTATTTGCGACAACTTGGCTAAGTTGGGTTATGACTGTATTATTTTATCTTTAGAATTTCATGTCCATAAATTAGCGAATATAAATCCAAAAGCTGTCGTTGTTCCATATGCTTTCAATTCAGAGCAGTGGCCTTTGAATTACCTTACAGTCTTATACCGACTTGATACAGTATGGTTTAGCCTTAGCTGGGAGCAATTACTAACTCCAATTAATATGCATTATAAAAAGCCATGCGATATTTTTGTTAGAGAGACAATGTACCATTTGGCATGGGCTGATAATTTCAAAAAATTTCTTACAGATAATAAGGTTTTAGAGGGGCAAGTTACTGTTATAGGGAATGTAGCACATGAGATCTTAGAGATTCAATCACTGGATCCTGCCGCGGTTAAAGGTGAGCTTGCCAAAGAATATGGGCTTTCTAATGATTCAACTTGGGTATTTATGCCAATGAATTATGCATGGGCATTTTCTACAGACGCAACTATTGAGGCTAAGATAGCCAAAGGCTATGATGATATTAATGCTTGGAAATATAGAGATTATGCTAAGGCCTGTATAAATAAATTTACACAATTTATAACAGAGTTCTCTCTTGCTAATCCTAGTATGAACTTTATTGTTAGGCCGCATCCATCGATATCTGTTGAGCAATATAAGCAGGTTTTTATAAACAATAAATTACCTGTTCCAAGTAATGTAATCTTCAGTAAGAATCACACTATTAGAGAGTGGATTGTGGCTAGTGATATAGTAGGAAGTTCTTGGAGTAGTTCGGTTTGGGATGCAGTGCAGTCAGGAAAAAAAGGTTTCCTTTACACTCCATTACCTAAGCCAGATTGGCATAAAGTTTGGTGGGAAGAAAAAGTGTGTAATGTTACTCAGTATAAGGAGTTAGACTTATCAGCTCTGGTTGTTCAAGCAACTGAGCTATCAAGTAAGGGGGTTGCCGTAAATACCGCAAAGTGGATGAGTGAAAAAATCAAGAAAGGAAAAGTAACCAAGCCTAGAATAAGACGCACCATTACAGTATCAAACATTGTTCTTAGACGTATCAGAAGTTTTCTTCGCTGTTATTCTATGGAGTACTTAGGAGGTATTGGAGTGTCGAAAGGTCTTCAGCGTGATTATTTAGAACCTATTCATTATTCGATAAGAAATGACTAAATTATGTATTACTTTATTTCAGTTCGTCTTATTAGAATTGGTATTTTCAATTATATAAAGGTGTATGCCAGTTCTTACTTAATGTTTAATTGAAACCTTTGGCTCTGTTTTTGTACGCATTCGATTGTCTCATATATATATCGATGCGTCTTACTATTCCATTTTGTGTTTGTTGTGTGAATGATATGGATAAAAAGTTCTTCCGCTCTACCTTTTCAGTTGTTTGAATGTACTTATAACAATGATACTTGATTAGGGGGTTAGTTTACTTTTAAATTATTTAAGTGATGGCGTGGTGGGCGTTACTTGCTGTGATTTTATTGGACTGTAATGAATTTGAAGGCTATGAAGTTAAACTTATTGTGATGACTTCACTGGATTGTACTGTTCAGAAATATATTCAATCGTTCAGATTTTCTTTAGGTTGGGTATCAGTGCCTCTATTTACTTGTAATAAACACGAGATAGGGGCTTATTTTAGTTTCAAGAGGTTCGCTAAAGAGTTTATGCATTGTTAGGTGTATCAAACATTAATCTATGACTTCATGTATGTGCTAAACTCCTCAAATCTACTTTATACCTAGTCAAAAGCTATATAAGTAAGTTGCAGGCTTATATGGGGCTTACATCTGAATTTAATGGTTTAATTTGTTTGAATATGGATAAAGTTCACCTTTCACTAATTTTCTCAGATAATTTTGTGATAACAAATAAATTAGATGATCAAATTAACTTAATTAAAAATAATCGTATTTATGTTTGATTCTAGTTGGAATTAATGAGCCAATTGTTGCTCCGCAATGTCTTTGTTTTTTTAATAAGTTCATTGGAGATTTGGATTGTATTTCTAGGATTATATTTTTTACCTGAGGCTATTCTACATAGAAAAAAATGTTGACTTATTTCGATTTAATTTTAATAGACCTTGTATTTCTTGTATGCCTTCTTTTTCCATTTGTCTGGAAGAATGAGCATAGTAATCTATTTATAGTGCCGATAGTGATGATTACAAGTGTTTTCTTGTTGCTGGCATCGCTTCGTGATACTTCTTTCACTTTTGATACGTTGAATTATATTTCTTGGTTTGAACGGGTTGCTGTTGAGAGTGACCTTATGTCCATTTTTACAGTTAATGTTGATAGAAATGGTTTGGCTAGAGATCCTGGGTTTAGTTTTTTTCTATGGTGTTTAAGTAAAATATCTAATGATCCAATCTTTTTGTTGGTTGTGTTTTCGGCTAGCATTTTATTTTTCGTAATAAAGATAGCAAAATTATTAGGGCTTTCCAATAAGGACTTATTGGTTTTTTTAATACTTATTCTTTCGAGTAGGATGTTCTTTGAATTTACGACTAATCAATATAGAAGTACGATTGTATTTTTAGTCTGCATTTATGCATTTTTAAGGTATCAAAGAAAAGGAGGGTTGATTTCTTTGCTATTGATTCCCTTGATGTTACTTTTCCACAAGAAAGTTGTTGTTATGTTTCTAATGGTTTTGTTAATCGCTCGAATTTGCAAGCTTCAGTGGTTGCGTTGGATGATTCCAGTTTCGATTCTTGTTTTTATATTTCCTTTTATTATATTGTGGCCAATGGAGCAGTTCATTTATTTCTTTTCAAAATTCGGCTCTTTTTTGTATACGCCCTCTTTTATAAATGAGTCTGCAGGAACAACCAGCTACATTACTGTTGGATTTGTTGTTTTATATACTCTCCCTTTTATTTTTCTCTTGTTTATGAAATTAAGATTGATTAGTGAGTCAGATATTTTCTTGCTCAAGGTTTCTCTGGTATGTTTTATTTTATTTTTTTCAACGTATCAACATTTCGCTGAATCATTTCGACTTATGCAAGTTTCAATACCTGTTTTGACACTGTTAGCTGTTAAATATGTGAGAACGAAATATTATGCAGTTTTCTTCTTGCTTGTTTGCTTTAATATATTGGTTATTAATAAGAATGTGTTGGAAATGCAAATTGGTGTATTTAGTCGGTTTTGACTTTCAATACCTAGTGTATTTTAACTTTACCAAGCTATTAAGGTGTGGGTATGATGATCCATAAAATAAAGGGACTTATTAATAGTGTTGTGAGTAATAAAATAAAAACTAAATTTGTTGATTTTAGTAATTTAAGAATAGTAAAGATTCTAATCTTGTCTTTTTATTATTGGATTGGCTTTTTCCCTCTGAAAAGAAACGTTTAAGTTCATACGTTTTGACTGAGTTTGGCTCTCAACTATTTGGGGTTAAGTATGCTGAGTTATTACGTCTTAAAAGACAAAAAACTTTACTGCTGGCCAGACTTGGTGTGGTGATTTGGCTGGTGATGCTTGCTTAATGGTGAAAATTTTTTTGATTTTGATAGGGTCAAATGTGAAGCTAGGTATGCTTTTAATCATTTCCCCGATGGATTCAGCTTAACTTCAGGAGGGACTATATATCGTAAAGTTCCACTGAGACCTGATAATTCGTCTGATTACCTCATAATAAAACTTTTATTAATTTGTTGTGCCTTAGAGAAAATTCACAATATAATCAAGGAAAGTGCTTGTCGGTTGACTCGATGAGTTCTGTTCTTTATGGGGTCTAGGCTGACAGCAATAAAGAAAAGGATAAAATCCAAAGCCCTTCATGTCGGCACTTTCATGCGACAACAAAAGGTTGGTTATATTTGGGTGAAGTAACGCCTCAGATTGGACCGTTAATCTTTCTTAAAGGAGGTAGTGGGGTAACGCCAGTGCGTTTAAGATTTAAATATGATAAATATCAGGCAAATGAATTTGGTTCTTGGCGTCTGCCCGGCATTGAGTTTAGTCTGCTAGGCCTAGAGAAATCAAATTTTATCGTGAAAGAAAGCACTTTAGTCATTGCGAATACAATGGGGTTTCATTGTCGTGGTGAGGCGGTTAAAGGGGTTTCTAAGGGTACAATTCATTTCTCAGCTCGAGTGTCTCTATTTTGATAGCATGCAAATATTTATTTTTAATGTATGGGGTGTTAAATAATTACTCTATCTAAGTTAGCTGTAATTAGTTTATAATTTACTGGCCGTAAGGTGTCTCATATTTCTAAATGTATGATTGTATATGCAAAATATGTAATCCTGTATGAGTTTCTCGCATGATAATTATTCGACTCTGCGAAAACTCGTGGGTTAGATGGGGCGAAAAATATATTTTGTTGTTATTTCTGGGGTCGGAAAGATATATGAAGTTTTCAGTTTTAATGTCTGTATACATAAATGATAATGTTAATTTTTTAATTGAGGCCTTAGAGAGTATACGTGTTCAGACTATGCAAGCAAATGAGGTTGTAGTTGTAAGGGATGGTCCTTTGTCAGAGGGTGCTGTTAATGCGTTAAATTATTATTCTGATTACTTGCCACTTAAGCATATAATTTTAGAGGTTAATGGCGGTTTGGGTAGTGCTCTTAATGCTGGGCTTGAGCAGGTTTCTAATGATTGGGTATTTCGGATGGACTCTGACGACATCTGTCTTCCAAATCGTTTTGAGTTGCAAGCCTTGGCGATTCAATCTGACCCAGACTTGGATTTGGTCGGAGGCTGGATTGAAGAATTTTCCTTCATACAAGGAGATAGTAAATCTTTCAGGAGGGTCCCTTTAACTCATGAAGATATCAGTCGCTCTTTAGGTCTGTTTGTTGCGTTTAATCATGTAACGGTTGCTTTTAAAAAGAGCTCTGTGATTTCTGCGGGCTCATATGTTGGTGGTAGTGATTTTCAAGAAGACTATTTTTTGTGGTTAAGAATGGCTGTGAATAATTGTAGGTTCTTAAATATACCTGTTGTATTGGTGAATGTTAGGGCTGGGGAGGATATGCTTGGTCGAAGAGGTGGATGGAAGTATTTTAAAAATGAACTATATGTATGCTTCTACGGTGTAAAGCATGGAATAATCCCTTTTCATATTTTCATGTTAACTTCAATTGTTAGATTTTTTGCTAGGCTGTCACCTTTATTTGTAAGAAGTTATATATATAAGCTTGTAAGAAGGTTCATTAATGATAAACGCTAAATACCTTTTCCATATGTTCCTTGTAAGTTGATATGTAGTGGCAAACTAATTTTGGTCGCGTAATAGGGGAGGGGTAGAGTGCCTCCATTCATTGCGGTGGCACATGATAAAGAAAATAATACCTAGTTAATATTGAATTCAAAGTTGAATCAGTCCAGTTAATCTTTAGGTCAAGGCAACTTCGATTGTGAGGTGTAAGGGGTGGTGGTGATTGGCGTTTCTACCCTCAAAATGGGTGAGAAAACTTAAGAGTGATCGTGATGAGTTAACGTTGGTAGTCCATAGCAGAAAAGCAAAGGAGGTTGACGCGTTAAAGAAACAAGTCAAACGACTATAGCTGAAATGAAATAATAAAATAGGCTTCTACTCTACTAATGTCCAGCAGCATGAGCTGTTTGCGCTAGTTTGTGGCTTAAGGGGGGCGTATAAAGCCACAAATTTATGCTTTGTATTTAGGGTTTATCACAGCAGCCTTAATTGTTTTGAAACGAAATGTAATAATGAACCCTAGGCTCGTGAAGCATTTGGCTATGCTGAAGTATGCTCATGAACTCGGTAACGGTTCTGTCGGTGCTAAAGTCATGGTAACTTTTTAACAAACGAAGGATTGTCTGTGGATCGTTTTTTTTGCGCGTAATCGCACGCAGGACCTTAACTTGAGGTCTGCCAGTTATTAAAGTGCCGATATAAAAATACGGGTGTACGGGGTGTGGCTCCGAACTGTCTCACTCGAGAGTTCACAGTAGATCGGCCTAATCAGGTTTGGTATGTAACCAATATTTGGACGGGTAAATGCTGGACTTACTTGGCAGTACTCATGGGTTTGTACGCGAGACAGGTGGTTGGCTGGTCCCTGTCTAGTTCGCTCGACAGTGGGGTGAATCGAAACCCCAGCGGCAGTCTCTTGGTAAGCCAATTGATTTAACGCTAGGGCTGTCATTGTACCTCTTTGAGGTAGAGGAAAACGCTTCGTGGCTTTCGAGTAAAGCAAAGCATGAGCGGACGCGGGAGCTGCTTGAATAGTGCGTCAATGGAGTTTTTTTACAGCTTTAAAACGGAATGGATGCCCTCAATCGGCTATCGATATTTCGAATAAGCTAGGCCTTGGGTGTTGCGTTATAACTCGGTCTATTAAAGTTCAGAGGCCGCATACTTTAAAGATGGGTTGTCACTTGCGGTAGTTGAGACTGGATTTTAAACAGCCCTTGAACTTGTGAGCAAATTTAGCTTATCACTGCGATGTTTTAGCGTAATAGCTTGCTAGCGTCTCTGGTGTTTCTTCCTATGAATTCCTTGTGAATACGGCTTTTGGGTATGGTATGGGCGGGCAATTGTTTGAATTTTATTATTCTTCGAGAATCCGATATGCTCAATTGCTATTTAAGGTGAGGGGGGGGCAGGAATAGTCTTTCTCCAAAACTAAGGCTATAATAAAATCACATGATTTTGGTTAACTATATAAATGAAAAATAGAAAGCTTATTTTAATTGAACTTAATGAAATTAATTTCGACATAGTCAAAGATTATACGGATCATAATAGTTTTATTTTTAAAAATATTAATAAATTGTTGGAGCTTAAGAATACTTTTAGCTCTTCTGAAGATGCCTACTCATTAATAGAGCCATGGATTCAATGGGCATCAGTACATACTGGTAAGACATACGAAGAGCACGGTGTATTTCGGTTGGGTGATATCGTTAACTCCAATTCGCCTCAGCTTTTTGAGGAAATTGAATTAAGGGGGTATCGGGTTGGCGCCATAAGTCCAATGAACGCAGAGAATCGTTTGAAGTCCCCTTCATATTTTATAGCTGATCCATGGACATCTACTAACTCGTCAAAAGGTAGGTTTTTAAAGTCAATCCAGGAAGCTGTATCTCAGTCTGTCAATGATAACTCTAAAGGAAGGATTACCCTTAAAAGTTTGTTTGTTATTTTATTTGCATTTATTAGGTACTCAAAATTTAAAAACCTAAGCACCTATTGTTCCTTGGCTATTAAAAGCCTTGGAAAGCCTTGGAGGAAGGCGCTATTTCTCGATCTGCTGCTTTCTGATTTGCATACTTCGTTATTTAAATCAACCAAAACAGACTTCTCTACAATTTTCTTTAATGCTGGTGCGCATATACAGCATCATTATCTTTTCAATTCGTCCGTATTAAAAGATAAGGAAGGTCATGCTAGTAAAAATCCTCCATGGTACATAGATGAGGATTTAGATCCATTTCATGAAATGCTGAAGGTGTACGACATTATTTTAGGGGATCACTTTAAAACAGCTGGTGATAAGGTGGAGATGATTGTTGCAACCGGTTTGTCTCAAATACCTTACGATTCAATAAAATATTACTATCGATTAAAAGACCATGATCAGTTCTTATCTATTATTAATTGTGTGTACACATTTGTTGAGCCTAGAATGACTAGAGATTTTCTTGTATCATTTGATAGCTCTTTAGATGCAATAAATGCTCAGTCTCTTTTAGAAGGCCTTTACATAAATGAAACACCTATGTTTAATGAAATTGACAATCGGGGGGAGAGCATATTTGTAACGCTAACATATCCATTCGAAATTCTTAAGGGTGATAAACTCAAGTTAGCTGGTAATGTGGTTGCAGAAGCAAGTGATTATACAGTCTTTGTGGCCATTAAAAATGGAATGCACCAATCGAAAGGTTATAATTTCTTCACATCTAAATTAACAGCTACTGATAATAATGCTCATGTAAAAAATATATACAATACTATTAAGGATTACCTTGTTTAATTTTCAATACTATTGGATTAGCTTATAGGGTGGGGAATAACCCCCTAATTAAGGTTGGAAGCCATTCAGTTTACTGCCAGTATTAATGTCGTCTTTCAAGCGTTCTTGAATTCAATTGTAAGGTGATTCAAGGTCGATTATCAAAGTTTTGTGGGTTTTTTTTAAATCCGTGTTACAGCTTTATTATCCTTCGAGTGCATATGCTTTGCTGTATTGCATATTATATGCACGATACACTCTTGAATTTGTACTGCATTAATTATGCCTAGAAATTCTTTAAGCTTGTCCTTGCTAGCAATGAGGTTGTGTTTATTCCTGGGTCTGACAGTGCAGTTATCCAGAATGTAGCCCCTACTTTTTGGAGAGTCAGATTCTTAATGTATCTTTGTGGTTATCTATATTAACGCATTAGACAGGGTAGGCTTTTTATTAATTCACACGTTTACGCTGGCAGGTTTTAAAGGGTGATTCAATTCAGATGCGCAATTGGATAGATAGGATCTAGCTCGCTAGATGGTCACTTAATCGCATGTTTAATAACTCAGTAGTTTGCTTTGTGTGTGAGGGCTGGATGTGTCAATGATTGTTTACCTGGTTGTGTCTGGGCGTACAGAGGTACAATTTTATTGATGATTGTTTTTTTTGGGGGTGAGCCTTTTTAATTTTAATCGTCAGTTTCTGCTAAAGCTGTTTTCATGGCCCTATGGATGCCTTGTATTAATTCTGCCTCTATGGTGCTTAACGTCTAAAGATATTCTTATTTGACTTAGGGGTTGTCGGTAGATTTGTGCTTTTCGAAACTGAGTGTTGCCTAATCGAGTATTAAAAGCTGCTCTGTTTGAAGCCATTCTTGGTTTTATTATGGTCAGTTACATACTTATATCTACAGGCTCCCTCTCACCGCAACAGTGTTCTGCCCTCAAATTGAATCACAGATATATTATGCGGTCCTTAACGTTCGGGATATAGTTATTTGAAGTTGAGGGGCCTCTCATCCCGATTAGCAATTGTTACTTTGATTTATTGGTATTTATTAAAGGCATTTGGTCAGTCAAGTGTATTAATTTTCTAGGTGCATGCTGAATGTTTATTGGTGATCTAGCTTTGATAGGTTAATTTCAAAGTGTGGTTTAAAATTTTTCAAGGTTGGTTGGTTTGCATATGCTGCATGTGAGTTATTGATCTACTTCATTGCTGCTGGCGTCAGTGATGATGCTCACCTTCTCAGTGGCTAATAATTCTACTGTCTCGAGCGAGTCGGGGGGGGGGTTATAGGGCATCTTTAATGCCCTTATTTTGTATGTTTTCTAGGGTACTCACATTTTATTGTGTGTATGTTGGCGGCTTATCGTTTCGATTTTGCTAAATTGATCTATCTAAATAGCTTTTTAACTTGCCATGCATGTAAAATTATTTGTAGGTAAATAATAAAAATTAATATAAATCCAGTAAATGAGTAGTAATCAGCAATTTTGAATATATCTATTAAGATCCCTATTCCACTAAGTGAGGCGGAAAGTACTACGATGGAAGCTAATGCTTGTTTACCGTTTAGTCCTAGGTGCATTAGTAAGTGGTGCAAGTGAGTGCGATCAGGATAGAAGGGGCTCTGCCCTTTCCGCATTCGGCGAATCATTGTTGCAATCATGTCATATAAAGGGATTGCAACAAACCATAGTACGGTAGTTGGGGCTAGGTTGTATTCAGCTTTTTGTGAGAAATAAATACAGAATGCCCCAATAGAAAACCCTATGAACATGCTGCCAGCATCCCCCATGAATACTTTTACGGGCGCTATAGGTTTGACTGCAAAGTTGAAAAGTAAATATGTGGCAATTGATAGGGTGTAAAAGCTTAATACTTTCAGCTCTGCAGGGTTTAGGTGTTCATGCAGGCTAATTATTAGTGCTGTAAGGCCCACTATACCTAATGATCCAGCCAGTCCGTCTATTCCGTCGGTCATATTATATGCATTGGCTAAGGCTGCAATTCCTATTGCGGTTAGAGGCACGGCTAATAAGCCAGTTTGTATGTCGTTGAGTCCGAACAATCCTCCGAATACATTCCCTAGATTGTGCAGTTGTATTTCTGCTCCGTATGCTAGTAGGCCTCCAGCACAGAGTTGAATTATTAGTCTTATTCTAGGGCTTAAGCCATATTTGTCATCTAGAGTGCCAATTGTAGTCAGTATGCCTCCGAGTGTAATAATGCTTAAGAGCTCTAATTGAAGTTTCGTAAATAACATTGTGGATATGAATATCGATATATAAATGGCTAGACCACCTACTAGTGGGACTGCCCCTGAATGCTTTTTTCGTTTGCTAGGGAGGTCTATCAGTCCGAGTTTAGGGGCTAATGGAATTAGAAGTCTCGTAAGGATGTATGTCAGGGCAAGAGAGAAGCTGTAGGGGATGATACTTTCAGGCATAAAACCAACTAAACTAAACTAAATGAATAAAGCTCGATCTGAGTATGAGTCAACTGACCTGTTCGATTTTATTCTTTTATGCCATGTGGGTCAATTATAGGCCTACTTTCTTTCGAATTTACTCGGTATTGGTGATTTTCAGTGCTGTAATGATTATGGGGGGTGTTTTAATTTTGTTGTGGTTTGTCAAATGATGAGTGGGAGCGGGTGATGCGTTTGATAAATTTATTGTTATAATGTCTAGATGCGTTAGTAGTTATTTAGTGAAATATATATATGGCACAATTTTTTAGTCGATTTAGTGGTAAATTGCAAATAATTATTACTTTATGTTTGTCTGGTTTCTTGCTTCTTCTGGTTTTCTATCCAAAATATTCTGAAATTTTTGCTGTACTGCTATTGTTGGTCGGGTTTTCATCTGTTATAGGGATAAGGGGGCGGCAGCAGGGGGCTAATTTAGAGTTTTATGAAAAGTTGATGCTAGGAACTTTTGCTATGTATGGGTTGGTGTCAATAATTTCATTTTTGTACTGGCCATTCACGAGGGAGTCGCACATGCGAGTTGAGGATGACCTAAAATTTCTAGTCTGTATCTTCCTTTATCTTTCATTGCGACGTTATGAATTTAATGTCATGTGGTTTGTGGCGATGATGTTCTTAGTGGTCTTGTTGATGGGTCTTGTTTCGCTAGGTCAGTATGGAGGTTATATTGATATGTTTACGCAGGGTACTGATAGGCCTAGTGGTAGTGTAAATCCTATGCGTTATGCTGCGGTTGCCTTAATATTTTTGTGTTTTGTGGCTAATTCTTGGTTTATGGAGGGGTTAAAAGGTAGTTTTATTAAACTGCTTTTGATATTGGTCGTATGCATGGGTTTGGCTGCGTGTGTCTTAACTCAAACAAGGGGGGTGTGGCTAGCAATTCCTTTGTTAGGTTTGCTCTATGGGGGTTATGCGTATAAAAAGGCTGGTAAGGGTTATTTTATTGCAATCCTGTTTGGAGGAGGTTTGCTGGTTGGGCTTTTTTCTCAGGCTGATTTTGTACAGAAAAGAATTGATATGACGGTTAATAATTTTGTAAAGTATCAGGGTGGTAATGGTAATTCCTCTTTGGGTACTCGTTTAGATATGTATAAGGCTTCGCTTATTCTGGCGAAAGAAAAGCCATTTTTTGGTCATGGCTTGGGTGTTTTTAGGGATAAATCCAGAGAGCTAAAGAATAGTGGTGTGTTGGGTCAAAAGGTAAGGGCTGAAGTGGGTGTGCGAAAAACCCCGCATAACGAATTTTTTCAAGCCTTAGTTGAACGTGGGTTGTTTGGGTTGGCAATTACGATTTTACTGTTTGCTGTTCCTGGGTTTATTTTTTATCGAGCGGTCAAGTCAGGGTCTGAAAAAATCACATATTATGGGCTATGCGGGCTTTCAATGTTGACTGTATTCTTTGTTGCGGGGCAAACAGGTACCTTATTCAATCATAATTTGTTTACGAATCTATATATTATTATGGTACTGCTATTTGTGTCGCAGATTAGGGTTGAAGAAAAAAAAGCTGGCTTGGTTGGGGGTTGAGTCTGTTGGGGGCTTGGTCTCGCCTGCAATTTGATTTATTGAAAGCAGGCTTGGGGATTAAATATTTTTTAGTCTTTCAATTGCATTTTTCAGGTTCTCATCGCCGGTGGCGAACGAAATACGCATATGTCCAGGTGTACCAAAAGCACTACCGGGAACCAATGCAACACCAGCCTCCAGTAGTTTCTCAGCTAAGTCAGTATCGGTTTTGCAATTCAGCGTGGCTTGCATTCCTGAAAAGTTAGGGAATACATAGAAGGTGCCGTCACCCGCTAGGCACTCAATCCCGTCGATTTCATTCAATGCTTTTACAGTGTAGTCATGGCGCTGCTTAAATACCTTAACCATATCTTTAACGCATTGTTGGTCGCCTTCTAATGCGGCTTGTGCAGCTACTTGCGAAATAGACGTTGGGTTAGATGTACTTTGGCTTTGAATTTTTTTCATGGCAGCAATTAGTGGTTGTGGTCCGGCTGCATAGCCTATACGCCAGCCTGTCATGCTGTAGGCTTTGCTTACGCCATTTAGCACAATGGTTCGGTCATATAAATCTGGGTTAACCGTTAATATGTTATTGAATTCTTCGTCTGTCCAAAGAATGTGTTCGTACATGTCATCGGTAGCCACTAAAACGTCTGGGTGTTTACGTAAAATAGTACCTAATTCAGCTAGCTCGGCTTTTGTGTAAGACATGCCGGATGGATTGCTTGGGCTGTTTAGTACAACTAATTTGGTTTTATTGGTAATGGCGGCATCAAGTTGCTGCCCTGTAATCTTAAAGCGGGCAGCGGCGTTGGTTTCAATAACCACAGGAACGCCTTCGGCCATTTTTACCATGTCTGGGTAGCTTACCCAGTATGGTGCAGGAATAACCACTTCATCCCCTGAGTTTAATAGTGCAAGGCTTAAGTTGAAGAAGCTTTGCTTGCCACCGCAACTTACTAAAATTTGATTGGCTTGGTAATTTAGGTTGTTATCATTTTTAAACTTGTTAATGATGGCATTTTTTAATTCAGGTGTGCCATCTACTGCGGTGTACTTAGTAAAGCCGTTTTTAATGGCGGCAGTTGCTGCATCTTTAATATGTTGCGGTGTGTCAAAATCGGGTTCGCCAGCCCCAAGGCCTATGATGTCTTGGCCTTCGGCACGTAATTCGGCTGCACGGTTGGTTACCGCTAAAGTCGGAGAGGGTTTAATGCTTTGAACTCGGGTGGAAAGTTGCAGGTTCAAGGCTGTCTCCTTAGGTGGCTATATATGTTAAGTGCTTGATTGAATTGCATTATATGGCCTTCTAAAGGCCTTTGAATGCGCGCGGCATTGTATATGAACTTGGATTGAGGTGCACGGGGATTTTTTGGTTTGATTAAAATGTGTGGGATTGTTGGGCTTTAGGTTTGTTGGGCTTTAGGTTTGATTGGGAAGGGTGGGGGTTTAGGTGTAATAACCAAGCAGCGGGCACATTGGCATGCTCTTATTGATGGGGTGGGTGTTATGTTGCTGGGCAGGTGTTCTTGAATGTAGCGAAGTGCACTCGTACACTGTGTGCATTAAATTTGTAGGAGCGTGCTTGCACGCAAAAGTATGTCCACCAAAGCCTTTAAAATAAACAGTAAATATAAGCCTGCAGGCGACCAGCCTACGGCCATTAAGCAATTGCTAGAAGGTCTTAGTGATGGTTTGGCCAAACAAACCCTTTTAGGGGTAACGGGGTCCGGTAAAACCTTTACCATGGCTAACGTTATTGAAGGTTCTCAGCGTCCAGCTATTGTATT
>MAAA01014008.1_pt1 | contig 42540 bp, 44 predicted proteins | sample 1115971 | NCBI WGS metagenome assembly MAAA01 (sample SAMN04961123, study PRJNA320927) | seawater metagenome | isolation source: sample BD02T6 sea water enriched with oil for 6 days | place: USA:Gulf of Mexico | collected 2013-07-27 | reverse complement strand
GGCAATGGACTTACAATAATGAACGACCTCATTCAGCGATTGGTGGCGTACCGCCTAGGAAGTTGCTGTAGCTAATAGCCCCTCTACTTTTAACTGACATTAATAAAGGGGGGATTACAATGCCTGTCTCGGCGGACAGCGTGGGGATTGCTGTATTACTGGGAGGCATCACCTTTTGGATGGAGGCCTCTTTGCGCTCTGTTGAATAACGTTTCATTTATCATACCGCGCCCTCTGCTTGTTGACAGACCAAAAAGTGAGCGCGACAACTAGCCTGACAGAGAGGGAAGACATTCGGCTCCAGCATTCGACAATCAGAAGTGCCAAGTATTGCCTTTCTAATTACTAAAACAAAATAAAACCCAATTTAATTATTAAAATTCTCATAATTTTTATATAAGAAAATTATTTCACCTGTCCTTGGATAATTCTATCCAAATATTTGCAATATCAATTTTAAATAAGTTTTAAAAAAACTTTTATTAATATATTGTCTAGCTCTTGAACCCAATATTTAATTCATTTAGCATTCAATGAGCGTAAGCGCATAATTTCAGCCAAACCATTTTGAGCATTACAAACTGGAGTTAACTGAGTTCGGCTTTAGCACCTTCGCAGATCTCTACTTTATCAATACAGTCCAAATAGAAGCTTAATGCTTAGAGAGTTAGCTTTTCACCCTGTCGCCCGAACCCTTACCCAATACTGTTTGAAAAATATAAGAGAAGTAATTAATTAAAGACATTCCCTGAATCATCTTAGCATCTGTCTCAGCCAGTAAACTTGGCGTAGACATATCTATCTCATTGATTTGAGCTAACCCAGTTATTCCCGGGCGCACAGCATAAACTCCAAGGTTATTACGCACCTTAATAAGTTCATCCTGGTTAAACAAATTGGGGCGTGGCCCAACTAAACTCATCTCTCCCTTAATCACATTAATTAGTTGAGGTAATTCATCTATTTTAGTCTTACGTAAAAAAGAACCTATTGACGTTATAGATGAGGCATTGGCTAGATGACTTGCAACAGATGCAGTATCAACCTTCATAGTACGAAATTTTATCAATAAAAATGGTATTTTATTCTTCCCCACTCTTTTTTGAATGAAAACTGGCGAGCCTGTGTCAAAAAAACCAATAAGACATACCAGTAATAATAATGGCGATGCAAATACCAACCCCAATAATGCGAACAAAAAATCCAATACTCTTATCATAAATCCCTCGAATTGCTAAGTTTAGCCATAGCTTCAGCCATGGTCTCTGGAGGCGTCCAATTAAGAACCTTTTTTGCTGCGGTTGAAGAAATCACTATATCGTCCAAAAGTTGATTTACTTGTTGCAACCTACCCAATACCCTAGCGGCAATACTCATAAAAATAACCGGTACAGGTATTTGTATAACAGACCGGTTTAATCCTTTTGATATGGCACTTGATAACGCTTTTGTAGATACCGGAGTGCCATCTGAAACCACAAAGACTTTACCTGATGAAGCTGAATTAACGACACAATGATAAATAAAATCAGATATATTTCTCACTGAGATTATGCTTCTTGAGTTATTAACTAATCCAAACGGCAATACAGGCACTCTGGAAATAAGTTTAACAAGCTTCCCAAAATTTCCCGGTGCCCCAATACCATAAACCATAGGTGTACGTATTATAACCACATCCATATTCGATTCATCAGCTATTTTCTGCAATTCACATTCAGTTTTATATTTAATTTCTGAAAATATATTATTCGGTGATGGAATGCTATTGTCAGAAATATCGCATGAAGATCCATATACCGATACCGAGCTCAAAAAAATAAACTTTTTAACCCCTGACTCCTGGGCTTTTCTCGCTAGCCTAATAGTGCCTTGAAAATTTACATCAGCCAACAGATCAACATTGGCTTGATAGTCATGTGCTATACCTGCTAAATGAACAATTACATCAATACCCTTCAGACTATCCCCCCAAATTGTTCTATTATTGATCTCTTTAACGATAGAGGCGTTAGCAGTCATTTCTCGGGAACACCTTAAAAAAGTACTGCACCTGGGGTCATGCAATAATTCACTCCCAATAAATCCCGTGGCGCCAGTCACAAGCACCTTATTAACATCACAATTATCCATAACTCTATATTAAGTCCTCACGAATGAGCTTAGAGGCCAGATAGAAATAGGCTTTGGGTTTCTTTTTCTTGAAAAAAGAGAGTATCGAAAATATAGAGGTGTAATAGATAGATTTGAAAAAGTTTAACTTCTGTAAATTGTACAGAACGTAAAAATAGGATTGAAAAGCATCGACTTTTTTCGCTGATAATGAGTTTGAGTGAACCCTGTATCGAGCCAACAATCCACCAACGTTATGAGCAGATTTAAACCTCTTCAACATATTTAACCATAACGCATAATCATGCCTTTTTTTGGTTAATGGAAAATAAAATTTCCCGAATGGTTTTGTATCATATACAACTGTCAGGCAGCCTATAAAATTGCACTTTATCATGTCATCGTAAGATACAAATTCTGGAGCACTAATAACAACATCCTCCAAACCCACACAAAACTGCCTATAATTAGAATAGGTAAAACCAATATTATTGGATTCCATAAATTCAATCTGGCTCGATAATTTTTCAGGGACCCATAAGTCATCAGAATCCAAGTAAGCGATATATCGTCCAGACGCCATGTCTATTCCATTATTCCTTGTTTGCGCCCCTCCAACATTCGCAGAGTTTCGACTAATTTTAATCCTGTCATCTAACATAGACAATTCTTGCATTAGCTCACAAGTATTATCTGTTGAGCAATCATCTACAACAATCAACTCCCAATTAGCATAAGTCTGTGCAATAACAGAATTCACAGACTCACGCATATAACTTTCAACATTATAACAAGGCATTATTATTGATACTAATTCACTCATGTACTAACTCCGGCTCTATATCAGTAAAAATCATATATTAAATTACCTAACAACATTAGTTTACTTATCGCCTTTTTCTAAAAGCTTCATCTAGTAATCACAAAATATTAAAATGAACGCCTTAAGAAATAGGATGTTTAATGTCAAAAAATTACACGAAAAAACATTGAGCTTACAAAATGAAGCTCAATTTGTAAATACTCATACTACATACCCTCACATCTCAAACAACTTTTTATAACCATAAAAATTAATAGCTGCATTAATTACAATACAGAAAAATTGAGCGACAAATAAATTGACTCCAAAAATCTCTACAAAACCAAATAAAACTACTAGACCAATTGTCAACGACAAAAGATTAATAGATAAAAAGCATGAAAATTCAAAAGCTACTTTTTTATTATTCGACTGGAATGCCCATTTTTTATTAAGCCAATAACTTAAAACGGTCGCCACAAAATAAGACACTAGCGAGGAAAATATGTAATACATTTCCAGGTAAATTAGTAACACAAATACTGAACAACTAAATACAGTATTTAATACACCTACCGAAATAAACCTAAAGAGTTTATTCGTTAATACCACCTGTAAATGATCAAAACTCTTAATCATGACATCTTTAATTCGGTTAGTTCCGCCAGATGCACCTGGTCAAATTTTACCTTTTCGATAAAATGGAATATATCCATTAACTGGGAAACCCTTGCAGGCGCAATAATATATCCAAACAATCGATCTTCCTGTTCTGAGTACGCTATTGAAATGTGGTATAGGCTCTTAAAATAAATATTTTTATCTATAACCCTATTTAATATACTAATTCGTTTTTTTGACAATAATTGCTGGGAGTACCCTTTCGGCCTCACCAAAGAAACGCTACTTTTTTTATTATATTCGCTATCAAATAATTTTAGGCCACCCGCGGCAATACCGTAGGCCCAATATTTAGGACGCATACTCGATAAAGACATATAATCTTCAAAACCTCCATGCAGAAAATTATATTTCAATTGGATATTGAGTTCTTTACAACCTATATCCACGAGTGATTGCCTATAAATTTCAGGGTATTTCACTCCAGACAACCCTACCTCTATACCATATTGATTTAATTCTTTAAGAAATTTACACGTATCTTTTAACATAGAACCGTCACTTCGATTATCCCAATGCAACATAATACAATGCAGGTTTTCACCAAAATTCTGTATCGCCCATACTAATTTCTCGTGCAAAAAATTGTATGTTAGATCATTTTGGGCAGTATTTTCGTTACTGACACTCCCAACTTTATAGGTGACCTTTAGATCAGATACAGAATGAACTTTGCACCATTGAGCAATAAAACTGGCACTCTGACCAAAATCAGACGAAACCCCATTGATAGGATAGTTGCTTGCAGTGTCAATATAACGACCACCTTCTCTATAAAAATTATCCAGCAACAAAAATGCAGCACTGCGATCAACGGCCCAGCCCCACATCGCCGTCCCTAGAGACAACTGCTTCATTTAATATGTACCCTAGACCTTTTTAACACCCTCATAGCTTTAATATACTCAAGAGTTAAACTCCCAACCTTTACCTTGCTACTTGGGTCATCTTTCCACGCTACAGGTAGCTCATAGAGCCTAAGGTTACGCCACTCGGCAATAACCAATAGCTCTGTACAAAAAAACCAACCATCACTAACGGCTCCTCGAGCCAATAGAGTAGCTATATATTTACGCTTCAAAAACTTAAAACCACACATTCCATCAGAGAAGGAAGTATTTAAGTATTGCTTTAATATAGCATTAAAAACTCTAGATATTGCCCCTCTAAAAACGCTTCTACCCGTAACAATGGAATTTCGATGCAACCGCGTTCCATACACTACATCCGATTCATTATAGGCGAGAGCCTCAAGTGCGCTTGGCAAATGATTTAGATCGGTTGCAAGGTCTAAGTCCATATACCCAACAAAATCAGCAGCACTATTTGCCCATGTACTTTTTAAAGCAAGGCCAACACCACGCCTTGCAACTCGATGGTAAGAAACCTTCCCTTTATTATTTGATTCAATCTTCCTAGCGATTCTTGCAGTAGAGTCAGTTGAACCGTTATCGGCAATAATAATATGGCACTGAAATTCAGTGGGAATTTTAGTATTTGTAAATTGAACGATTTTTTCAATATTAGCTTCAATCGATTCCTCTTCATTAAGCACGGGAATAACTATGTCAACGGTAAACTTTTTCACATCACATCCCTATCTTCATCGTTAAGTCTTTTCAACCACATTACACCTTTCAGAATCAACCATCACTGAACTATGCAATTCATTAATAACCCAATAAGGAGTATGCTTACTCTGTTCATTTAGTAGCCGAGCTAAGTATTCGCCAAAAAAACTTAACATAGTAAACAACAACATAAATAGAATTGAAATAATGATAACAAGAGAACTCCAACCGTCGGCCACATTGTGATTAATTAGGCGAACTAGAAAGCTATACAATGCAAAAATAAGAGACAAAAAACTTCCACTTACGCCAAGTGCACTCATCCACCTAAGTGGTTTAGTTGAATTAAACACGAGAAGCTTCAGTGTAGTTTTGAACGCACGATACAAATTTTTCCGACTACTCAAGGCGTCCTTTAATTCATAGCTAAATGTTTGAGACCCTAGCCCACATTGAGCAATTTTGACAAAGATCTGATGATGGTAATTACGAGCTTGAGTTGCAGCATTAACTGCATTTCTTGAAAGGCATCTTAGGGTCGTTGCATTTCTAGGAATAGAGTAGGAAATTTCTTTGAGGGCCCAGCCAATGAAGGGCCTAAAAATATGATAGCCAATACTCTTCTTTTGATTACTTGCTATCCCAATGACAACATCAATATCGCCAGTACACATATCACTCATTGGCCCCAATATTTCAACATCTTCCTGGCTTGGGTTAAACACAAATACAATATCACCAATGGAATTTTCCAATCCAACTGTAATGGCAACTTCATAGTCCACTTCATAGGACAGTTCAATAACTCTAACCGATGGAACCTTGTTTAGCAGTACATCTAAATCTTTACGATTAAAATCTAATGGACTGTTTTTAACGACAATTATTTCATAATCCGAAAAGCGATCGTCTAGATACCTATAAAGTTCAGAAATAGATCCAAGGTTTGGAAGATCTTTGGAGGAAATTACAACGGAAATAAATTCCTCTTTTTTACTAAATAATTCCATCTTCTCAAGATCCCTCTATTGTTGAGATTATTTTAATCGCATCATATACATTATCAATTTTCCCTCCCATGACACAATGAAAGCCGTCTATTCCATGATCTCGCTTAAATAAGATAGGACGACTATCATTGTTTTCACTGGAAGGAAGCGTAGTTTTTACCTCCCAAATTGAAGATACATACTTACACTCACTCAGTATCGGAATATATTTTGTGGCATCTTTCTGCATTTTTTTCCAATTTGACTTATGTTGAGCCAAATAGAGTTGTTTGTCGGCATTAACAAATTTGTCGTAATATTTGTCCATCCATCTATAGTGTGGAGTATAGCGAACATGTGTAAATGTATAATGATTAGTAGAAGGAAAAGGCATTATAGAAAAAAATGGGCCGCACATAAGTGTAAAACTTTTATTCTTAATTTCGTCAGGCACATCAACTAAACACATTTCGGTTAATTCGTGCTTTAGGGGTAATAAATCAAGATTTGAAGCTCGATTAATAGAGTTAATCATGGAGTATGTACAGTTAAATACCTGTTGTGAATTAATCATTAACTTTTCATTTTCATCCGTTGCCAGAGAAACTGTTAACTCTGAAGCAAACTTCTGAACTGAAGTAACTTCAGTATTTAACCTTATATCCACCCCTGAATCCAATAATCGACCCAACATTATATCTTTAAGTTTCACCGCATCAAAAGTGTACTCTCTGACTTTAAATGCTGACTCGACAAATTTATCACTAAATAGCTTCGTAATTCCAATTCCAGCCACTTCATAGGGTGCCCCTATACGTTCACAAAAATTTTTAAACTGAAGCGCTGTAATTTTGCTAAGTGCCTTTCCAACCAAATAATATTTATCAAAGGAATCATCAATACACTCACTAAACTCCTCACTAAAGCGAGGAAACGAAACCCTTGATCTCAGAGCAGTTAATACGCTCCTAGGGTAATGGTAACCATTATGGACACGCGCCTGATTTGCAAATGAGGCACGAGACATCAAATCATTTCCTTTTTCGCAAAGAGTGACACTCTTACCCTGTTTTGCAAAATACTCCGCAATATAGGCACCATAAAACCCACCACCAATTACTAATATATCAGATTTCATAATCAGAAAAATCGTATAGTTGTGCCATAAATATTGAGTATGGTATTCTTCTAGCTGATGAAATAGTAATAGACATTGACTATAATTTAATTTTGTATTTTTTGTTAACTAAAACAAGCAGCAGCAACAGAAGAATTGCAGAGATACTTATACACAACCCCCAATAGAAACTTTTAGGATGGAACTCAAACTTAATTAGATGTTTTCCCGGTGGTAAGAATACCCCTCTCAAACTAAGATTTGTCTGAATTATATTTGACTCAATTCCATCAACAAATACTTTCCAGCCAGGATAATAAATATCGCTAAGTATTAAAAAACTCGATTCCGTAACCTCAGTTTTAATTTCAACTTCTTTGTTATTCAAGTTCATTATTGTTAGGCTAGATTTAGAAGGAGAAAGGAACTTGAAGCTTGGTACGCCCTCCACTAAGGCAGTATTTTCTGGTTTAAATATTTCTCCATTGGGCAATATAGAAGTGCGAATAGCTTTAGAGATCTGATGCATATCTGCAGAATACCCTTCCGACACTAACCAAGCTCGTGGAAGTGCATTAGGGTTAAGATAAACGTAAACACCATCTTCTTCTTGTACAAGCTCTAGTTTTCCCGAAGACGTATTAATAGGTTTATTTGAGGAGAGATATTTAACTGAAAGTATGTCCCAAGATCTATCATCAGGTAATAAAGTATCTCGAACTACACGGCCACTTGTACCTACTCCAGAAAGCAAGCTATAGCGCTTTAATTCAAGCTGCTCATATCCACCGACACTTTGAACTTTAAATAATCTAGCTTGATCGGGTGTTAAGGAGTGAGACCAAAATCCATCCAATGCGGCAAACCGTTGATGGGAATAGTCAAGCTTGGCCTTATACTCAGAATGAAAGTCGGACGGCTTCATAAATTCACGTTCCGTCGTATTATACTTCCAAGCAAAAAAACTAGAGGTTCCGGCCAAATCTAATAGCAAAACCGATAAAACCAATAGTCGACCATTTGTCGATTTAATGCTCTTATTCCAGCGAAAAACTACTGCCACAGCCAATACCAAAAAAGATAAAGGTATGAATATAACCAGCGTTATTTGAGATATTCCTGTTGAAAACAACCAGGTAGGAACCAACAACAATATAATTATAATAGGCAAAATTAATAGGGCATTTTTCCTCAACCTATCAGAAACCCTCCCTGACTGCAGCGCATGAATACCAAATCCAGTTAAGACTGCAAGGGCAAAAGACATAATTACAAATATGCGAGCATGAGCTCTAAACATATTTATTACAGGGATTTCATAAAACAATCTAAATAAAGGAGTTGCGTCACCGAGCGAAATTAATAATGAAAAACTCGCAATCAAAGACCAAAAAATGACAACCCCATTTTTCTTATTAACAATTGCACCTATCAAAGCTAGAAACATCGTGAGAAAACCAAAATAGCCTGTTAATTCATGAAAGTTAAATTTGCCACTGTAGGCCGCCCCCTTAATTCCACCAAACAGAAATGCAAAGAACAATTGAGATATCTGTGATATAGGAAGTGTATAAGATTTAAACATTTCATAGGTCATTAACTGCCTTAGGCTAAGATCTGTTAATTCTAACATTGGAATTAGCTGGAATGCTGCCAAGGCAAAACCTAAAATAACAACCAGCAATGAAAGCAAGTAATACTTAATCCACCCATAACTTGTTGAACGCCCAATAAATAATACATAAAGTGCTGACAACAGGAGTGTGTACGTTGTAATCTGCGGATGCCCAGCAAGAATACTCATCGCAACAGCTATACACCCAATACACAACCAATAGATTGTGATCTCTTGTCGAAGCCTACTGAATGCCCAAAGCACTAATGGTATCCAAGCAGCAGCATGAATCATTGAAGTATGTATAAGATGGGCGACCATAAATCCACACAAACCAAAAACAATAGCACTGCCATAAGCTGAAAATTTTGAATTAGTTAGATGATAGACGTAGCCATAAGTGAACATGCTGGCAAGAATATATGCAGACACAACAAATAAATTAAAACCGATAATATTAGGAAAGAAAGTAAATACAAGCCGAATTGGATAAGCGTACTGCTTATCCGGTGCTGCATAAATTGGATAACCCGAATAGAAATAATTTGTCCAAAGCTCCAAGGGAGAATGGAAATCGGCTAGATAGCCGTCTGCGGGAAAAGCACCCTCAGAAAATATGACAGAACTAAAATAGATAACAAAAAGAGATACAAAAAAAACTAAAGCTACCGCATAGTGACTACGACCCCCCTTCCCCCTGTGGAGCATAAAAATTACCACCTATAAATATTGTTATATCTATTCACAAAGCTTAATCACATAAACCATTTAGAATAAAATTCTATTAGAAATTTCCAACGAAACAATTAATTAGATAACTAGAATTTAATTTAAGCACCTATTTGCATAGGGATAAAGTTATCGTAAGCTGACAGCCAAAACTACACACGGCCATATCTATCTTCAAAGCGAACTATATCATCTTCTTTGAGATACGACCCCGACTGCACTTCAATCAGCTCTAAAGGTAATTTACCCGGGTTTTCCAAAGCATGAACAATACCAATAGGAATATAGGTAGACTGATCTTCCGTAACTAATAAGGTCTTGTCTCCATTTGTAACCTTGGCTGTCCCTGAAACGACCACCCAATGCTCCGCACGGTGATGATGCATTTGTAAACTTAATTTAGCCCCAGGATTAACCGTTATCCTTTTCACCTGATAGCGTTCACCAACATCTATAGAATCAAATTTCCCCCAAGGCCGGAAAACTTCACGATGACTTTTATATTCACTCCTATGTTCTAATTTTAACTTTTCAACAATTTTCTTAACATCTTGAACTTTATCTTTTGACGCTACTAAAATTGCATCTTTTGTTTCTACAATTACTACTGAATCTAAACCAACTGTAGTAATTAGTCGATTACTACCATGCACATAGCAGTTTTTACTTTCATATTGAATTACATCACCAAAAGTAACATTTCCGCTCTCGCATTTTTCGCCGATATCCCATAAAGCTGACCAAGAACCTATATCATTCCACCCTGCATCCAAGGGTACAACTACAGCATCGGAGGTTTTTTCCATCACAGCAGTATCAATCGATTCACTGGGACAACTCATAAACAAGTTCTTATCTACTCGAATAAAATCAAGATCTATAATTTTATTTTTAATAGAGAGAGAACAAGCTTGGGAAATATCCGGGCAATAATGTTTAAGCTCTTCTAAATAACGGCTAGCCTTTATTAAGAACATACCGCTATTCCAATAATATCTCCCACTATCTAGGTAACCTTGGGCAATTTCAGCATTAGGTTTTTCAACGAACTTATCCACTAAAAATCCATCATCTACACTAAGGCCACGCTTAATGTACCCATACCCTGTATGGGGTTCCGTAGGTATAATGCCAAAAGTAACTAATTTGCCTTCGTTAGCAAGATGAATGCCTTTGTTTACTGAAACAATAAAAGCATCTTCATCTTGAATAACATGGTCAGCTGCAAGGACCAATAATAAAGGGTCTACCTCCTCGCTTTGATCTATTGCAAAATTCGCAGCAAGCGCAATAGCTGGCGCAGTATTCCTACCTATAGGTTCTAATATAATATCCCCATCAGCCGACATTTCACGTAGTTGTTCTGCTACTATAAACCGATGCTCTTCATTACATATTATCAAAGATTTTCTAATATCTAATGTTTTAAGCCTACTAATCGTTGACTGAAACATAGATTCTTCTGATGCCAATCGAAGAAATTGCTTAGGCGAATTCTCACGTGAAAGTGGCCACAGTCTAGTACCAGAGCCACCTGCCATAATTACGGGTAATATCATATTTTATGAAAACCACTCTTTTCCTAATAAATTTTTATACACAAATCGTCTTATTTTTTTCCTCATAACACTCGGTAATAACTTAAGGATTTGCCCCCTTAACTTAACTAATGTCAGTAAAAACACTTCTCTACGAGATAAAATCCCGCGTTCCACATCAAAAGAAATTCCTATTTTTTTTAAGTCATTTATAGCACTCGGTACCCACATGCCTTTAATTACACCATGAATAATCTTAAACATATCGCTGTATACACTATAAAATTTCAAATACTTATCAGACCTATCGCTTCCTTTTAACTCAAATTCCCATGCTGTCTCACCTGGCTTAATAACATCGATCAATACGGTTTTCTTCCAGATAGAAGAGAACAAGGCTGTTCTATAGAGCTGACCTGGAGATATCTGCCCAAATTGCTGCTCAGTGAATATATTTGGTAGAGGTGAATTTTTAAGTCTAAAGTAATCCATTTCATACTCTTTAAACTTTTCGTACATATTCAAAAAACGCTCATGATCAACATCCTCACAAAAAAAGGCGTCCTCAATCAACATTAATACATTCTCTTCCTTAACTACCTCCAATGCTTTAATTAAACTAGTCGACCAGTCTATGTCTGGCCCTGATTTAGCGTCAATTACTTTAGCTAAACCCGATGATTTCTCATTACACGCCAAATAAACATTATAGTCGGAAGTTTCTGGCCAGTGTTTTTGAAGCTGGGAAAAAAATATTGACCAAAGGTCAGAATATGCGTCGCAAGAAAGTACAACTATGCCCAATCCTTTAGTTTTACTATCAGCATGCATGATAGTAATCCCTAATTTTAGTACAAATATAATCTATTTGATCATTGCTTAGTTGGGTTTCAGATGGTAACCACAAACCGTTTTCACCAATATTATTTGAAACTAAATAATCACCAGGAATATTATAAGCCATTTGTTTATTTATTGGTGGATACATTACTCGTGAACCAATATTATTGGCTTTTAAAGACTCTTGAAGTCCAGCTCTGTCCTTAACGATGCAATCAATGAACCAAGGTGTTGTGTAAGTTAAGTCTTGATCAAAAAATTCAATTTTTTCTACATTCGATAAATTTGTTTTGTACCTATTGAAAATTTCCTTTTTACGCTCAACGCGCGAAGGCAATTTTTTTATCTGCTCAATGCCGATACAAGCCTGCAACTCAGTAAATTTAAAGTTAAAACCAATTTCATCATGAATATCATTACCCCCACCAGACCGTCCAAAATCTTTAAGGCGACGTAGTTTCTTAGCGATGGCATCATCATTCGTAATTACACAACCACCTTGCCCAGTTGAAATTATTTTAGGTGCAGAGAAAGAAAAACTTCCTACAATTCCAGCTGTTCCGATATGTCGCCCATCAGGATACATTGAACCTAAAGACTGAGCTGAATCTTCCAATAATAGTATTTTGTATTTTTTTGCCAATAACTCAAACGCTTCAATTCCAGACTTTGGATAACGGCCATTGGCAGAAACCAGCATAATAGCCTTTGTTTTAGTTGTTATTGCCTTCTCAACCAACTCAATATCCAAGCAAAGTGTTTCGGGCTCAACATCTACAAAAACTGGAACTGCACCAAATAACTTGAGTGAATTGGGTGTAGCAATCATAGTAAAGTTGGGGACAATAACTTCATCACCGGCAACCACACCGCACGCCATTGCCGCAAGTGTTAAGCTAATAGTTCCATTATTTACGACTACACAATGCTTGACACCGGTGTATTCAGCAATCATTTCTTCAAAACGTTCGGTACGTTTAAACTCAGTAATGAAGCCACCTTCATCCATATAATCACAGATAGCTTTTTTTTCTTCTTCGCCGAACCAAGGGCGCATTTGCATAATAAAAGAATCAGACATTCAAACTACCTCACTAAATTTATATCCTAACTCACGGGCATAAGCGTAAGCCTTCCCCGAATTACGAGTTGCTACTGGGCGAGCAGGTGACCCTACATAAATGGTCCACGGCTGTGTATTTTTAGTTAATACTGAATTTGCCCCAACTACAGAACCTTCTGCCAATGTAATCCCCGGCATCACTGTGCTATTAACACCCACACAAGAAAAAGCTTCAAAAACAACCTGCGTAATCTTAGGTTCTCTATATTTCACAGGTACTTGTGGGTTCATAAGAGCCCCAGAACTGAAATCATCCCCCCCACAAACTATTTTAGAACCTGAAGCAATGCCACTAAAGTGACCCATCACTAGGCTCGCGTCACGTCCACCAATTATGACGGCGTACGGAGCTATATGAACATAGTCCCCTACCTCAATAGAGGTTGTACAATAAAAGCCCTTATCAATAGCAACATGGTTACCAAATATCGCCAGATCTTTATGTTTTATTACAACATCATCATCAATGAAAAAATCATTACCAGTTTTCATTAAAATTCAGCTCCTCCATTAATTTTAATAGTAGTGCCATTCAAATACGCATTTTCTATCAGTAAACGAACTACACTTGCAAGCTCTTCAATGGTACCCCACCTGCTCGTAGGTAATTGATTTAGTATGCTGTCCTGTAGTTTTGAGGGTATTCGGTGTGTTAGACCGGCATCAAAATAGCCAACTTGAATAGCACTGGCAGTAATACCCTTAAATGCATTCTCTACGGAGCAGGCCTTCACCAAACCCTCCACAAACGCTTTAGAAGCTGAGTATACACCTGTACCTGCTACCGGTTTAGAAACGAGGATAGAAGATGTAAGAATTATCCTGCCATAGCCTCTAGAACGCATTCCAGGTAAGCACGCATTCAATAAATTTACGTTACCCTTTACCACGATATCTATTTGCTTATCTATTTCATTAAAGTTCTTATCATCATACCGATGCAATAGGCAGTCATAATTATAACCTGAAACATTTAATATTACCTCAGCTTCATATTTTTGGAAAAAGGCTCGCAAATTATCTACATCGAGAATATTTAAATCATTAGAACCCATTGAAGTTATTTCATAATCAGACTCCAAATTAGCTACTAGTCCACTCCCTAATCCACCAGTGCCACCGATTATTAAAACTTTTACTTTACCTGTTGTCACAGACAGACCTCCTGAATAATATTTAGGACCACTTCATAACTGATGCTGACCAAGTCCATCCCGAACCAACAGCAGCAAAAACCACTATATCGCCAGCTTTAACAAGGCCAGCTCTAACCGTTTCATCAAGAAGGATGGGCACAGTCCCACCTGAAGTATTGGCATAAAACTCCATGTTTGTTTTAATTAACGAAAAATCCAAGCCTAGATTTTCCGCCGTTTTAATTAGAAGACGCTTAGAAGGCTGATGAGGAATAATGCAATCTATGTCATTAACGCCTAGGCCAGCATCAGTAACAACCTTATTAATTGCTTCAGGTAATACTTTCGAACCGGTTTCAAAGACTGCATTAGCATTCATGGTAAAGGTAGTGTCAGAAGGAAATACTGTGAAGTTATCAACAGAAGTAGTCTCTGAAAATGAAGACCCATAATAGAAACTTTCATCAACTGCAGGCTCTAGAATAACTGCACCGGCACCGTCACCAAAGAAAACGCAATCACGCCGCTCCCAATCAGTTATCGTTGAAAAAGTGTCGGCCCCGATTACTAATATTTTCTTACATATTTTCATTTGTATTTGCGTAGCAGCTAAATTCAAGGAATAAACAAAGCCAGAACAAACAGCAGCCAGATCAAATGCAGGGCAATGATTTTTTATACCCAGCTTATTTTTAACAATGCATGCTGTAGATGGTGCTTTCCGATCAGGAGTCGAAGTCGCGACGATTATAAGGTCAATCTCATCTTTATTAATACCCGCGGCTTGAATTGCCCTTTCTGCAGCCTTATAAGCCAAATCAGAAGTTAACTCATCTTCTACAATATGGCGCTGACGTATGCCTAAGTTTTCATAGATCCATTCAGCACTGGTATTCACACTTTTAGCCAACTCATCATTTGTTACTATGTTTGAAGGCGCATACGAACCAGTACCTGAGATTTTAATACCTGAATTTTCCACAAAAAAGTTCCAATAAAAATTGATAATTAAGATAATCGCTACTATAAAATACTAACTAAAGCCTTCTACGATCTCTTTCGGCACCAACATAGGGCCCGTTCTTAATTTCTAATACTTGAGTTCCATCCTCAAGAATATGATAACCGTGCCCCCCTCGAAGAAGAATTAGAACATCTCCTTCTGAAGCAATTAGCTCCGCTACCTTTTCTTCAGAAGTATTGTATACATTAGCCTGAATACTCCCTTTGCGAATATAAAGCACTTCTTGGGTCCACAATACCTCACGCGTAACTTCATTGTGTGTATGCGCTAAAAGTTCTTTGCCACTATCATACCCCCAGCTTCCAACTTGAATAAATTCTTCGTCTGCTGAGAAAAAATTTAGTCCACCTGCCCATGCGTCTTCTGCGGGAATATGTCTGGCCAATACCAGGTCACCTTGCTTAATTTCATTCGCTGACATTATTTTTCACTCTTTTGGTTATTGATACTGTTTATATACCAGTCAATTGTCGCCTTTACACCGTCATCAAACTGGATAGATGGTTTCCATCCAAGTAATGCTGCTCCTCGAGTCCCATCAACAGTCTTATAAGGAGCACCATCAGGCTTAGAGGGGTCAAGCAATATTTCGCCTTCATATCCGACATACGTACTTATTTTGTTAGCCATATCTAAAATTGAGATGCCTTCTGCGACACCAATATTTACAGGCTCAATGGTTCTTGTTACGTCTAAACTTCTAACCATAGCCTCAGCACCATCATCTACATGCAGCCATTCTCGAACAGGTTTCCCCGTTCCCCAAACATTAACACTAGGGGCATTATTTTGTTTTGCTTGTACGAATTTCATAATCAAAGCACCCAATGCATGAGAACGCTCTTCTTCGAAGTGGTCTTCAGGACCGTACATATTGGACAATATAATATTCATAACATCCATATTGTATTGTTGAGCATAAGCCCAAGAGCCCACCCAAAATGCTTTACGCACGAATCCATATACCAATACAGAGTCGTGTAAGGGGCCATCCCAGAATTCATCTTCTTTAAACAGTGTGGCTTTACCTGGATAAGCACAGTTTGATATTGGATTAACTATTCGCTTTACACCTGCTTGATGAGCAGCCTCAAGTAAACTCAAAGTAATTTCCAAATTGTTTTGAAACAGCTCTACTGGGTGTTTCGCACCAAACTGAATTCCCCCCACATAAGATGCACAATTCAGTATGAAGGTGGGCTTGAATTCTGCCATGTACTTTGCTGTAGCCGTCTTATCTCTTAAATCAAGACCTAAACTCAAGGAGGTTTTACAATAATCAAGCCCTTTAGATTCTACTAGGTGACATACTCGCTTCCCTAAAAAACCGGTTGCTCCCGTTACAAGGATCACGTTAAATCTCCACCATAGCCATCATATTTAAGATCGTAATTAACCATGATTTTTACCAGCTCTTTTAAAGACGTCTTGGCTTTCCAACCTAATTCTTTCTCTGCCTTAGTTGGATCCCCCCAAAGCACTTCTACTTCGGCAGGTCGATAATATTTGGCATCAATTTTAACTAAAACCTTACCAGTTTTGGGGTCTATACCAACTTCATTTTCCCCCTCTCCTTCCCATTTAATTTGTACACCAACTTCCTCAAATGCGTACTCAACAAATTGACGTACAGTATAAGTATTACCAGTGGCAATCACATAATCTTTAGGCTCATCCTGCTGCAGCATTAACCACATCATCTCTACATAATCTTTTGCATAACCCCAATCACGTTTTGCATCCATATTACCCAGCGAAAGCACCTCTTGCTTACCTTGGTGTATATTTGCCACAGCCTTTGTTATTTTCTTGGTGACAAATGTCTCGCCTCTTCTGGGAGACTCATGGTTAAACAGGATACCATTACATGCAAACAGGCCATAAGATTCCCGGTAATTTATAGTAACCCAATAAGCGTAAATTTTTGCTGCACCGTATGGTGACTTCGGATAGAAAGGAGTTATTTCACTTTGAGGCGCTGTCTCAGGCAATCCACCAAATAATTCAGAAGTAGATGCCTGATAAAATTTTGGTTTAATACCCAAATCTTTGATTGCATCCAACAGCCTAAGTGTACCCACCGCTACCACCTCTGCTGTGTATTCAGGCACTTCAAATGAAACAGCTACGTGGGATTGTGCACCTAGATTATATATTTCGTCTGGCTCTATCTTTTTTAGCAACGTGTGTAGATTACTAGAATCAGTTAAGTCACCGTGATAAGTATGAAACATTGGATGACCCATAAAATGTTCAATGCGCTGAGTAGTAAAAACCGATGAGCGACGAAGTATTGCATGTACCTCATAGCCCTTCTCTAGGAGAAACTCTGCTAGATAGGATCCATCTTGCCCAGTTACACCTGTAATAAACGCTGTTTTACACTCTTTCATATTCAACCCACTTAATAATTCTTCTATTATAATACAATCACCACTAAGCTATAACTAGGGTGATGTCAAACTTTTGCGCGCAGACCTAGAGCCCAAATAAATACATATTGAAACAACTAATAAATATATAACATCAGCAAGAACTCTTAGGTTACTTATCATCATTGCGTCAGTATTTGCATTCAAGTAATAAAAGCAAATGATAGGCAGGATAAATACAAGTGTAGAGAACAAAGTTGCGACAAAATGAAGCATAAATTTCTCATGAATAAACAAGTAAGTATTTCTAACTATTGTTTTTAAGCCACCTACCAATAAAACCAGTGACTGACTAAATATAACCCAAACAACAACATTTTGGGAACTAATCTCACTTCCAAAAAAGTATGAAACCCCCATTTCACCGACCATATTGATACAAATAAAAGCAAGGGTATTAAAAATAAAAATAATTTTAATTATATTTGATGAACTAACCTGATTTTGTTTCTTTCGTGTATATGCAATCCTATATACATATGCCATTAAAGTATTAGCTGCTCTAATAAATTTTCTGATAAGCAAGTAAATAAAGGCTTGATCAGCACTTAATACTCTAGACACTAAATAACCATCAAGCTGTGAAAATATGGCTGTCATAGCCTCTGTCAAAGTAACCAGCCTATAACGAACCAATAAAAACATCAAAAGATGACTAGAATACTTTAATTTATATCCAGTTGCGACCAAACAATAACTAAAACTCACAACGGATAAAGCAACACATCCAACTAGATATGCCTCAACCGCCCCACCAAATGCATAGGTAACGACGAAACATATAGGCAACCTTAGAGCAACAAGAAATGAATAATAATGTGATTTACCAGCACAAAAAAATACAAATGAAGAATCAAAACTGCCAACCAACAATATTAAAAAAGTATATATATAAATATCAGCGTTACCGCCAAATAAAATGAAAGCTAAATAAAGAAATGGACTTGAAATAAATACAATAAATAGCTTTAAAACTATTGCCACACCCGCATATTTAGCCAAACTAACTTTACAAGGTTTTTTATGAGACAAAAAAATAGAAGTCCCATAATCTTGAATTACCCCAAGAAATGCGACAAGGGACAATACAGCTTCAAAAATAATAACTTGATCTTTCCCGAAATCATTTGAGAGATACCAGATAAAAAAAACAGGGAATAACAATGCCAAAAATTGCGTAATCACACTGTAAACAGCTTCTTTATCATAAACTTTATTTAAAACATATCTCACGTCAGCACTTCACCCTTACACATAACTTAAGAATCACAAAATATATAAGTAGCATTCAATCAATCCCAAACAACTATCAGTATTTAATTAGAAATGAAATATTTATAAAGAGAACGCCAAATCGTACAAATCATCAAAAACTTTAAATTCTAAATAATCATCTTCTTTTAATGCATGGCCAGATTCAACAAGGTAGACATTTGTTATGCCAGCAGCCAAGCCTGCATTAACATCTGATACTTTGTCCCCCACTACGATCGACTCATCTAACGACACATCAAATTTATTTACTATTTTATTAATCATTCCTGGGTTTGGTTTCCTATAAAAACAATCACACTTATATTCATCTATAATCCCATTTACATGGTGAGGGCAATGTAAAATCTCCAAAAATGTTACTCCGCACTTAGATAAGTAGTTTCTATATCTAACCGTTAACTCTTCGTAATCAGATTCTGTAAATAGGCCTTTTGCAATACCAGCCTGATTTGTAATAACAACGAGTTCATAACCTTTTTTGACTAAAATTTTTAAGGCATCTATACAATTCTTCGTAAATTCAAATTGATCCCATTCATGTAAGTAATTAACTTCTTTGTTAATTACTCCATCCCTATCTAGGAAAGCTATTTTTTTCATAAAAATACTTATTTGCCAGTTTATAATCCGCAGGAATACCAATATCAACAAAATAGTTATCCGACATATAGCACGATATCTCATTCAATCTATTTGATAACACTTCCCTTTCAAATGAAAAGACCCCACCTGGAACTACATCAAATACACACCTATCCACTACATAAATACCCGAATTTATGTATCCAGAGCCCAGCGAGCCCTTTTCACTCATGCGCAAAAGATTACCTTGTTCATCGACTTCTATTGCGCCATAGCGCTCCACATTATCTACATGGACACCGATCATGGTGATGGATTTATGATTCTTTTGACTTAACTCCAATGCAGTGCGGAAATTAATATCGCAATAACTATCCCCATTTAGAACCAGCGCCCGATTTGAGCTGATAGATTTAAACGCATTTTTAATTGCCCCCCCAGTCCCAAGTGGAATTTTCTCTTCAACAAATATTAGTTCCATACTTACTGGGTTATCGCTTAAAACCTTGCTCTTTAAAAACTCCGAGCGATACCCTGTTGCAAGAACAACTCGACTAAATCCTTGTTCTTGGAGACCCTCTAAAATCCAATATAAAAAAGGTTTTCCTCCGATTTTCACTAAGGGCTTAGGAGTATCACCTGAAATGCTTTTGAGGCGAGTACCTTTGCCACCAACAAGAATTATCGCCTCTAACACTGCCTATCACCAAACATTTTTTCTTCCACTATTGCACAAATCATATGCCCGATACATATGTGGGCCTCTTGAATATGAGGAGTAGAACTTGACGGCACAGGTAGTGAATAATCACACACACCACTTAAATCACCTTTAGTTCCACATAAGGCTACGGTAATAACACCCATTTCTTTTGCAGCTTCAACGGCTTTTAATACATTCTTAGAGTTACCGGATGTACTAATACCTATGAAAATATCACCCTCTCTGCCATGAGCTTCAATTTGTCGAGAAAATAAATTTTCAAAACCATAATCATTGCCTATAGCTGTCAACATTGATGTATCTGTCGTCAATGCAATAGCAGACAAACCAGGCCTATCAAAATAAAAGCGACTAACAAACTCTGCAGCAATATGTTGAGAATCTGCGGCACTGCCCCCATTTCCGGCTATCATAAATTTATTTCCGCGCCGAAAAACACTTATTACAAGATCGCTAATTTTGGAAATGCCTTCCAACAACTCCTTATCGTCTAAAATTAGTTGTTTAACAGCTATGCTATCTGATAAATAGTCTTTAATAAAATCTATATTGTCCACGATGAACATCCCTCACTAGTAAATTGCACCCTATAAACCTGGCCGTATTGATCCTGTAAAGCCCTCTCAACGTCTGATTTTTTAACTGGATCTACAAAAATCATCATAAAACCACCACCACCAGCACCAGATACTTTAATAGATTTGGCACCAGCATTAATTACAAGGTCTTCAATAGCATCTATCATCGAATTAGATATTGATTTTGAAGTCCTTTTTTTAGCATTCCAGGAATCTTTAAATTCAATTAACAATGAATTAATATCCCCCCTTAAAAGGAATTCCTTCATTTTAAAAGCAGCTTTTTTAACCTCATGCATTGCTTCTAAAGGTGAACCAGATTTATCATCTATAGCATTTATTTGGTCAGAGATTATATTTGCTGAATCTCTAGAAGCACCAGTGTAGAAAAGAATCAACGATTCTTCGAGCTCATTCATTATGTAATGACGTATTCTCAAGGGGTTAACTATGACCCTGTTTTTGTCATAGAACTCAATAAAATTAAACCCACCAAAAGTAGCTGCATATTGATCCTGCTTTCCTCCGGCTAAATTACAATCAATACGCTCAATATCATAAGCTAGTTGTGCAACATCATACTCACCAAGAGGCAAATTCAATGCCTGTTTAAATGCCTCCACAATCGCTACCACCACTGTCGAAGAAGACCCTAGCCCACTGCCCGGAGGAGCATCACACCAAGTAGTTACACTGACAGGAAAGTACTGACCATCACAAAATTGATTTACAATACGATTATATACTGCTTTATGAAGCTGCAAACTGTCACCTCCCTCCATAGGCTTATTAATTTCGTAAGAGATAGAAACATTAAGATCAGTGGCAGCAAAACTTACCCTTTTTAAGTACTCACCAATTTCAATAGTGCAATGCGCATACATATTAATAGTCGCATTTAATACACAACCTCCATAAGTATCACTATAAGGAGAAACATCTGTACCCCCTCCAGCAATACCTAGCCTCAAGGGGGCTCTTGAACGCACGAGCATATAGTTTACCAATTATTAATTAAGTTCTGATTTATATTTTTTGATTCGAGATCTACATTTATCTATCTAAAGGTATATTCCCAGCCGCTATGAAATCTCTCCAATGATCCAATAAATCTTTAAACATGATTTTAGTCGGTATTTCTGGTTTCCAATTAATCGTCGCTCTAATCTTGCTATTGTCGAACATTTGGTAATCAGCATCTATAGGCCTTAAACGATCCTGATCACACTCGACATGAATATCACTCCTATTGCTCATAGCAAGCAATAAATCAATAACTTCAGGTAGCTTATATACTTCTTCGCCCGCAATATTAAATGCTTCACCGCACGGTATATTCCCAGCTTCACTCTCTAATGCCAGCAAGTAATACGCTCGAACCGCATCACGAGCATCTTGAAATGTCCTGACACTAGATAAGTTTCCAACTTTTATTACAGGTTCCTGATAGCCCGCTTCGATTAAGGCAATTTGTTTTGCTACAGTACTCTCAAAAAATACATCACTTCTTCTTGGCCCTGAGTGGGTCCCCATTCTCGTTACAAATGTTTTAATGCCGTACGCTTCACCATAAAATTGCCCTAAATAATCGGTTCCAATCTTACTGATACTATATGGGCTAGCTCCATGAAATTTTGTATCTTCTGCCAATTTAACTCCAACAGGTGCCTTTCCATAGACTTCACTAGATGAACAGATATGAACTACCGGATTATAATTAGATTGATCCTTTAAATGTCTTACACTCTCCAATAAATTTGCAGTACCAATTATATTAGTCTGCAAAGTCTCAATAGGAATTTCGAAAGAAGTCTTGGGAAAAGACTGCGCAGCCAAATGAAAAATATAGTCAGGCCTGTAGGCAGTTATCATTTTAGTAATAGATGGATAATCATTTAAATCAGCATAAAGTAAGCTAATTCTGTCTTTTTTGTTAATTCTATTTGTTAAATGGTATATATTATCGAGCGGCTCCTGCCATCTCATCATACCAACTACTTCACAGTCAGTATTTTCTAACAGATAATCAGCTAACAAGGATCCAACTTGACCGGTTATTCCTGTAATCAGTACTTTCTTTTTACTCATTAATTTCACCCAATTTGGTTAATTCGATACTCACTGCATTTCTAATATCATGAGGCTTTCGACACAAGACTTTCTTCAAATTTAGTGATGTTGTATTAATAACTTTAGGCCTAGCTACAAAAAAATCATCACTAGGAGATACAACAGAATAACTAAATTTATCCCCTAATACACTCATAAATAACTGCGCGATACGCTTCCTAGAGACTAACGAGGGTCCACAGAGATTGACAATATTAAAATCTAATTCACTCCACCTAGCACACACCTGAAAAACCGCCTCAATAACGTCATCTAAATGTATAACACTTCTATCAAATGGATCAAAAACCTCAGCAACGCCCCCGTCCTTATAGGTATTTAGCAGGTATTGAAAATATTTGTCATTACTAGAGAATACATAAGACAACCTAAAAACTTTAAAATTAGATTCGTCTAAAAAATTTTTCTCGACCAATGTCTTCATTACTGCGTATGGCCCGATAGGGTTTAGACTAGAGTTTTCGTCTTTACTACTTCCACCACCACCATAAACCACATCACTGGAGAAAAAGAGAACCTTGCCGTTTCTATTGAGCACATTTTGAATAAAATCGATTGTACCACTTACATTGACCTCAAAAGCCTTTTCATAATTATGAGCACATTCATCGGGCGATGATATAGCCGCCAACATTATCACAATCGTATCTTCTGTAATAATTGAATAATCAAAATTAGAAGGATCACATAAATCTAAAAATATAGCCCCTTCCTCATTCGACCTTGAAGTACATAAATAATCTTCTCTTTCAAGTAAGTGACTAGCAATAAATCCGTTGCCACCGACAATTAACTTAGTTTTAAACATATCTACTCATTAAATTCTTATAAGCTCTATTTACTGATTCGCGACTATGGCCATGAATAAAGTTATTGAAACTCTCTTCTCGCTCATCATTACCAATCCAGGTTTCAAAATCCTGTATTCTTATATCAGAGACATCCTTAATAATGTAAACCAATCCTCTATATTGCTTCTCTAAAGCCTGAAGAAACTTAGAATCAATTCCAACCACGGTTTTACCATAAGCCAGAGCTTCATACATAACACCTGAGATTCGGTAGTTTATATTATTGATTATAAACACCACACTTGATTTTTTTATACTCTCTTCGTAATCATCGAAATAGCGTCTTTTTATTACATATTCACTTTCACTATCCGAGTCACTTTTAGCCCACAGATAAAAACCTAATTTTGATGCCGACATTTCAAGTTCATCCATAACTTGAGGGTCATATGTCCCACTTGGTGAAAATACAATATCGTCCTCCCCCCCTAAATACATGACCGCCTCTTCATCTAGAAATGATGGGTGCGGAATAGTGTATGCATCCCCCCCATACTTCTCACTTATAAAATCTGCCATATATTCTTCATATACAATATGAACTACTTTTCTGGACAAGCGACTAAAATAATAAGTCTTGATTTTGCTACCTTGAATATCATCTATATTATTATGGTCATGCACCCAAATGTTCACTTTATCCAGAGATAATAAACTTAGTGATATTGTTTCATATGTCAAAAAATAGATAATATCAAAATTATTTTCCCAAAAATAATCAATGGCATATTGAGAGCGTAAATACAGGAGTACCCTTGACATATATTTATTATCTAATTTATCAAGCAGTGATATTGGAAATATCGAACTCTTACAAATTCCATCCGATATAACTGAATATTTTTCAGTTGTAAGAAATTCAATATCACAAAATGATGATAACAAATCCAGTGTAAATTTATTGAATTTTTCATGCCCTCTCTCACCAATAGGATCAACAACAAGAATTTTCACACTCACCCCACAAAATATAACAACCAGATCTATTAATAAATTTATTCACCAAAAATCTTACTGCATTCATTTTTCTTTTTGGCTTTCGTTTACTAACAACTTCAACACAAATGAAAACAAAATAAATTGCATACTACTCGACCAAAACATAAATACAAAAAGATACAAAATTAGCATTGAGTACCTTGTACCATTTCTATAAATCTCCAACCCAAAAAAAACACACACAAGTGCCAACCCAAGAAATCCAGACTTCATAATTAAAAAAACCCAACTTTCATGGATAGTGTAAAATTCACCGCTAGATAGTTCAGCTTCTGGAAACGTAGCTTTATGTAAATGCAAATCTGATATCAAAGCAAGGCTATCAACGTAAATTGAGCCCATTCCCCGACCAAATACCAGCTCAAACCAATCACTAGTTGCCATTATCGACTGAAGCTGAGCCAATCTTATAGCTATAGAATTAAAGGCCATCATCCCTTCAAATTCACCAGTAAAAACTTCCAATAACGCAACCAATTGATTTGCCTTTAAATACAACCAACTTCCACTCTCAGAAAAGTTTGCCAACAATAAGAAAGTAATAAGAAGCGAACACACTACGAAATAATCCCTTAGTCTTCGCCGATAAAGCGCCACAATAATTACAGCTAAAATTACAATCAATAATTGCGCAGTTTGGGCTGCTTGCGTAAAAACAATCACGTTTATTAAAGTGAGCAGTGAACTGATTGAGAATACAGGAAACCTCTTCTCAAAAAAATAAGCAGCTGAAAAAATGACAATCAATGAATATGCTTGCCCATAGAAAAAATAGTAGGAGCCGAATAACTCACTGTGCAGTCCCATCAAATAAACGACTAAATAACTAAATGGCAAGGTCAAAGAAAATTTAAACAGTATCTTTGCAACATCTAAATCTCTAAGAGGGCTTACCTTCGCCCCCATCAGGAATAATAAAAGAAAAGCACATGCAAAAAGATCATTGAAAAAGTACTGCCCCCTAAACCATTGACCCCAAATAAGACTATAGACAGTGGCAATAAGCAAAATAGATGCAAACATCAAATTAGACACCTTTGATATTTTAATGAAAGGTAAAAGCAGAGATAAAACTATAAATTTATAGAAGCCCGAAAGATAATTTTTAAAGTTCTCATTATACGGGTCTGATGCATATTGATGACAAACGACGAAATAAAACAATACCAAAATGTAGAACACATCCATTTTTTTGTTTAGCACCAAAAACACTAGAATAGAAATATAGAGGACATTAAATATATGATAATAAAGCCCTGCGAATGGTGAAAACTGAATAACGTAATTTAGTAAATACAGCGAGCACATTAACATAGGCAAATATATTTCTATTGTGCCAAGCCTTCTAATTTTCTCCATTTTATACACAACCCATTAATAAACACTCACATGTACACTTCATCAGCATAAACTTCATTTAAATTTAAAACCAACAAAAATCTGGGGAAATAGCCGCACTTCAAGGCAGCTACTGTAGTAAATCACTAATTTTTTTCAAATTCTCGTCAATTAAATGAATCTCTAGCTTTATAAATTCAGCCTTTTCCTTGTCAAAAAGGTCCTGATCGAATAAATATTTGTCCAAATCATCCATCAACACAAACAAATTTGGGTATTTCTTAATGTAACCTTTAAGCCCCTTGTTATTATTTATCGAAATACAAACACAATTTGACATAATATATTCATAGATCTTAATTGGAGCACAATAGTCATTATTCAAATCACCAATTGAATAAGATAGAAGGGCATATCGAAATTTCTTTTGAAACTCTTGACTTTTTCCTTGTTCCATCAATCCGTGATATTTAATATTACTTGATTTAGATATAACATCATCCAATAAGACACCAATAAAATTGACACTTAACTTCTGGCCTTCGATTTTAGCGATACTTCCTCGCTCAAATCGAGACTCTGAAATTAAACCAGCGTATACAATTTCATTCACTTTTGGGACCATTTTACCTTCATTATACTCCGGTACATTTGGAATAAACCCGCCAATTTCAAGATTAAAATATCTATTACAAAGATTCATCCTAGATTTAGACGAAACAAAAATTCTTTTTTCATAATACTTAAAGATAGCGGCATCGTAACGACCGAGAAGTTTATTATTCATTTCGGGTAATTCATTATAAATCAATACTACTTTCTTTTTAAATATAAGAAATGGCGCCAGCATCCTGCACAGATTAGTACCAAACAAAACAAAGTCACTCCCCGAATACCTAAGCACTCTTAGATAAACAGTTTTAACTAATGTCCACATTTCAGCTACGTATGATCGATTATCGCCCAACCACGATTCATGATGCGATACCGTATGTAGTTTAGACTTTTCATAGTAAGCCATTATTTTTTTTATGAATAATAACTCAGTACCCGCCCAATAAAATATTATAAGCTTTTTACCCATAACTAAATAACCAATGTCATTCTAGGCATACACAGTGCCTATATCAAATAGGAAACAAGGAGTTAACATTAGATTCATACACATCCTAAAGCAGATTTACTTTCAAGTAAGAACTCTAAAATCCTACTACAGGCCACTCCATCACCATATGGGTTATGAGCTTTGATCATTTTTATATAATCGCCTTCCTTTTTAAGCAACAGATTAAGTAACCTTACAATTTCACCACTATTAGTACCCACTAACTTGACCGTCCCAGCTTCAACGGCCTCAGGCCTTTCCGTCGTATCTCGCATAACTAGAACAGGCTTACCAAGGCTCGGCGCTTCCTCTTGAATACCACCCGAATCAGTTAAAATTATTGTAGCCAACCGCATTAAATTTACAAAAGGCAAATACTCTAGCGGCTCTATCAAAAATACATTATCAATATTATTTAGTATTCGCTTAACCGGCCCCTGGACGCTAGGGTTAAGGTGCACTGGGTATACAAATTGAACATTCGGATGCAAACTGGCAGATTCAGCTATTGCAGCACAAATATTTTCAAACCCCTCGCCAAAGCTCTCTCGCCTATGGCCAGTTATAACAACGATATCCAGGTCCTCATCTAAAAAAGAGTAATATTCTTTTAACTTTTTCTGCAAAAGTTCACTACCCTCAATGCTAGATACGACCTCAAGTAAAGCATCTATTACTGTATTGCCCGTGACACAAATATTATCATCGGAATATCCTTCAGCCAATAAATTTACCTTTGATATTTCTGTTGGTGCAAAATGAAGACTAGCTAATACCGCCGCTAATTTTCGATTCCCCTCTTCAGGCCATGGAGAATGCATATTCCCTGTTCGCAGTCCTGCCTCAACATGCCCTACTGGTATTTTTTCATAATAGGATGCCAAACTCGTCGCAAAAGTTGTCGCTGTATCACCATGAACCAGCACAATATCAGGCTTAAACTCCTGTAAAATCGGCTTTAATTCGATTAAAATTTTTGCTGTTATTTCATTTAAAGACTGTTCCTTTCTCATCACATCAAGGTCGTAGTCAGGCTTAATTTCAAACAAACTCAATACTTGGTCTAACATTTCACGGTGCTGTGCTGTCACACAGACTTTCGATATAAAATTGTCATTGTGTTCAAGTGCTCTGACCAAAGGAGCCATTTTAATAGCTTCCGGCCTTGTTCCAAATACAGTTAATACTTTCATCTAATCATCACCAAATAAGTCACGGGTATACACTTTATTCTCAACCCCTAAAAGCTCAGGTGACATTCTATTTGCAACAATTAAATCGGATATACTTTTGAATTCTTCTAAGTTACGAATAACACGCGAGTTAAAAAAGGAGTCTCCATCAAATACAGGCTCATATATCACAACTTCAACACCCTGAGCCTTAATGCGCTTTATAACACCCTGAATTGCGGAAGCTCTGAAGTTATCTGACCCTGTTTTCATCACTAACCGGTACACACCTACTATCTTGGGATTACGTTTTATTATAGAGTCGGCAATAAAATCCTTACGAGTGCTATTTGCATCAACAATCGCACGCACCATATTGCTAGGTACTTCTTTGAAATTTGCCAACAATTGTTTGGTATCCTTAGGCAAACAGTAACCACCATAACCAAATGAAGGATTATTGTAGTGACTACCAATTCTAGGGTCCAAACCAATCCCTTCAATGATTTGTTTAGAATCAAGTTCATGTATTTCCGCATAGCTATCCAATTCATTAAAATATGCGATTCGCATTGCGAGATATGTATTTGAAAAAAGTTTAATCGCTTCAGCTTCGCTGGAGCCTGTATAGAGAACATCGATACATTTTTTTTGCGCCCCTTGAATTAATAAACCTGCAAATTGCTTAGCACGCTCAGATTGCTCCCCCACAATAATACGGGATGGATTTAAATTATCGTACAAGGCCTTACCTTCTCTCAAAAACTCAGGTGAGAATATAACATTCCTACAATCAAGCTCTTTTTTAATCCTAGATGTAAACCCTACAGGTACGGTAGATTTTATTATCATTACAGCCTTTGGGTTTATTTTCTTAACATCCTTAATTACACTCTCTACAGTCGAAGTATCAAAAAAGTTTGTTTTAGGGTCGTAATCTGTTGGTGTCGAAATAATAATATAATCTGCATTACTATATGCTACTTCTTTGCTTAGCGTCGCGGTAAAATTTAGAGATTTTTTTTTCAAAAAAAACTCTATCTCTGAGTCATCTATCGGGGACTCGCCCCTATTTAACATTTCTATTTTCTCGACAACCACATCTAATGCAATCACTTCATTATGCTGTGCAAGCAACAAAGCATTTGAGAGGCCAACATATCCTGTTCCCGCTATCGCTATTTTCATTTTATTTTCTGCACTTCTTTTTTAAGCCATTTATTAAAGTTATTGCCTTCACTTTTATGCCGCAGACTGTATTCAACAAATGCCTTCATATAACCCAATTTACTACCGCAGTCATGTGATTTCCCAGTCATATAAAAGGCATCTACTTCTTCTTGCTCTATTAATTTTGCGATGGCATCGGTTAGTTGAATTTCACCACCAGCGCCTGGCGCAGTGTCTTTTAAAAGAGGCCAAATATTTTGGCTTAGCACATAGCGTCCTACTACCGCTAAATTTGACGGGGCTTGGTCTTGTTTGGGTTTTTCTACTATGGCTTCCATGGGTTTGCTTTGGCCGGGCTCTATTTTTTGCCCTTGTAAGTCTACTACGCCGTAATTGCTTACCAGTTCCTGCGGTACGGCCTCTACCATTATCTGACTGGATTGATTTTCATCATATAGGGTCAACATTTTGGCTAGATTTTCAGTTTTTAAGTCTGCTTCATATTCATCTATAAGCACATCAGGCAATACCACGACAAAGGGTTCATCCCCTACCATGCATTTGGCACATAATACTGCGTGGCCCAGGCCTTTGGCTTGACCCTGACGTATATGCATTATGGATACGCCCGGTGGGCAAATGCTGCGAACATCTTCTAGAAGTTGGCGTTTTACTCTGGTTTCTAGGGTAGATTCTAGCTCAAAAGAAGTATCAAAGTGGTTTTCTATTGCGTTTTTAGAGCTGTGGGTTACTAGAATGATTTCAGTTATGCCCGCTGCAGCGCATTCGTTTACTACGTATTGGATTAGGGGCTTGTCGGCCAGCACTAGCATTTCTTTGGGGATCGCTTTAGTCGCGGGTAGCATGCGTGTGCCTAGGCCTGCTACTGGAATGACGGCTTTTGTAACTTTTTTCATAAATCCATTTATCGCGTACAAGCACGCTCCTACATTTTAGGTTTTACCCTGGTTAATTTTTATTATTGTGACTGATCGCGTGCAAGCACACTCCTACGGGGTGGTTTTAATGCTTTTTGGGTTTAATCAGTATTACCGGCGTTTATTATTCTAAACATTTATATGTGCTATTGGCTGCGCAGGTTATTTTAAGCCTATGCATACTGGTCAGGTATTCTATCTTAATAATATGACGTTTGTGAGGGGTATTGTTATTTAATTGTTAGAATTTAAGAGGTTAACGGGGGGAGGGGGCTACTTTTTACCCGCGGGTGCGGGTTTTACTGCATTGATATGGTAAATCGTTTGCTTATGTCGGCCTTTATATTGTTTACAAGTGCATTTTGCTACGTACCCTGAAACCAATCAACTTTAGGCTAGTACAACGGTGAGCAGTGCCTTGATGCTCTTTCGCTCACTGGTTTAATCGCGTACAAGTACGCTCCTATGGTTGAGGGTTAAACTGCGTCTAGTTTTGTTATTAAACCTAACAGCTCTTTTGTTTTTGATTGCATCAACTTCCTATCGGCCTTTGATTCTACGTTTAAGCGTACTACCGTTTCGGTGTTAGATGAACGTAAATTAAAGCGCCAACTATCAAACTCAATACTAATACCATCGGTAGTATTTATAGCTTTGGCATTTTTACTGTATTTATCGGTTATACCCGCTATAACCTGTTTTAGATTTTGTAAACGCTGGTTTATTTCACCGCTGCATGGATAGGCTTTCATGCGCTCTTCTACTAAAGCCGACAACGGCTTACCGCTTACGCATATTAGTTCAGCTACCAATAACCAGGGGATCATACCGCTGTCGCAGTAGGCGAAGTCTTTGAAGTAATGGTTGGCGCTCATTTCGCCGCCGCAAATGGCATATTCCAAACGCATACGTTCTTTTATTAAGGCATGTCCGGTTTTACTTTCTACTGCGGTTCCGTTAAACGAGTTGGCAATGTCTATAGTGTTCCAGATTAGGCGTGGGTCGTGTACTACCTTGCTGCCGGGGTGTTTTTTTAGGAAGGATTCGGCCAGCAAGCCCACTATATAATAACCTTCTATGAAGTTGCCCAATTCGTCGAAGAAAAATCAGCGGTCAAAGTCGCCATCCCAGGCTATACCTAAATCGGCTTTATGTTCTTTAATTGCATAAATGGTCACCGGGCGGTTTTCTCCCAATAACGGGTTGGGCACGTCATTAGGGAAGTTGCCGTCTGGGTTCTGGTGGATTTTTTCCCATTTAAAAGGTAGTGAATTTTCAATGGCATCTATGACATCACCGGCACCTCCGTTGCCTGCATTGCTGACTATTTTCAATGGCTTTAGATTTGCGATGTTTACATAGGTTAACAGGTGCTTTATGTATGCTGGCTGTACTACTGTTTTGGTAACTGCGCCTATTGCTGCACTGCTTTCAAAAATATTTTCTTCTGCCATGCGCTGAATTTCTTTTAGGCCGGTATCGCCACTGATAGGCTTCGAGTCTTCGCGCACAAATTTCATGCCGTTGTAGTCTTTTGGGTTATGACTGGCAGTGACACATATGCCACCGTCTACTTTTAGGTGGCTAGTAGCAAAATAGACCTCTTCGGTGCCGCGCTGGCCTATGTCTTGTACGTTGGCGCCGCATACGTCGTAGGCTTTGAAACAGGTTAGTTGTATTATTCTATTTGAGCTTTTAAATTTGGTTAATTTTTAAATTGGGTATTTATTGCTTGGTAAAGATGTCGTTCACGGGGTAAGTTCGTACAGGGTATCCTGTACCCGAAAAATCGCCCGCCGGTGCGGCCTCGTACAAGCTGGCTTAATCGTAGCCATTTTTATTTTTGCTTTGCCAGTGCCAGCTGTCTTTAACCATGTGGCTAACATTTAATTCTGCTTGCCAATTTAGTATTTTTTTGCTTTGCTGGTACCTGCGTAGCAGGTGGCAACATCACCTGGGCGCCTTGGTGCTATTTGGCAGGCTATTTTCACTTTATTTTCGTCACTAAAGGAATTTACCAATTCTAACACTGAGATGCCGTTGCCTGTGCCCAGGTTAATGGCATTTGCGCCGGGTAGACCTTCTTGCAGGGCAAGCATGGCTTTAACATGGCCTTTGGCTAAATCTACTACGTGAATATAGTCACGCACACCGGTACCGCCTACCGTATTCTAGTCGTCACCGTACGCACCCAGGCTTTTAAATTTACCCACCGCTACCTGGCTTATGTAGGGCATTAAATTATTGGGAATGCCGTTTGGATCTTCACCAATTAAACCGGATTCGTGAGCGCCCACCGGGTTAAAATAGCGTATCAAAGAATAGACCAGAGCTTGGCTGATTTGTTTAAATCATCACTGCTGGCTAAGTCACGCAGCATGTCTTCTACCATTAGTTTACTGCTCCCGTAGGGGTTAGTGGCCGACAGTGGCGTGCCTTCCGCTAGGGGAAGTTTTTCTGGGTCAGCATATACGGTGGCCGATGAACTGAATACCAGATTTTTAATGCCGGCCTGTTCCATTTTCTGAACCAGTATTAAAGACCCCATAACGTTGTTTTCGTAGTATGCCAAGGGTTCTTCACAGGATTCAACCACGGCCTTTAAGCCTGCAAAGTGAATGACCGCATCTATGTTATTCCTATTGAAAATATCCTGTAAACAAACTGCATCTCGCACGCTGCCCTGTACAAAGGAAATTTTTTTGCCGGTTATTTTTTATACACGATTTAACGGCTTGTATTTACTGTTGCACAGGTTATCTAGTACCAGTACTTGAAGGCCGCTGTTAAATAATTCTATGCAGGTGTGGCTGCCTATGTATCCTGCGCCTCCGGTTACCAATATTGTCATTTTTTGCCTATATGTATGTAGGTACATGGACTGTGCCTTGAATATACAGCCCTGACTTCGCGAACAGGCTCGCTCCTACAGTTTGTGTTTCATGTTTCTAAAGGCTTCAATTAGGCCCAGGATTGACGAGTCAAAGTCATCCTTTAGGTTATCGTCTTCGGCTAACAAGACACTGTGCACTTTATCGCCCAATTGCTTGCCTAGCTCTACCCCCCATTGGCCAAAGCTATTTATGCCCCAAATTTGGTCTTGTACAAACATCTTGTGTTCATACAATGCAATTAATGCCCCCATGGTTTTGGGAGTGGAATTGTCAAAGTACAGGGTATTGCTGTCGCTGTTACCCGGTATGACTTTTTGCGGGGCCAGTGTGTCAATTTCATATGAGCTTTTGCCTTGTTTTTTTAAGCTCTTGGGTGACTTGCTGCAGGTTATTACCCTGCATTAATGCTTGGCTTTGGCTTAAGCAGTTAGAGACCAACAAGGCATGAAAATGATCCACCGGGTTATGACTGGTAAGGGGCAGTATAAAATCGCAGGGGGCAAACTGAGTCCCTTAGTGTAATAGCTGATGATATGCATGCTGGCCATTACTGCCAACGCCCCACAAAATTATGGGGCCTGCTTGATAATTTAAGGTTCGACCATATATGTCTACCGACTTACCATTACTTTCCATGTCTAGCTGCTGGATATGCGCAGGTAAACCTTGTAAATAATGATCGTAAGGTAAAATAGCGTGAGATTGAGCATTAAAAAAACTTACATACCATATTCCCAGTAGCCCCATTAATACCGGCATATTTTGATTAAGTTGCGCCGTTTTAAAAGGGAAGTCCATCTCGTAGGCACCCAACAGCATTTCGCGGAAATGCTCGTAACCAATAGTAAGCATCAGCGGTAAGCCTATGGCCGACCATAAAGAATAACGCCCCCCACCCAGTCCCATGTGGGGAATATATTTTGCTCGGCTATGCCAAATTCTTTTGCTTTAGCAACGCTGGCGGTCACGGCAATAAAATGCCTGGCTAGGCCGTCTTGGCTTCCGCCATTGTGTAAAACCATTCGCGGCAAGCACCGGCATTTTTTAGGGTTTCTTGGGTATTAAACGATTTAGACGGCACTATAAACAGTGTGGTTTCCGGGTTTAGGCCCTGTAAAACTTCGGTTAAATCAGAGCCGTCAATGCTGGCCAAATAATGGTAATTTATCTGCTTGCTCCAATAGGGCTTTAACGATTGAGATGCCAGCTTAAGCCCAAGGTACGAACCACCAATGCCTATGCACCACATCGGTAAAGGGTTTATTGCTGAAGCCGCGCCATTGTTGACTACGTATGGACCAGCAAAATTCCTTCATGCGGTTTAGGGTGTATTACACTTCCGGCATCACACCTTTGCCGTCAACCAATATGTTTTCGCCAGATAAATTACGTAGTGCGGTATCCAATGCCGGGCTATTTTCAGAGCGATTAATATGCTCGCCATTAAACATGGCCTGAATGGCAATAGGCAAGTCACGGGCTCGAGCTAATTCGCACAGTAATTTTATGGTAGTTTGGTTTATGCGGTTTTTTGATTAATCTAAATTTAAACCAGCCGCTTGCAAGCTGTATTGCTTAAAGCGACTTTTATCTTCGTCGAACTGCTCACGTATTTGCAGCGGTAAAATACTTGATAAGTGCTTAAAATTCGCCTAGTTAATCTAATTGTCCAGGGAGTGAGGCTGACCCATCCATTTGTCTGGTACCGTTTTTTATAGTATTAAAAATATCAATCACACATAGAACTAATAACGGGTATCTTTAGCAATACGTAGGTATTTAATTTACCGTTACTGGTGATTCACTTGTTCACGCAATTCTTTACCTGGCTTAAAGTGTGGCACATATTTGCCTCTTAGCTGCACTGCTTCCCCGGTTTTGGGGTTACGCCCTAACCTTGGGCTGCGAAAGTGCAACGAGAAACTACCAAAACCTCGTATCTCAATACGATCACCCTGGCTTAACGCCTGTGACATGGTATCCAGTATGGTTTTAACCGCCAGTTCAATATCCTTATTGGATAATTGAGGGTGCCGGCTCGTGATGCGCTCTATTAGCTCGGATTTAGTCATAGAAGGGGCTCTCCCTTTATATAATCACATAAATCAGGCGTTTAAGTTGTACTTCAAATAATCAGCTTAATTTAGCCTACTGGGTTTACTTTGCCTTTTTTTTAGAGAGGATACAAGCTAAGTAGCTGAAATATGTGACTTTTTTAGATATTAGGAGATTATATGGATCTCCAAAAGAGTTTAACCTTGAATTTTACTGCGGCTAACAGGAGTATTTATATCCACATTCACATTCACAGCCTTACCAATAATGTTTTTTAAATATTTAGGCTCCAAACCAAAACCTGGTCGAACACTTCTTACACAATCTTCGGTTATAGTGTCACCCGCCTTCATATCTTTCACAAAATACAAAGATCGACGAAACTTAGCATTGCCTTGCTCACTGGATTTACGACCATAATTAATAGAGCCCAACGAACTCCAGGCCGTCTTCGCCCCTTGGCATAATTGCGCTAGCTCTTTTGGCTCTAGAGAAAAACTGTCATCTGGGCCGCCATTGCTTCTGTCTAACGTGACGTGTTTTTCAATGATACAGGCACCCAATACCACACTGGCAATGGCCGTTGTATTATCAAGGGTATGGTCCGATAGACCAATGATACAGCCAAACCGGCTTTCCATATCGGCCAATGTTTTAAGGTTATAGTCTTCAGCCGGTGCTGGGTAGCCACTCACACAATGTAGAATAGCCAGTTGTTTGCAGCCTGCACCTATTGCCGCATCAACCGCTTCTTGAATTTCTTCTGCATTGGCCATACCGGTTGATATAATCATAGGCTTTCCGGTTTTTGCCACATATTCAATCAGCGGGATATCGACCGCTTCAAACGACGCTATTTTATAAGCAGGCGCATCTAGCCCCTCTAATAAATCCACAGCGGTTTTATCAAATGGCGAGCTAAAAATAGTAATGCCTAATTTTTTAGCATGCTCAAATAACGGTTTGTGCCATTCCCATGGCATGTGTGCCTCTTCGTATAATTCGTATAAACTTTTACCATCCCACAAGCCACCACGAATCATAAAATCTTCGTGAGTACTATTTAAAGTAATGGTATCTGGTTTATAAGATTGAAGTTTAACGGCATCGGCACCGGCTCTCTTGGCTTCGGTAATAATTGCCAATGCGGTATCCAGACTGCCATTATGATTGGCAGACAATTCAGCAATAACATAAGGGGAATAGTCTGGCCCAATATCTCGACCATTAATTTGAATTTTATTATTGTTCATTATCATTTTTCTCAAAATACCTTGGATTCAAACAGGCTACACAGACTCTATCCACGGCTTTTCCATTAACCCAGTAAAAGCCTTTCATTCTTACTTCTTCAAACCAACCTGCTTTGCTATATGCACGAATAGAAGCTATGTGATCTTCATACATACCCCCTTGTAATCGGCGAAGACTATGATTTCTAAATGCTATCTGGTTAGAGATGTCAATGGACTTACTTGCCAGCCCTTTACCTGCAAAATTACGGTTACCTATAAGGCAAACCAAATCCGAAGTCATATTTACTTTATCAATAGGCCCTACTTTTACATTACCTATTTTTGAACCATCTTGGGCTTCAATAAGATAATAGAACCTTTCTTGAGATTTTAGTCCCTCAGAAAAATCACCCAATATATCTTTTCGAGTAAAACTTCGTCGACTGCCGGTAAAATAATTTAAATGCCCATCTGAGTTTTGGTACCAGGATACATACTCCTCATCTATATCACATAACTTAAGAGGTCGAATGTTAAGCCCTGCACTTTTCATTCTTAGTTGAATATCGTCACTATTTAAGACATTTTTCAATTTAAAATTTATGACATTGAAGCTTTTTCCATTACGTTCATAGGCATTCATTAATACGCTATCTTCTTTAAAACCCAGTTTTTTATGAAAATCGACTGACTTATCATTAAAAGAAATGACTTCCCCAGATAGCTCTTGAACCTGCCTAACAAAAAAAGCATATTCGATAGCGGCCATGCACATTCTAGTACCAATGCCAGGCTCTACTGCATTACCAACATAAAAAGACCATAGTGCAACCTTGGGTTTTTCACTATCGTATTTAAAAGTAACGACACCCACTGGTATACCTCGCCATTCGTACACCATTAAATCTGATAACGGGTTAATTTTATCCTTTTCCCACCAATCTAAATGATCTTCTAAGCTAATAACACCATTATTAAAACTGCTATCTCTAACTTCTTGTGAATTCCTCCATTGCAAGACCATCGCAAGATCCGCTTGTGACATCTCTCTTAATTTACCAATCACTTATCGCCTCGATTTCTTTAGCCATTGTTTGCACACCATTAGCATCACAAAGTTTTCTGCACTGGTTTGATAGGCTTTTAAGCTTATTAGAAGTATTGCCCGTTTCAAAAAAAGTCTTCAGGCCTGAGCCTAAATGACTCAAATTGATTGAATATATATGACCATTCGCTGTTAATGCCTCCAAAGCTGCATCCTGATTTGATGCTATGCTCACCAATATCGAAGGCAAGCCAAGGGCAAAACGTTCCCATGTTGTACTACCAGCAGCTCCGATTGCCAAGTCACTATTCAACATTAACTCGGCCATATTACTAACACCCACTTTTACCTCAACTTCAAAGGGAGAGTTTACCGCTGCGGCCTTTACACTGGCGATATTTGGGCAAGTTGCCCCTAAAACGACCACTATTTTAATGTCTGCAGGCAAGGGGAAGTCATTCAACTCAATTAAAATTGAAGCTGTATGATTAAACTGATCAACTCCTCCTAAATTCACTAAAATAGTTTTTAACTCAAATGAATCTCGACGTTTCAGGCTTTCGTCCCTTAGCGCCGAAAATTCTGGCCGCAATAAAGCATATTTAGGCCCAATAAAAACACTACAATCTTCAGACAGAAGGTTTTTATAGTCCATTTTACTTCTACCATAGTTCTGATCCAACAATGCAAAACATTGGTGATTTCTATCCGCTAGATCATCTATCACAAATACGTTATGAGTGACTGAATTCAAAGCCTGTTCCCATAAGATATCTAAGGCGTAATGGTCCACAACCAAACAGTCAATTAGCTCCTCATTTAAACATTGTATAGATTGCTTAGCATCTTCTTGCCATGTACTACCTAACCAGTGACCGTGGGCTAGATGATTTACGTCTTCGGGTTTATTTATTTGTGGTGAGGCCAGGGAAATCACTTTAAAGCCTGCAGCACGAATAAACTCAATTAAATTCCCAACATGGGGGCGACATATAAATACACTATCGTGATTTGACAGACTTAGCTGCTTTGCCAGTGTTAAACACCGCATAACATGGCCCGTGCCCATTTCAAGAGATGCATCGGCGCGAAAAGCTATTTTCATTGGTGTTTTGCCAACAACCTATAAGCCAGCTCAGCACTTTCCCAGTCTTCTGGGGTATCAATATCTTGAACGCGCTTTCTGGGTATCTGAATACCATGTGCAGCAGGTGAAAATATAGGTTTATCTGCTAAAAAAGCTGACGATTTACCCCAATAAAACTGCCCTGCATCATGATAGGCTTCAACCAGTTCTTGAGAGCGTGTATTTAAATGTTCAGGATAAAACATATCAACACTGCCGTTATCATTTAGCTTAACGGCGCGCTGAATTGGAAACGGGAAACTGGTTACCGAAAAAGCATAGTCAAAACTTGATTCTTTAATGACCTTTAAACCTTGGTTCAAATCAGAGGACTCTACGAAGGGTGCTGTGGCATATATACAACATATGTTATCGATTGGTTGCCCGCTGTCAGCAAACCAGGTTAATGTGTGTTTTATCACATCAACTGTAGTGGCATGATCATCCGAGATATTATTAGGGCGCATAAACGGTGTTTCTGCCCCCCACCGCCTTGCCACTTCCGCTATTTCTTCATCATCGGTAGATACAATGATTTTATCGAAACATCCAGCTGCATGAGCGGCCTCTATAGAGTAAGCCATGATCGGTTTACCTAAAAACTCTTTGATATTTTTTCTAGGTATTCGTTTACTACCGCCTCGGGCGGGAATCATCGCTACATTCATAACGCTATCCTAAAACCTCTTTTAAGGCCGTCACTACTTCGTCTTGTTGCTCATAACTCATTAAATGAAACATTGGCAAACTAATCGCTTCTTCATAGTATTGCTCTGCCTGGACAAAATCACCCTTTTTAAAGCCCATTTTCTGATAATAAGGTTGTGTATGTACCGGTATATAATGGACATTAACCCCAATACCTTTTTCTCTTAATGCTTCAAACACTGATCTGCGCGATTGCTTAATATTGGAAAGAGAAAGTCTAATAACAAAAAGATGTAATCCAGAGTAACTATCTTGCGTATAGTTAGGCAGCTGAACGGGAAGCCCTTCTAACAAGGTTAAATACCGATGCGCCAGCTCATGACGCCTAGCAATAAATTGATCCAATCTTTTCAGCTGCGTTAAACCCAATGCCGCCTGCATCTCCGTCATACGATAATTAAATCCAAGCTCAACTTGTTGGTAGTACCATGGGCCATCACTATCGCCAACCATTAAATCACTATCACGTGTCACACCATGACTACGGTATAACTCCATTTTCTGAGCCAGTTTTATATCATTTGTAGTAGCAACACCACCTTCGGCCGTAGTTATAATTTTTACCGGATGGAAACTAAAAACAGTAATATCTGAATATTCACAAGCACCCACAGGGCTATTCATGTAACGCCCACCTACTGCATGGGATGCATCTTCAATTAAGCTAAAACCATACTCGATGGACAGATCATGTATAGCCTTCATATCACAAGGCAATCCTGTTAAATGAACAGGAATCACAACCTTGGGTAATGGCTGGCCAGTAGTTTTGGCCAGTTCTAATTTAGCTTTTAGCGCATTTACACACAGGTTATTTGTAACAGGATCAATATCAACAAAATCAACTGATGCACCACAATAGAGGGCACAATTGGCTGAAGCAACAAAGGTAATAGGTGTTGTCCAAACTACATCACCCTTGCCGACACCCAAGGCTAGACACGCAATATGCAGAGCTGAGGTGGCGCTGTTTACCGCGACGGCTCTATCTGCCCGACAATACTTTGCCAAGGTGCTTTCGAATGCCGGAACCATTGGCCCTTGAGTCAGGAAATCTGATTTAAGGACTTCAATAACGGCATCTATATCCTGCTGCGTAATCTCTTGTTTTCCGTAAGGTATCACAAGTACTATACCTCGAAATCTGAATCAACGTGTAGTTTAATCAGTGCGCGTAAACTTGATACCGTTTCCCATTCTGTATTTGTACCTGAGTTATATTTAAAACCAAAAGGCACTTTTTCTGCATTATGGTGATTTAAAAATTCTTCTTCTGTATACATGTAACTTACCGACGGCAAGATCGCATAATACGCCCCGAGATCAATGGTGTTTAACGAGTCCGATTCTGTGATCATTTCTTCGTGTAATTTTTCCCCTGGTCGAATCCCAACCACCTCTTGCTTGCATTCAGGTGCTATCGCCTCAGCAATATCCAAAATTTTATATGATGGTATTTTAGGGACAAAAATTTCCCCGCCTAGATGGTTTGCTATAGCAAACATAACCAACTCAACACCATCTTGAAGCGAAATATTAAAACGCGTCATATCTTCATGAGTAATAGGTAACATACCCTCTTTTTTCTTCTCTATAAAAAAGGGAATTACAGAGCCTCGTGAGCCCATTACATTTCCATATCGAACAATACTAAATTTAATGTCCCTTGAACCACGAATATTATTTGCCGCAGCAAACAACTTATCTGAAGTTAGTTTGGTAGCCCCATACAGATTGATTGGCGCACACGCCTTATCAGTTGAAAGCGCAACAACATCTTTAACGCCACACATCAGAGCAGCATTTATTACGTTTTCCGCACCATCTACATTGGTTCGAATACACTCAGTTGGATTATACTCTGCAGTATCAACCTGCTTAATAGCTGCCGCATGTATAATCACATCAACACCTTCACAAGCCTGCACCATTCTATCTCTATCTCGCACATCACCGATAAAAAACCTAAGCTGAGGGTACTTATTGGCTGGGTATTGCTGCCGAATTAGTGATTGTTTTAACTCATCCCGAGAATAAATTACTATTTTCTTTACATCAGGGTATCGCGCTAAGATTGTAGCGATGAAGCGCTTACCAAACGAACCAGTACCACCTGTAATCAATACAGTTTTATTGTTTAACATATTATTAACCTTCAGAAGCTGCCGACCAACATTGATGTATACCATTCAATACGTTATCGGTAACATTTAAATTTCATACGGAGTTAGCACCATCATACACTAGGTAGGTTTAGTTCCAAATAATGGAACCCACGATTCATACTTATTTAGACTGCACACCTAATTTTATGCATAGCTGCATATATCATTGGCATAAAAACGAATACAAAACGAAAAAACCCGGCCTAGGCCGGGTTTTTATCTACTAAAGGCTAATTGCGAATATTAATCGTTTTTAGACTTAAGCTGCTCTTTGATCAAATCACCAATGGTGGTAGGACCCGCTGCTACTGGCGCTGCCTTTTGGCTGTGCGCTTTCACTGCTTCTTTTTCTTCTACTTCGTCTTTACTCTTAATAGAAAGGGCAATAGTACGATTCTTACGATCAACAACAATGATCTTGGCTTCTACTTCTTCGCCTTCTTTAAGCGCGTTACGTGCATCTTCTACACGATCCTTGCTAATCTCAGAGGCTTTAAGAGTCGCTTCAACGCCTTCGGCTAGCAAAACAATTGCGGCTTTCGCTTCAACTGAAATCACCTTACCTTTAATAACGCTGCCCTTGTCGTTTTCAGCTACGTATTCATTGAAAGGATCGCTTTCTAGCTGCTTAACACCTAAAGAGATGCGCTCGCGCTCTGGGTCGATAGACAGAACGATTGTTTCAAGCTCATCGCCTTTCTTGTAGTTACGAACGGCTTCTTCACCAGTTTCGTTCCAAGA
>MAAA01014007.1_pt1 | contig 44648 bp, 37 predicted proteins | sample 1115971 | NCBI WGS metagenome assembly MAAA01 (sample SAMN04961123, study PRJNA320927) | seawater metagenome | isolation source: sample BD02T6 sea water enriched with oil for 6 days | place: USA:Gulf of Mexico | collected 2013-07-27 | reverse complement strand
CCAATAGTCAATATGACAGAACCTATGGCTATGACGAAAATATGCGCCTAAACCGCTACAGCAATACATCCATCAATCACAATGTCAGCCCTGTCACACCTTCCATCTCAATTAGCACTTACGAATATAATGACAATGGTAAAATAGAGAAGGTTTGTGCAAATGAAGAGTGCACCTCAAAAACTACCTATGGTTACACCCCTACCGGTTTAATAAGCTGGGTTGCTCGTTTTTATAATGAACAATTAACCGGAAAAACTTTTTATGTTTACAATGATAAAAATTTGGTTGATCACGCTGATACATTTGATAGCAACAGTTTAGATGAAGCCCTTGATCCCATCACCCCAGCCGCACCCGACTATCAAACTCGCATTGAGTATTTACCCTCTGGCGCTATTTCAGTCATTAATTCAGATGGCCAGAAAGAATACTTTAAAAACCCAGAGCTGGATAACAGCCAGGATGAAAATGGTTATTACCAGTGGTTCTCCGAAAAATTGGGAGAGCACCTTAATAAAGAAATGGCCAAGCCAAGAACCTTTGAAGCCGGCGGCGAGACTTAGCATCCACCATAGTCCATAGAAGCCCACCAAATAGCCAAGTGCAAACACGTAGAGAATGCGTTTGCACTTGGCTTTTATGTCACCACGATTTTAAAAAGGTGCACTCTTGGGCTAAAACCAAGAATCATGCATAAATAGCTATTCCCCCCCCTTAATACACCGTGAAGTTGTTTAGCTCACTCTATGGTTGGCATATAAAACTACCTGATAGTCATGCGTTTCTTGGGCTATTGGTCTATATTAATTAAGGTTACGTGGCCCGCGTTCAACTTTTGGTAAAGCTCCAAGTTAGACGTTAAGCCATTATATAAATCCATGCTAAATTCATACGTATTTACAATTAAAATGCATATAAATAGAGTGATACAAGCTCTTTTGTTGGCGCTAACGGTATTGATGATATCGTGCCCCCTACAGGCAAAAGAAAAAGTCATAGTATGGAGTTATTATGAATTCCCGCCTTTTGTAACCAGCGTTACGGATCACCACGGTCTGAGCTTCGATTTTGTAGAAATGCTAAATTTATTTGTAGATAATAATAATTATGAATTTGTATTGAAGCTGGTACCCCGTAAAAGATTAGATACCTATCTGGCCAATAATAATAAAGGCATAGTATTATGGGTTAACCCATTATTTTTCAATGATGTCAAAAAAATTCGCTACCACTGGACCAATAATTTATTAGCAGATGAACAATCTTTTATCTCCAGATTAAAAGATCCTTTCATATTCAAGGGTGCCACCTCCCTGATGAAGCCTGGTTTTGTTTTAGGTGGCATAAGAGGGCATTTTTATAAGGGTATTCAAGATGAAATAGATTCAGGCCTAATTAAGCGTAACGATGTGAACCAAGAAAAACAGAATATAGGCATGCTGTTAACCAACCGGGTGGATACTTTTTTAATTCCTTATACAGCCATGAAATACTACGAAAAAGAAATGAAGCTTAGCGACAAAATATATTATTCTCCAAAGCCACTAATTTCTTTTACCCGTAGCATTATGGTGAACCACGACCCCGAGGTATTTAATTTTTTATCTAAAACAGTTGATAGTCTAGCCAAAAATGAATATTGGAAGGCATTATTACACCAGTATAATTTGCAGCTAACCCGTGATAAGGCAGATGACTTATAGCCTCGTTTTATCTGAATATAGGGTTAACTCTATATCAATATCCGCCCCCTCATCACCTGCCATAACAACTCTAAAAGCAATATTTCCCGTAACGCTCCATGACTGGCATACTAACCACTATCTCCCCACCTAAGACTTAAGGACAAACCATGTTAATGGACATTCTGGGCGTTTTAATTGGTTTTGCCGCCGTGATGTTACTGTTTAGCCTACTAACCAGTGCCATCGTTCATGGGGCGCAGGCAACGCTGAATCTTCGCCTTAAAAACATGCAGGGTATTATCACTGCCTTCTTTAATCATGCCGATAACATAGACGAATCTATTCAAAAAATACTGCAAGAAAAGATTGAAAACCGTACGCCTAATCAAGTGTATTCAACCGTATTACCCGTTAACTTATTAGGTAACCGCTTAAAGCTTACTCGCATAGATAAACAAGAGCTCATTGATATGGTGGCAGATGTTCAAGAGCTGGGAAGCGAGGCTAAAGACAAACTTAAAACCAAGATTAATAAAGACTTTGCGGCCCTTGAAGAAGTGATGATTCAACGTTTTAAACAATGGATGCACCAAATTTCTATTGGTGTGGCGTTTGTTATTTGCTTTGCCTTTCAGCTGAACTGCTTTGAGTTATTAAGCAAACTAAATAATGACAGTGTATACCGCGCTCAGTTAGTGCAGCTAAGCACGCGCCTTGAAACCCAACAAAATTCATCAGGCAATGATTTTCCCCCCATACAAAATAATTTAAGTGCGCTTAATTTTAATATCACCCCAGATAAATGGCCGAGTTATTACGCCCAATGGAAAGTAAGCAGTTTAGTTAACTGGATAGGTATTATTTTTAGCACTATTTTAATTTCGTTAGGTGCACCGTTTTGGTTTAACCGTTTAAAAGACATGGCCAGCCTTAGAGATAAGCTCGCTAAAAACTAGCCCATCAACTTAATTAAAAAGAGAAAGCAGAAGAATAAGCTTAAAATCTAAATTTGGAGAAGCCCATGAATAAACCTGTGCCCAGTGACCCGACTATTTTCAGTAAAATTATTGCCAAAGAAATGCCCGCCGATATCGTCTATGAAGATGACCTGTGCCTAGCGTTTAAAGATATTATGCCGGCAGCTCCTGTGCATATTTTAGTCATACCTAAAAAACCTATTGCCCGCTTAATAGATGCAAGTGTTGAGGACAAACTGTTATTGGGGCATTTAAATCTAGTGGCCGCACAAGTAGCACATGAGGCAGGTATTGGTGATTGCTTTAGGTTAGTGATGAATAATGGTGCCAAAGCCGGACAGAGTGTGTTCCATATTCATTACCACGTACTGGGTGGCCGTGGCCTGCAATGGCCTCCGGGTTAATAGTCGTTCAAAAAACAGCCAAATACCGTTAGCCATGGACTTATGGCTACGGTGCGGTAAAATTTGCCCTAATTAACTTATTATTCCCAAAATCGAGACGCAAAGATGGGCAGAGCCTACCAAAACCGCAAAGAGTCCATGGCAAAAACATCTGATGCCAAAGCTAAGGTGTACAGCAAATACGGTCGTGAGATCTATGTTGTCGCGAAAAAAGGCGGCACTGACCCTGATGGCAACCTTACCCTGCGCAGCCTGATCGACAAAGCCAAGAAAGACCAAGTACCTACTCACGTTATTGATAAAGCCCTAGACAAAGCCAAGGGCGGCGGCGGTGAAGACTTTGATACCGCCCGTTACGAAGGTTACGGCCCGGGTTCTACTATGGTGATTGTAGATTGCCTAACCGATAACCCTAACCGTACCTTTGGTGATGTGCGTCAGTGTTTCACTAAAACCAAGTGTAAAATTGGTACTTCCGGTGCCGTGAGCCACATGTTTGATCACGCCGCTATTTTGGTGTTTAAAGGTGACGATGAAGATGCGATTCTTGAAGCATTAATGGAAGCCGATGTAGACGTGACCGATGTGGAAAGTGAAGACGGCCACATTACGGTTTTTGCGCCTCACACAGAATACTTTAAAGCTAAAACTGCGTTAGTAGACACATTAGGTGAAGTAGAATTTGAAGTAGACGAGATTCAATTCATTCCTCATAACACCACACCGGTTACTGGTGAAGATGTTGAGATGTTTGATAAGTTCATTGATATGTTGAACGAACTAGATGACGTACAAAACATTTATCACAACGGCGAATTTTAATACTTCCTGTGAGCCTCTAAAAGCGCTTCGGCGCTTTTTTTATGGCCAGGGATGGCCGGTATCTTAGGAACGCAGGAGCAGTTTATAATGGTATGCCAGGGATGGCCGGTATCTTGGAAACGCTGGAGCAGTTTATAATGGTATGCCAGGGATGGCCGGTATCTTGGAAACGCTGGAGCCGTTTATAATGGTGTGCCTGTCTTATGGAGATCATTATTCACGTGCCATAGCCAAAAGGCGGGGCTCGGCTTGCGACTGACACCAGCCATCCAATGAACACTGTGGGTCCGGTAAAAATTGGTTTGTATCCCTATGATTTTTTTCTTCACCTACACTTTCAAAAAATCGGCACATATTGGCCCAGTGTAGTTTTGATTTTTGATCGCCAAAACTGATCATAACCCAAGCTAAGTAAACTGGCGTAATGGTAAATGAGTCTTGCGGGTGCAACACTCTCACATATCGCTCAAGGGCCTGTTGTATAGTTAACGCTTGTGGGCCTTTTAAGATTATTTTACTGCTATTAAGGCGGGCATCACAAAATGAAGCCACCACCATTTTTGCAAAATCGTCCATCGCCAGCCAGTGCATCGTTTGTCGACTTTTGGCAAATAAACATACTTTTCCATCTTGATAAAAGTTTTCTAGATTTTCCATGAACCAGCTGGAACAAAATATTAAGTAATTAAGGCCGCTATTTTTTATCGATAACTCGGCTTCATATTGAGCTGCTATTTGATAATTTTTTTCGCACGTTTCAACATTTACATTTACGCCCGACACAAATCCAATCGTTTTCACCTTACTGTTTTTTGCCGCCGCCACTATATTGTTAGTTCCCTGTACTATCTTGCGCTGGCACTCTAAAGGGTCCTGAGCAGCGACATTGATATACACGAAATCTAAACCGGAAAAGGCCTGAGTTAACTGGTTAACACTTGCAAGGCTAGCACTCACCACCGTCATTTCTGGGCGAGCTACAGGTTCACTGGTGGTCAACACTAAGGTCACATTAAAACCAGCTTTTTGAAACGCCAAAGCCACCACATGACTGGACTGATCAGCAGCACACACGACACCGACATTCATAAAACACTGTCCGCATCACTGCTAAAGCTTAATGATGCAGGCATCAACACTGGGCATTCCTTGCACGTCATCTTGGCTTGTCTCTTTATGTTTTGATCAAATCATAGCTGAGCACACCACTGTTTAAAGCCACCTAAAGAACCACCAAGCAAACTCTAAATGTGATGCACATCACACTTTTTACTGCACCACTATCAAGCTTTATTTACCCTCCTACTCATTTATTAAGCGAATATTCAGCTAATATTCAGCAGGCCTTGCAAAGAATGGACAATGTGGGCTTATTTTGCGCTAAAATAGCGCTAAATATTGTCAAACTTTTACGTGATCATTATGTCCCACAGCTATTCCTTTACTGACATTCAAGCCGAACTTCATAAAAAACAATTTTTAAAAGTTCCGGCATTAACGCTGCAAGACAGCGAGTACTGGGCCATCATTGGTGGCAACGGTTCGGGTAAGTCGGCACTTGCTTGCTTGTTTAATGGCACTCTAGGTTTACAAAATGGCACCATTGAGGGATTGGCCGGACGCACCATTCATGTGGTGAGCTTTGAAGAACAAAAAGCCTTAATTGAACGTGAAAAAGAACGTGACGACGGCAGTATTTTAGACGTGATATGGGAAGGCACACTGGTCACTGAGATGTTCAGTGAAGTCAGCGACGACACCCAAACCATTAATAAGTGGGTAGAGCTATTTAATCTTGGCAAAGTATTAAACAAAGGCTTTCGTAAACTAAGCACCGGCGAGACCCGCAAAGTTATTTTAATTCGCGCACTGTTATCAGACTGCGATTTACTGGTATTAGATGAACCTTTTGATGGCCTAGATGCCAGCAGCCAACTGCACTTAAAAAACCTGTTAGATCAATTACACAGTGCTGGTCAAAACATACTGCTGATATTAAACCGCTTAGATGAAGTGCCTAGCTGGGTAAGTCACTTAGGTTTTATTCATAATTTAACCCTAGAGCTACAGGGTCCAATTGATGAAATATTGCAGCATGAAACCGTTAAGGCCTTACTGCATTTTTCTAATCAAGAATTTACCTTACCCAAAAAAGATGCCGCCGCTCCACACTTAAGTCTATCCCAAGGTCAGCCACTGGTAAAAATAAACAATGGACGGGTGGCATACACCGATCGCCTTATTTTTGACAACCTAAATTGGACCATCGGCCAGGGTGAACACTGGGTTATTCAAGGAGCCAATGGCTGCGGTAAAAGCACCCTGCTTAACTTAATATCGGGTGATCACCCACAGTGTTACGCCAACGATCTGACTGTGTTTGGCATTAAGCGTGGCAGCGGCGAAAGTATTTGGGATATTAAGCAACACATTGGCATTATTAGCGCCAGCCTACAGTGGCAATACAAGGGCAGTGTGAATGTATTAAGCACGGTGGTCAGTGGCTTGTTTGACACCATTGGGCTGTATAACAAGGTTGGCGATTTACAAAAAGCACTGGCACAAGATTGGCTTGCCCAAGTGGGACTTGCGCACAAAGCCAACTTACCGTTGCAACGCTTAAGTTTTGGTGAGCAGCGCTTAGTACTTATTTGCCGCGCCATGATCAAACAACCCGCCTTACTTATATTAGACGAGCCCTGTCAGGGGCTGGATGAAAGCAACCGTCATCTAGTGTTGGGCTTCATTGAACTGTTAGCACAGCAACAAGGAACCAGCCTATTGTATGTGACCCATCACTTGGCCGACATATTACCCTGCTTCGACAAGCGCTTAGTGTGCGTAAACGTAGACGAAGAGTCGGGCAGTGAATGGCAAATTCAGGCGTAAATGTTCTATTTTTAACTGCCCATTGAATGTCATTGTAAGCTAGTCTTAATGCAGGGAAAAACTTGTTAAGGCATGACATTCATGGGCCAATGGCTAACCCAATTTACCATAACTGTGCTGCTGGGCATGCTGATGAGTGCCCCCAGTGTAGCCCTAGAACTTAAGCTTAATGGCCAAGACACCCTTAAAATTCAGCAGCCACTGCCTACTCGATTAACCTCTGCGCTAACGCCTTCAGACCTCAACACACAGCCCCGATATTGGTTAAACCAGTCTTATACCAACAAGCTTTACAGCAAAGCCATTGAGCCTGGGCCTAATACTAGCTGGCACAAAATAACGCTAACGGGGGACTTTGACGGCCCTGCGCAAGAATATGTATTAGTCGTGAACATTCATATATTGCAAAACCTTAATCTTTATCTGTTTGACGCAAAGCAGCTTATTCACAGTAAACAGTTAGGAGTAAACAGTACCCAATCACGAGATTGGCCGTACCACAGCCCTCATTTTCGCTTCCATATTCAAGCAGGCCAACAGCTCAACCTATTGATTAGCATGCAAAGTGACGGTCCGGGTTTGATGCCCATTACACTGTACAAACCCGATAAGTATAAAGAAGAGACACGTCTACAGGATATGTTCTGGGCGGCAGTGATTGCCGTATTGCTGGCCACCGCGCTTTATAATGTATTTGTATACGCCATGAACCCTAATTTGGCTTATTTATGGTATTTGGCCTTTCACAGCACCGCCTTTGTTTATTTTTCTACCTTAAACGGATTTGGCTTTTGGTTATGGCCATTAAAGGTTCAAGTTATTCTGTCACAAAATATTATGACCATGAATTTTATGCTCATTTTTATTATTGTTAATTTTGCCAATGTATTTCTTGAAGCTAAAAAATACGCGCCCAATCATTATAAATACCTACACATTTTTAGTGTGTCGGGATTAGTCGGGGCTTTCGCCTGTTTTTGGGTAGCCGAATACAATACTATCGCCGCCTTTTCTGTGCTTCAATTTTTGGGCAGTGTCTTCGGTTTATCACTGGGTTATCGTGCCCTTAAAAACAAGTTTTATCCGGCGCGATATTTTCTATTGTCATGGTCTTTCACCATTGTGGGAGGCGCCATTGGCATGATGACGTTCATGAATATACTACCGGCCAATTTTTTTACTATGCATGGATTTTTATTTGGCACTATGGCGGAATTATTTTTATTATCTATTGCCCTGGCCAGTCGCATTAAATACACAGAGAAAAAACTACTTAGCCAGTCGTATATGCAGCCCGATTCGGTGGTGGCAAATTTTAGTTATTTAAAACAAATTCTACCTGAATACTTGCCACAAATATTTAACCAGCACCAAAAAATAGCCGTTTTGGTGGCTAACCCTAAAGGCTTTAGAGAAATGCTCAGCCTTTATGGGCCGGTTATTATCTCTAATAGCTACGACTATTTCACCAACCATATTAGCCAGTTTTTATCCCATCAAAATTGGGGAATAGCCTTGCCACTGCCTACCGGAGAGCAGGTGCACATTATTGCTTTGCCTGGTTCCCAAATATTAATGTTACTCAGCGTCGATAAATGTGACGCCAGTAAAAATTTAGAGCAAGTCATTAAAATTATTATTAAGGAGTCTGACCGCATTGTGCAATTAAGTGCCATAAAAATGGGCATAGAATTAGAAGTAGGTTACGCATTTTTAGATTCACCTGAAGATTTCAACACGGTTTACCTGCAAGCGCAAACGGCGTTATTAAGTAGCGAACGAAAAACCAATCAATATCAAAGTTATAACCCAGGGCAAGACACGTTAATCAATGAACAATTAGATTTAATGCATGAACTAGAATCGGCCATTATTTATGAGAATATTGATCTTTATATTCAACCTCAATTTAATTTAAGTGATAACAGTTTAAGCGGCGGTGAAGTATTACTGCGCTGGTTCCACCCCGAAAAAGGCAATATCCCCCCAGCACAATTTATTTTATTGGCCGAAAAAAGTGGGCTTATTTTTCCCATTACTCAATTAGTCATTAGACAAACGTGCAAGTGGTTAAAACAGTTAAAAGATAGCGGCGCAAATATAGAAGGCTTTAAGGTTTCTATTAATTTGTCGGCACTGGATTTAGCTCAAGACAACCTGCTGCCCTACTTACAAAATACTTTATTTGAACATCAGATCGCCGCTAAACAAATCACCCTTGAGGTCACCGAGTCGGCTGTAATGGATAACCCTGACAAGTTTTTATCTACCGTTAAAACATTAAGAACAGCAGGTTTTAAAATTTCCATTGATGACTTTGGCACGGGTTATAGCTCTATGCAGTATTTACAAACCATGCAAGCCGAAGAAATAAAAATCGACATGGCTTTCATTCACGACATACATACCAACGTAACTAACCAAAATATTGTAAAAGCCATTATACAACTGGCCCACTCCACCCATGCCCATACTGTGGCCGAAGGGGTGGAGTTTGAAGAGGAAGCTGAGTACCTCAAAACCCTTAATTGCCAAGTAGCCCAAGGGTTTCATTGGGACCCAGCATTGCCTCTTATGGAGTTTGAGAGTAAATATCTGAGCAATTAGACATATTTTTGACTATTTATCGTTCAAACGCGCCAAGTTTACGACAAACAACCAGATTGTTTGACAATCCTATAATCTAGCGTCTATGCTCTAAAGACTTACTCATTTGTCTTAGCGGTTTGCACCGCAGGAGCCGGTCATGCAACTACAAGCCCTTAAACCTAACGTGGCATTAACGGTAAAAAAATACGGTTACTTTATTTTTTTAATGCCGTTGTTAATGCCTGCCCTAAGTTTTTATTGGGGGCACCTTAGCGGCTACCATGATTTTTTTGCCTTCCTGACATTGCTTGTGGTGTATATATTGGTTCCTGTTTTGGACTTGCTAATGGGTAAAGACCCCGTTAATCCCAGTGAAGCGGACGTCCCCAATTTAAGCCAAGAGAAGTTCTACCGGTACCTCGCCCTATCTTGTCTACCGTTATATTTTATATGCCTGTTTAGCACCGGATACCTGTTAATAACCTGGACAGAACTTTCCATACTTGGGCAAATAGGTTTTGTACTGTCCATGGGGGTAGTTGGAGGCATCATTGCCATCAATGTGGGTCACGAAATGATTCATAAAAATACAAAACTTGAGAAAGTGTCGGGCGGTCTTTTATATTCTTTGGTGAGTTACGCAGGTTTCATCGTTGAGCATATTTATGGCCATCACGTGCATGTCTCGACCCCAGAAGATGCAAGCTCGTCGCGCTACAAACAAAGCTTGTACAACTTTTTGCCCAAAGCCTATGTGGGTAACTTTAAAAATGCCTGGAAAATACAAAAGAAGCGTTTAAATAAAAAAGGCCTAGGCTTGTTATCCAGCCAAAATGAATTGATTTGGTATAACTTAGCCAGCGTTGCAGCCGCGTGCTTAATGGGATTGTTCTTTACGCTTTTAGGCGGTGATTTTTTATTGGGCGTAGGCTTCTTTTTGGCACAAAGCTTCGTGGCTATCACGTTGTTAGAGATCATAAATTACATAGAGCATTATGGTTTACATCGCGAAAAACAAAGTAATGGGAAATATCAAAGGGTCAATATTGAACACAGCTGGAACAGTAATTATTTTTTAACCAATATGTTTTTGTTTCAACTACAGCGCCACAGTGATCACCACGCCTATGCCGCCAGACGTTACCAAGTATTACGCCACCACGCACAGAGTCCTCAGCTGCCCTTTGGTTACGCCACTATGTTTGTCATTGCCCTTATTCCGCCGCTTTGGATGGCCATTATGAATCCAAAAGTAGAGGCCTATTACCAACATGTACAAGAACCTGTACCGGCGTAAACCTGAAGTGCGACCGGTGAACGTATGCTAGCCATACGTTTACAGGTACACTGCAAACTGGCTCTTCTTCCTTGATACGTTCATGACCTCATCCGTTCAAAGCATCTCGTTAGTTAATCTGTCCTTAGCTTTTATCCCTGTTATAGCTGCGTTAATTATATTAATTAAATGGTCACTGGATTCTAAGCAAGCCGTGCATGCCATCGTTCGCATGTTGATTCAGCTACTACTCATTGGTTTTCTGTTAACATTTATTTTCCAGTCGGACAGTGTCTGGGTGGTGTTACTGGTACTCAGCGTAATGATTATTTGCTCTAGCTGGATTGCGTTAAACAGTATGAGTAAACACCGAATGGCGTTATTTAAATATGCCTTTGTGGCCATTATAGTGGGCGGAGGATTAACACTGTTTGTTATGAGCCAGGGTGTATTGGCACTCAACCCTTGGTATTGGCCACAGTACATGATCCCGCTAGCGGGAATGATATTTGCCAACGCTATGAACAGTGTGAGCTTAGCCGGCGACAGAATCTTAGCTGAACTTAGCCGTGGCGCCAGTTACCCACAGGCCCGCAATACCGCCATGCAAACCTCGCTTATTCCGGTGACCAATTCTTTATTCGCGGTGGGGCTGGTCTCGCTACCTGGCATGATGACTGGGCAAATATTATCAGGGGTATCACCCATGATCGCGGTGCGCTATCAAATTATGGTGATGTGTATGATATTTGCTTCTTCCGTTATCTGTGCAGCTTTATTTATGGTACTAGCCAAGCCGGTATTAAACACACAAGCTCGAACCCATGAAGGCTAACCTAGCCTAGCGCAGAGTATTTGTGTTCCCTTAAATTCATGGTGCAGGCCATGCCGGTATTGAACACACATGGCCTGCCGAAAAAGGACTAATCAATCATAGAGCAAGTCATTTGCCCTCTTACCTAAAATACCCTAGTGTGTGGAGAGAGGATTTCCCTTTGAATTATCCTCACAATCACAATCACAAGGACATATGATGAATCGGTTAATCATTGGCAATAAAAACTATTCATCTTGGTCGTTAAGGCCCTGGCTAGTACTTAAAGAATTTAAGATACCCTTTAAGGAAACCCGCATCGCCCTGTACGAGGATGAAAGCAAACAAGCACTATTGGAGCATGCCGATTCTGGCAAAGTACCGGCGTTTTATCATGACGATTATGTGGTGTGGGATTCGCTGGCCATTTGCGAAACGCTAAATGATTTGTATCCACAAGAAAACCTATGGCCACAAGACCCAGCAGCTAAGGCCTTAGCCCGCAGTATCAGCAATGAAATGCATTCGGGTTTTAGTGAGATTCGCAATCAACTGCCCATGAACTGCCGCACCCAAACAACCCTGCCCAATATAAATGCCCCCTTACAACAGGACATAGACCGTATTCGCGAAATTTGGTCACAGTGTCGCGATACCTACCAAGATCAGGGTGATTTTTTAATGGGAGATTTTAGTATTTGTGATGCTATGTTTGCCCCTGTAGTCCTTAGATTTAATAGCTATGGCATTCCCCTTAGTGATATTGAAAACCAATACGTGCGCAGCATCTTGTCACTGGATTCGGTGCAGCAATGGATTGATGAGGGAGTAGCTGAAACTGAAAGAATGCCGTTAAATGAAATGGACTGCGTATTGTCGACCTTTAGCGTTAAGCATTAAGGTGTGTAAGGAAAAAACGTCCCTGGGTGCCCATTGAATCCCTTACCTTTTAAAAGGCCCAAGTAAGCCCGCTCTAATCTAGCCGTTATAAAACTCGTATCCACCTCTAGCTAGAGGTGGCTACGAGTTCTCTGCGATACACGCAGTAGTAACTAAGAATTAAATATTAAAAAATTAAGCCTCCCTCAATTAAGAGGAATGTTCCAGTCATTAAATATAGGGGTAACGTCTTCACCAGCTGCCTCACTTAAACGGTCCCGTAAAAATCCCCAGCCATGACTTGGCTGGACATTAAACGTTTGGTAAAAGTTTTTCCAAATATGCCAGCCGTATTGTTCGGTAAATTCACTTAAAAAACACAAGCCCGTCCAAGCGCCCCCTAAGCCATTTTCATGCACACCCTTGGCTAAATATTCCGACTTTTTCTGATCACAATCACTTATGTCTCGCGGTGGTAAACCCAACTGTTCTATAGCATGTAAACTAAAAATATTAGGCCAGGCTTCTAAGCCTGAATACGTAGTGTAATACCAATCGCCCCCCGCAAAGTTAAAGTTGTGTCCTAGCTCATGGGCAAAACCCCAATCGTTATTACCAAGCTCGGCGGCTAAGGTAATACGACTGGAAGAGTTAACATCCACCAGCGCAGGGTCCATGCGCACCGGGTTACCTGCTAGCATCCAACCGGGTGCATCTTTAGTATCGGCAAACCAACGAATGGGCTGACCGTGATACGGGGTTTTGCCGCGTAATGATTCATGTTGTTGGTAAATATCGTCAAGGCGTTGAGTAGCCAGCGTTAATTTGGCGGCATCTTTTATGGCGGTGGCTATCGGTAAGGTTAAAATATTATGCTGGCTGCGAATTTCTACCCAACCGGATTTCACCTGTGAATAATTAAAATAGGGAGCCAATTCATAATCAATGGTAGGCACCACATCTCCTTCACTGACAATAGTCACTGTTAATGTACCCAGTGCATTTTTGCGAGCTTCGTAGGTTTCCCCTAAATCATTACTTACTACAGCGCCCACATATAAAATGCCATCTTCATGGGCAATGATCGTGCCCGCGCGACCAATACAGGTGATGGCTGGGTCTTTGTAATACAGGCCTAAGCGAGCTACTAGTTCTCCTAATTGACAACCACGGGACTCTTCACTGAGGTCACCATTGGCATCATATAAGTCGCCGCCTGTTACCGACCATAGGCCACTGCCACTAATTTGTGCACTTTGTCCTTTTCGTAAAAACAATCCGCTATTCACCCAATTCTGAGCCGCCGGTACACTAAATTCATAACTGCCATAGTTGCCAGTGGGCAACACATCAACCGACGTCCAGCTTATTTGGCTATTATCAATTACATCGCCCGTTTCGGGTTTGTTTTCTATTTGTTGCTGAGTGCGCCACTGCTGATTAATGTTTCCATGGTGGCTCCATATAATCACTTGTTGGTTGCTGGTATTTACATCCAGCGCCCAAGTATGATTGCGAATGGCATTATCACTGAGTTGCCATTTTTGAGTATTGTCACTATTACAGGTCTTTAACGTGACCGCCGCACCACTGGTTAAACTTTTGGCATCCATGCAAAGGCGAGTATCTTGTGCGCTTTGCACTTGTTGATTTTTCAGCAACCATTTTTGCGACACGTCATCTGCACATTGCACCAGTGTTACTGAATTATTTTTATTGGTTAGGCACAACTGATTATTCCAGGCGGAATATAAACTCTCGCCCAAGTTAGATTGGTACTGACTGGCATCACTGGTAACGGTGACCCTAAACGCCGCGCTGATGCTGCAATATTCACTCGCTCTGGCCTGTGGACACAATTGCACTTGTAAAAGGTGCTGGCCTTCTTTAGTGAAAGTAATGTTCTGGCTACCGGATTGCATATTGCCATTGGTAGAGTCACTGGCAGGCCCAATGGCCATAAACGCACTTTTACTTTGGCCATCAATTAATACTTGCCAAAACGCACCGTTGTTTCCTTGTTTTTTTTGCCAACTAAGCGCCAAGGTGACGTTGCTGCCGCTAAGCGACAATTGATCATTGGTATTAAAAATGGCGGCTTGGGCAGGAAGCAATATTGCATCTTCTTGCGACTGCTCGGTATTGGTATTTGTGCCTGTGCTTGAATCGGTATCGGTATCGGTATCGGTATCGGTATCGGAATGGGAATCAGCTTCATTGCCTGTTCCCGATCCAGGATTTGTGTTCGATCCAGAGTCTGTAGTGGATCCACTACCCGAATTTGCTCCAGTGCCTGCTTCCGAATCACTCCCGCTGCTGTCATTCACAGTGGCGTCATTATCCGACGCTGTGTTTGACCCTATCGTCACATCCTGTTGCTGGCTATCTGGCATCTCACTACTTGCGCCTTGTTCCTCAGCTGCGCCGCCACAACCTGCTAACAATAGGGTGCCGCTTAATAATACCGGCAAATACAGAGGCTTAAGTTTCATGGTGGGCAGTCTATAAAGAATGAAGTTTAAGTGTACGTACCCTCCCCAGCACGCCCATCTACTATAGGTATGAAAGGCTTAGGCAGTAGGTCTAAGGCGCCGTTAACTTTGGCCAGAGTTTTAATGGGCCTTTGGGCGAGACCCGCCAGCCTCATCTATACTCAATAAGCACTTACGATCGTGTTGAGGCAGCTTGTTATGCATGAACAATACCCCACCCAGATTACTAACATGATCCTAGAGTCGTTACAGGCCAGTAGCGATGGCGTGGGGGTCTTTAATCAGGACGACGTACTGGTATTTTGTAATGACCCGTTGGCGGCAGCCTTTGGGTTTTCCAGGCGTGATGCCCTAGGGTTAACCTTCGAGCAAATGCTGCGCATCTCTGCGGCCTCAAAGACGGGCGTTAAGGCGGATGACGGCGATGTGGATGCGATGGTGGCGCGGGCCTTAGTGGCTAGGAAAAAAAAGGGTTTTAGCGCATTTGATTCCGACCACTCAAATGGCAACTGGACCCACGTCTCCCGCTTGCGCACTGATAATAATGTTGTATTTGTATACACATCGGATATTACCGCCCTTAAAAAAACCGAAAGTGAACTTAAAGAAGCGTTACGCTATATGCAACAATTGGCGGCCACCGATTCACTCACAGGCCTTAGTAACCGCCGCCACTTTTTAGACTTGGCCCAAGCCGAGTTTGCACGCAGTAAACGTTATGAACACGAGCTGTCAATTCTGGCCCTGGACATAGATCACTTTAAAAACGTCAACGACACATACGGTCATCAGGCAGGTGACAAAGTACTGGAAGCCATTAGTGAATGTTGCAGTGACTTATTACGCACAGGTGATATTTTTGGGCGCTTAGGCGGAGAAGAGTTTTCTATTTTATTGCCCAATGCCAATCGAGAATCGGCTCAGTTCACCGCGCAGCGCGTACTGGATGCGGTGGCGGCACTTGAGGTCAATTACGAAGAGCAAGTCATTCACTTCACCACCTCAATAGGCATTGCCCAAGTGCACAGCAGTACTGACTTACAAGAACTCATGAAACATTCCGATGAAGCCTTATATCAAGCCAAGCATAACGGCCGTAATCGCTTTGAGGTTTGGCACTGAATAAACAAGCTTACTCGCTTCCCAAGCAGGCACTACCATCGGGTGCCGTCCCGCTACATTCATACACAGGATGTTCACTCTCACCTTTTAATGTCACGTTAATGGCGGCTTTTATACCTGAAGTAACTGCAAAACCCTCTCGGCTTTGGCAATCTCCTGGCGCCCAAGGGGTGCAGTTAGAGTTTTGCCATACCATAACGGGTTTAAACCAAATGGCCTGCAGTAATGATGCATCGCTGCTGCTTTCAAATTCACTGTAATCAGGGGACGATGATAATTGGTATTCCGTATTAGCATCATGCACAAAGACACTTTTGCGCACATCAAAATCAATCAGCATACTGATTTCACTGCCCTGTTGATAACTGCCATTGTCGCCACTTTGTTGAAACTCGTAAATCTTTGAATCACGATCAATTTCGGCGCTAAATTGCACACCTTGATAAAGCTCAGCATTAATAGAAAAGCCCCCTAGGTCTAAATAATACCCTTGGTCTAAGGCCGTGCAGGTAATTTTATGATCACTTAGAGTTTTAAATTTATGCACTTGGTTATCGCTTGGGCGTGTACTGGTAAAGGTATTGGTGCTGGTATTTAACCATTCAAAGTCTTCACCATCGCAAGGGAAAAGTGACGACAGTTTTCGGCACACCATAATATCTCCTGCCTTGGCGCCATCCACACCGCCTAATAAATCACGGTTGTTGTCAATGGCATCTTGCACGGCGCTGGGACGGCCATCTGCAATACAGTCCGCGACTGTTTCGCCACTTAAGGTATATTCACCTGGGGTATTGCCTTCAATGTAGGTGGGAGAATCTGTAAAAGGCTGATCTACAAACACGTATTTTAGGGTCCAGAATTCATTGCCTGCGTCGCGAGGTAAAGCGAATAAAATATCCAAAAAATTAAACTGGGTACCGATGACCGTATTAATTTCGCTAAACGGCGTATCTTGAGCGTTATCTTCACCCGCCAACGCCTCTGGTTTATCCATATCAAACTGACTACCGGTTATTGCAAATTCCTCATCTAAGCCACTGCCGCCTCCCAGTAAACGAATACCACCACCAAAATAATCACCACTTAAATTCACGCTGACCACATGGCCCTTAATACTCATGGGCGTAATACAGGCGCCACTTTTAAAGGCACCATTGGGCACAAAAAAATCTGCACATTGGCTGGGTAAAAATTCGCTGTCGACCGCCTCTACTAAATTGGCGGCTCTTAGTTTTAATACCATCTCGGACAATAGCTGCTCGGCCTTGTCCTTTTGTGAATCAGACAGATCCAAACAACCGCTTAAAGGAAGCAGCAACAGCAAACACAACAAGGGTGATTTCATGGTCGTCTTCAACTTAGGGGGGTCCTAAAAGTGTAGACCAAATTCTTTAGTTTGAGGCGCGTCTCACCTTACCCGGAGTCAGCTCAAAGAACTGCTTAAAGGCTTTGCTAAAGGCCGCTTCTGATGAATAACCCGCCTGCTCTGCGATGACAATCATGCTTAAGTTACCGCTTTGTAATTGCTCTTTGGCCTTTTGCATACGCCAGTTGGTTAAATAGGTTTTGGGGCTTAAGCCTACTAGGTTAGAAAATTTTTCGGTAAAGGCGGTGCGTGACATGCCCACGTGTTCCCCTAGACGCTCTACACTCCAGAAGGCGGTTTTTTCATCGTGAATAACATTTAAACTTTTACCAATTTGCGGGTCATTTAGCGCCGCTAAATAATCATGAGCACCTGGGCGATTTTCAATAAAGCTGCGCATCAGCTGCACAAAGAGTACTTCCGTTAAACGATCCACAATTACGCTAGAGCCAGGAGACGGGGTTTTGGCCTCAATGGCCAGTGTGGTGGTAAGCGCGTTTAGCCAATTTAGGTCGTCGTGCTCGGCCGCCTTAATATGAATAAAACACGGAAGGTCGCGGATAAACGGGTGCTTCACTGTGGTGTCGTAACAAAAGGCACCACACAACAACGTTGTGGCTGGGCTACTATTATCAAGGGCTGCCGCCGTCTGCAAAGCCGCATCAAAAGGATTTTGCCCTGACATTATTTTATCCACTAACGCAGCACTGGGCTGAGTGGGGCCATCTTTTACATCGCTAATAGAATGGGCTCCGCCACTGGGAAAGGCCACTATGTCACCTGCGTTAAGATGTATGGACTCATCACTGCCCAACACCTTCAACCAGCATTCACCGTCCACCACCACATGGAACAGGCCATCATCGCCCCGCTCGACCGCCATGCCCCAAGGTGGACTAAAATCACTGCAAAAATAGGTACTGGAGTGTAAACGTATGGTTTTTAGTACATCCGCTAGTGCGTCCATAAAGCCCCCTTAAACATTCTTTAAACTTAACAAACCGCCTAGAAATCACACTAGCCATACAAAATGACAATTTATACGTGGATTTTATCATATTTTGTTCAGGCCACAGCTGGATAATAAGCTCCATTCAAACACGTATCAATTTTAGGAGCCCACAATGGCCAACACTCATGGTAATTCAACACTGACCTTATACCAGTACCGCGCCTGCCCATTTTGTGCGCGCACCCAACAAGTGATTAACGGGCTTAACATCAAGATTGAAAGCCGGGATGTTCAAATAAACCCGAAATATCGCAGCGAACTGATTCAAAAAGGCGGCAGCCCACAGGTGCCCTGTTTAAGAATTGAAAACGATAAGGGCCAAGTGCAATGGTTGTATGAATCGGCCGATATCATTAAGTATTTAAAAGCCACTAACAAAGCTGCCATCAGCGCTTAACGTATCCAGTGATAACGGATAAAAAGGACATAAATCATGATTAAAAAATCGGTAGATGTGGCCATTATTGGTACCGGCAGCGCAGGCATGGCAGCGTATCGCGCCGCCCTTAAACACACAGATAAGATATTACTTATTGAAGGGGCCGAATACGGCACTACCTGTGCGCGGGTGGGCTGTATGCCCAGTAAGTTATTAATTGCCGCCAGCGAAGCCGCGCACCATGCACGTCACACCGAGCAATTTGGGGTACACGTTAATACTGTAAAAGTAGATGGCAAGGCGGTGTTAGAGCGTGTGCGTCGCGAACGAGATCGATTTGTGGGCTTTGTTTTAGAGTCGGTACAAGACTTTAACGAAGATCATAAAATTCAGGGTTTTGCGCATTTTAAAGATGACCACACCCTTATTGTGGGTGACCATACTGAAATTACCGCCAAACGCATTGTGATCGCCACCGGTTCCCGCCCCTTTTTTCCAGAAGTGTTATTTAAGGCAAAAGAGCGCCTATTAACAAATGACAGTGTGTTTGAATTGAGTGATCTACCCGAGTCGGTGGCCGTATTAGGCCCAGGCGTGATTGGTTTAGAATTAGGTCAGGCATTAAGTCGCTTAGGCGTAAGAGTGACTGTATTTGGTCGCAGCGGTGTGGTGGGCGGTTTGCAAGACAGTGACATTAACCAATACGCTCATAAAGTCTTTAATAAAGAGTTTGCCTTAAAAACCCGTACCCAATTACAAGATGTACGTGTTAATGAGGGCGGCGTTGAAATTGAATACCTAGATGAAAATAATCAGCCGCACATAGAGCAATACCAATACCTATTGGCGGCTACCGGCCGACGCGCCAATGTAGATACACTGGCACTAGAAAACACAAGTCTTGAGTTAGATAAAAAAGGCGTACCGGTGTTTGATGGCACCACCATGCAAACCCGCACTCCTCATATTTTTATTGCAGGAGACGCTAATAACGATATTCCATTACTGCACGAAGCCAGTGACGAAGGAAAAATAGCCGGAGACAACGCCGGACACTTTCCCACCATACATGCTGGATTAAGACGTGCGCCTATCGCGGTGGTATTCAGTGAACCACAAATTGCCCAAGTGGGATTACTGCCCAAACAAATACAGTCCAAACATGAAGGTAACGTAGAAGTGGGAGAGGTGAGCTTTGAGGGCCAGGGTCGCAGCCGTGTTATGGGTAAAAACCAAGGCATATTAAAAGTATACGCCCAAAAAGGCAGCGGCCTATTTTTAGGTGCTGAAATGTTTGGCCCTGCCGCCGAACACATTGCCCATTTATTAGCTTGGGCTATTCAACAAAAACAAACCGTGGCACAAATACTGGATATGCCCTTTTACCATCCGGTTATTGAAGAGGGTGTACGTACAGCATTTAGGGATTTAAATGCTAAACTTAACGACAGCACTCTTTAAACAACCGCCTTAAATTTTGAATAAACGGACCCGCAGCGGCCTAACAATCTTGGGATAAGGAAAACAGTTTGTTATCAATGCCGTTACTTATACAAGCCATTAGCGTGGCACTGGTGGTGGGCAGTGTTTTATTGATCATTAACCAATATGACGCCCTATTTGGTCACGCCCCTTTAAAGGTATTACCAGCCGTGCTGACGTACTGCGTACCGTTTGTGGTATTTATTGCTGGAAAATTATCGGGCAGAAAGTGACGTGACACTTGCTTCTGCTGGTATTTATTCCCCACTACATACGTTGTGCCTAAAAAATCGTTGGCCCAAGAAATTGTTGAAAGTCTTGTAAAAGCACATCTATAAACACTGGCCGATGCGTTAACCCATATTAAAATCAACTTAAAACCTTAGAAGTACTGCTATGTTGAACATGAATTTTGAACAAGCCTTGGCCATCGACACTCAGAAAATACCTTGGCAAGACAGCCCCATGCAAGGCGTTATGCGCAAACCACTGGAGCGATCGCACCCAGAATCCGGCCATGTGACTAGCATTGTTAAATATGAAAAAGGCGCACGCTTTAAAGAACACATGCATCCACTGGGTGAAGAGATTTTTGTATTGGAGGGTGTATTCAGTGATGAGGCAGGAGATTATCCGGCGGGCAGCTATATTCGTAATCCACCTGGCAGCCGCCACAGTCCGTTTAGCGAAACTGGCTGCACGTTACTGGTGAAATTAAATCAGTTTTCGCCTCAAGATTTATCCACTGTGCACATAAATACTAACGACACCCCTTGGCTGGCTGGCATGGGCGGCTTACAGGTGATGCCCTTACATGACTTTGCAAGCGAGCAGGGAAATGAAAATGCAGCATTGGTTAAATGGCCTGCTGGAGAAGTATTTCAGCCCCATCGCCATTTTGGCGGTGAAGAAATATTTGTATTGTCTGGAGAATTTAAAGACGAACACGGCCACTACCCTAAACACTCATGGTTACGTAGCCCCCATATGAGCCAGCATCATCCATTTGTGAGCGAAGAAACCGTCATACTGGTAAAGACAGGCCACCTACCTTTTTAATCGGTTAAACATAAAAAAGGGCCTTATATCAAAATATAAAGCCCTTCTAAAAATAGATAATGGTCATATGCTAATTTTGACCGACTTAACTACTTGCAACTAGTTAAGAATTAAATTCCAAACCGGAATTAACCAAGCATCGAAAACAGGTTTTGGTTCAGGGCGATTACATGAGACATCTGTCAGAATTTTAGCTCTGAAAGGAAGAAAACTATCTGTTAAAGCCGGCGATAACCTTCCATTCTCTGATACATGAACAAAACCATCACTTCTGGGCCATGTAACACCAGGCGCCACTACATCATTATTAGAAAACTGATGGCACCCACCGCATGTCATAGCGCCCGCTCTATTTATTAACATTTCAGATGTAATCACTTGAATTTCAGGATTTTCATTCGTGCTAAGTATCGATCCAATTTCACTCATAAACTCAGATGACACTAAACTAGCTGGATCATCACTGCTTCCTTGAGCCGTTGATTGAAATTCATTATATTTATTTTCTGAATTCAAACTAATAGTATTAATCAAAGCGGTAAGATTGCTATTAACACCGTTAATCTCAGGACTTAATAATTGATTAATGTACTCAGTATTGAAATCTACTTTAAACTCTGAAAAAAGAATCAATTCATTTTCATCCGATCCCGAAGAAACACCATATAACTCAGCCAACGGATTAGACTTTACCGTTACCAAATTAAATATCGCATCCCCATCAGACACTGCTGTTTTAAATTCTCGAAGCTGCCAGCTATTAAAATTAATAAAATTATTAACCCTAACTTGGCCAGAGCTGTAGTTATTAAAATTAACTACAGCTGGCAAATCAACTTCATTATGCGTTATGCCTTCATAAAAAAACTTTTCAAGCAGCAATGCCGCTTCATCTTCAGTTTTATTATTTAAAGAAACCCAAAAATCCGCAACGGGAAGACAGCCCGCCAAACCTTGGCTAGGTGTAGGATTTGGATATTGAGCTTCGAAGATAATAAAAAAACGACCACTAACATTATGTCCTAGATCGTGGTGATACACCATTCTGTATTCACCGCAATTACTACCATCTGAAGGAGCCAAATCTAGACGATTAAAAATTGCCGTCGGCTGCATGTCCGTTAATAGCTCACTTGGAACAAGCGACAGCTCGCCAGTGCGTACATCAATTGGCATTGTTACATCTGATTCAATATTCAATTTTGATGCGTCATTATACGTACCAATCATAGAGCCGATCATGTTATCAGCAACGGTCGATTGAGACAGACTTGTTGATACAATCTTATTCATTGTTCTGGAGAATGAAAATCCAGAACGTAGAAGCTCTGGGTTATTCAATACAAGGGATGGCCCTGTAGGGTTTATTATTGCAGTTGGATTAACCGCACATATATTCGTATCATCCACTGGAGACAATGTCTTGAGAGAAAATGATTGTGCTGAAAACGATCTAGAAGAAATCGTAGTCGATGCCGGTTCATTATCTGATGGCTTTACCTCAACCTTATTGTTACTTAAAAATCGATTTGCTAAGTTGTCAGTATTACCTGCACCTCCAGCATAAGTATTTGCCGCCATTAGCGTACACACCAACATAATACCTGTAATTCTTATCATATATTTACCTTAAAAATTAAGCGGGCATAAATAACAATCATTTATGCCAAACAGCTTATTAACTACAATATTTTTATTGATAATTATTAATATTGTAATTTCACTCGTATATTAATAATTAATATACTGAAAATCACCATAGTCATTATTTATATGAATTAATTAAACCTTGAATAAGTTTTACGCACGACATAAAACTTAATATATATCAAGACCAACCTTTATGGACACCTGTAAAATTTAGTGCAGAACGCACTGACAATTTTTAATTAAACATCCATGTTTTAATTATTCATTGAAAACTACCAGAAAATAACAAATTTAATAATATAAATTAATACTCGTTATAACTTCATGTGTTCTAGTGATAAGCATTACTGTCAACTTCTACTTCACTTAAACCAGTAATAATGCAAATTGATTGATCGCTATCCACAACATATCGTAGACTTACACCGCGAGCCTTGGCTGACATTGCATATGCATACTGGGCTTTATTAAATTCTGTGCCATCCATATTTATCTGCCCCCTTCCATACTTACAATGGGCAGGGAAATCCGTTGACCCAATATAAGCTACGCTATTATTTAGCTGTAGGTACCAGTTATCCAATGGTACTTTAGGCCAATATCTATCAGCCATTGACGTATTTGCCATTACCAAAGAACACACAAAAATCAACATTATTTTAGTTTTCATAATTACACTCTATATCCTTATTAACACTAGCCGTTATCCTTAGTTGAACGGAGACATATTTATATACCTCTAGGCTAGCTTGTTATAAATTCAGAATAAATATACAAAATACGCACATAGTTCATATAAAAATTCTTTTTAGTTTAGACCTGTTAGTAGTCTTTTATTTAAAGATTATGATTATCAAAAAATCACAAATTCAATTAGATCAATTTTTAATTACTGTGACTACGTTAAACATTGATTTTTGATATGAAAGGACTACGTATAATATTTATTTTAATATGAAAGGACTACAATTAATTGTCATGGCTATTAGACACGAGTGATTGTTTTCTATAAAGTTAAAAACTATAATTAAATATTTATATTACAATCAGTATTATTTATTAGATTACTTTAAATGTCTTATATAACTTTATTCTTAAACTATTTCGTCACTATAATATTACGCAGTATGAAACCTTGATAAGTGTAGGCTAAAGTAAAATTTATAAACTATTAGGATTCATTCCTACGCCATCAAAATATCGTTAGAGTGAATAGTGGATCCTATAACTCATGAGATCCCCTGATAAATATATCGAACAATTTTTGGTAATTAACATCCATGTCGCTACTTGGCTAGACAGTCCCATAAATCCGTTTCACCCAGATTACAGGAGTGTTTTGCGCAGCGTAGGCTGTTTAAATAACACTCTTAAATCTGAAAATCGTACGTACATAGCGTGTACACTCAACGACTAACTGTAGATATACTTGTTTTAGCTTGGGGTTTTAAGTCTCATACGGCCACTACACTAAACACTCATGGTTACGTATCCCCCATATAAGCCAGCATCATCCATTTGTGAGCGAAGAAACCGTCATACTGGTAAAGACAGGTCACCTACCTTTTTAAGAACGTATTATGAAGCTTGGTGGTGGTTCACATTTCTAACAGGACGTTAAGACACTTTACCGCTAATGTTTAATGGTATTGTTTAAATATGAACGGGCTACTTATGCCTTTATATAAAAGGAATGTTATGACTATATCACTTCACAAAACTCTTATGATTTCATGCACTTTTTCATTATTGGCAGCCTGTGGTGGTGGAGACAGCGACAGCAGTAGTGGTGGGCTTTATAGCGGTTCAACCTCCTCGGCTGTAGCCAGTGAAGAGAATAAAAGCGCTTTAGTTGCAGCCAGCGTGCTGGGCGCCAAACAAGTCTCTAACAGTAGTGAGCTTCCTTTAGGTGCTAGTAGTGAACAAAGTGGCGCGCTTTCGGCCGCCAATCAAACTCTCTTTAATTTATTACAACTCAACTCATTGCCCGTAGCTGCTCAACAAGATTTTTCTGAACAGTTTTGTACCGGGGGTGGAAGTGCCTCAGGTGAAGGTTCACAAAGTACTTTCACTTTTGTATTCACCAACTGTGTTTTGAGTGCAGGTTTGACCATGGATGGCACCGCTATCACAACGACTAACGATAATGGCACATCCATTATCGAATATAAAAATTTCACTATGACCATAGGTGAAGAGAGTTATACCTTAAATGTAACAGCTCATTGCGACGCTCAAGATGAGTGTACCTTTAGCTCAGACTTTGTAGCAGTGAATGGCACCACCTATCGTATTAGCGATACTGCTCTTTCCGGTAATTCCAGCTCAGGTTACAGCATCAGCGCCACGGTGTTTGATAGTGAATTGGGCAGCGTCACTTTTACCTCTAGCAACATGTTATTTAATTGTGAAAACGGTTACCCAAGCACTGGTTCGTTGCTGATTACAGATAGCCAAGAAAATGAAATTAGCGTCAATATTGAAAGCTGCGATAGTTACACGGTAACCTTTAATGGCAACGCTGAACTGCTAACCTGGCAGTAAAATTCATCATTGAATCTAAATTATTAATAAAACGCAGGCCAAGGCTGCGTTTTATTAGGTGCATATTAATAACAGCCTTATTGGCCATTTCATTTATATATGCCAATTATGCGCTTGCCCTAACCTATAGTCTCACCCCTCAAGCCGTGTATTTTGATTACCTAGAAGTAGATGATCAAGCAGACATTTTAGACACCGAAACCGGTTGGTTAACTGGAATAGATGTCGGCATTGCCATACCCGCGGGTGCTTTTACATTTTCGAGTCATGTAAATTACCTGCAAGGTGACGTGGCTTATAACGGCCATTCCCAAGCAGGTACGGTGCATCGAACCCAAACCCAACAACAAATAGTGAATTACGGTGCCTCTGGCCAATATTATTTTAACGTTAATAGATTCACTCTAATACCGACTCTAGCCATAGATAAATTTTATTGGCGACGTGACATTCAACGTAAAGGAGTCGTGTCCGGACTGACCGAGGATTACCAATGGCTGTTGATTAAACCGTCATTAGAACTGCTCTTCAAGCCCCACAAGCGTCCAATTTGGTCACTGCAACTGGGGCTTAACCGCAGCGAAGACATCTCTATGAAAGTACATGCCACTGCCTGCACCCAGTCCGTTACCGTTTTTCCCAAAGCAGACAATGGGTGGTTCACTCAACTTAAGGCATTTAGCTTTTTGGGCCCTCAGTATGGACTCATCACCTTCTTAAAATACGAAAATTGGAAAATGAAAAAAAGCGACAGTAAAATAGCTAATTCATGTGTGGGGCCACTAACATGGAGTGAACCAAAAAATGAAACCACATTATGGAGTTTGGGCATAACGATAAGGTATTAACACCGAGCTTTATCAATGAGAACTTTTTTATTTCATAGCTATCAAAAAGCTGTTCATACAGTAAAAATCCTATAAGCTTAAACGATAGCTAATCCACATCACTTTTTATATAAATTTAAATACTCATCATGCTTGAACAAATCACCAACTTACCCGTTCATCAAATATTTAGTGCTTACCCTACAGACATTCAGGCCAAGTTATTAATGTTGCGTCAATTGATTTTAGATAGCAGTGATATTGAACTAGAAGAAACCTTAAAATGGGGTGAACCAAGCTACTTATGCCCACATGGCAGTACCATTCGTATAGGGTACAAACCCGCTTACCCCGAACAATTTGCATTGTATTTTAATTGTAAGAGCAAACTGGTTGATACTTTCAAAGAGCTTTATCACGATAGACTTCAATTTGAAGGTAATCGCGCGATTATCTTCAACCTTAATGACGATATAGACATAAAAGCACTGCAACACTGTATTCAATTAGCGCTTAATTATCATAAAATAAAACACTTTCCCTTATTAGGCGCTTAAACCTATCCACCTAATAATTGATAACACCAAACACACATGGAACGTACATAACTTTTTATGAATAACCGCCAATTACAACCTTTTCTACAAGCTTGTTCGATCATTGATTTTAACGAGCCATCCGTATTGCAAAAGGCGCAACAATTATCACACGGATTAAGAAACGACTCAGACATAATCCGTGCCTGCTTTGAATTTGTACGCGATGAAATAAAACACAGCGCCGACTACCAATTAAATACCATCACCCTGGCAGCCTCACAAGTGCTCAAACACGGCACTGGTTTTTGTTATGCTAAAAGCCATTTATTGGCCGCCTTATTACGCGCCAACAATATTCCTTGCGGCTTGTGTTATCAACGTCTGACCATAAGTAATGATGAACCGCCATTTTGTTTACATGGTTTAAATGCTGTGTATCTGCCTGATATTGGTTGGTACAAAATAGATGCGAGAGGCAATAAGGAGGGGGTAGACGCACAATTTTGTCCGCCGTTAGAAAAGCTCGCATTTGAAATTAAAATAGAAGGTGAAACCAATTACCCTAAAATATGGCACGAACCTATACCGACGGTTGTTAAGGCGCTAAAAACCCACGATAGCCTTGAGGCAATGGCAGAAAACTTACCGGATGCTGTGCCCACATAAAGCGTTCACTATTATAGGTACTCGCCAACTAGAATCGATGTATAAAACAGCCTCTTGGTTTATTCCCATTAAACCAAGAGGCGTTTTTATTATTAATGAACTTATTAAGACAGGATCTGACTTAAAACAGATCCATTCCAGTTTCTATAATTTGGGTGCTGATCAGCCCCCAGCAGATACGCGGCCGTTTTAAACAAATCCCGTTGCGTCGTGCTAGAACTTACCTGCGTCATTTGGCCGCCCTTAATTCCGGCTCCAGCCATATACAACGCCACATTGCTGTTAGAGTGTGAACGAGCATCACCCATATCGCTCACTTGTGTCACCACCGTGCTGTGCAATAACCCTTCTTCGTCCATGCGTCGTAATACACGTGCAAGCATTGTCGACATATAAGCAACATCGGCTTCATAGTTAGCTGAACTGGCATAGTTATGATGTGAGTCGTGGGCAATTTTTCCATTTCGCATGACAAAATTATGATTGTCTTCGCCAAAGGCTAAAGACACCGATGGTGTAAGGTTGCACTTCAATGCCAGGATAGCAATTTCAGTTTGAATACTGCATTTTTGATCAAATGAACCATCATGATCCGTAGAAGGTGGCGCGTCACACGTTTGTATACTTGTGCCCGCGCTAACAAAACGCTTTTCAAATTCTTCAATGGCGGTTAGGTGGCTGTCTAACTTGTCTTTTTCATGGTATCCAAGTTTTTGTTTCAGCGCATCCATGGCATCTTTATGCGCATCAACAATGGATAATTTGGCGTCACGCTGGCCGCTGCTAGTACTTTTGGAACTGGAAGCCGTTCCACCCGAAAATAGCTGACTTAATGCCGTTTCAGGATCATTAATAGTGGGAACAAAAGAATAACCCTGCCTAGATAGACCCGTTCCAGATTCCACGCCTAAGTTTAAAAATTTAACAGGATGATTTTCGCCGATAGTGCGACCAAGATTCACATCAAAACTGTCTTCGCTCCAACTGCCATCATTAAAACGGTGCCACATAACACCATGACCGCCGGCAGACATTTTACCGCCCACAATAAAATTCATTTTATCTTTAACAAATTCATAAGGGGCCGTCATGGACGGTAAAGAAAAATCAGATCTTGGACGCCAATATTCATCAACCGAGCCACCACAACCCAATAGTAACAATGATTTATTGGCACTCTCGGCCGCTTCGGTTTCGCGGGCCCACATCATACCGCCCACCAAACTGGAGGAAGCTAACAGGGATGGAGTAATACCCGCCGCGGCCACCGTTTTTAGAAAGCTTCGGCGCTGTTTATCAAACTTGTTTTTGTGTCGTATAGTCATAATATTAACCTAAAGGGTAGCTCTATTAATTACGGCTCTAACGAGACCAAGCTTTGCGATAACGAACGGAGCCTAATGAACCCATTTTTTCCAACATGCGGCGCGGACTTTCAGTAGATAACGTATCAACCAAATCCATCACGTCACAACTATAAGAATTTTTTTCTTGTTCTGACAGGTCAATAACTTCCTCTCGCTCCGACCCTATTAGTGATCTAGAGTCGATTCCCGACACAAAACTGTACATCTGTTTTACTAAACACGTTTTAGCCATTGCGGATACATCTGGATCCACAGCCAACACTTCAGCCAGTTCTTTTCCCCCTGTAAACTCACTGAATTTTTGTATTCGGTTAGGGTCATCGTAAAACTGTAACTGTACAAAAGGTGACCATAATGCGCCCTGAGCATTAATTACATTACCATTGGCATCTTGATTACGTTTGATACCCACAAAGTCATAATCTTCTAGGCCAAAACCTAAAGGATTAATAATTTCGCTATGACAGGCACTGCAACTGCCAAACTCGGTGGTTTTATGAAAACGCATGCGCTGGGTCGTAGTAGGGTCTTCAAGAAAATCTGCCAGTTCACCTTCTTTGTCTTTTAAGCTTAGGCTTACGCCCGTAGGCGGATTAGGAATATCCTGACATAACATGTCACGGCGAATATGCACCGCACGTGTCACCGCATTGGTTTCATCTGTGTGGGACCAGCGAGATAAAAATGCGCCACTTAATAACAGCCCGCCTCGTTCATTGCTATACACCTTTTTAAATTGATCACCGCTCACACCATCAATACCGTAGTGCTGTGCTAAAGGGGCATTCAGAAATGTATAGTTGGCATTGTACAAAGACTCATATTTTTCATTTTCATCCAGCATCACATGACTAAACATCTTACTTAATTCAGTAACCATGTGAGGCGCTATCTGCGAAAAATTTGAAAATATTGAACTTTCTTTTTGTTGAATTAAAATATGTTCGGTATCCAGCCATTTGTGCACAAGACCTTCCATTAACGCCTTGGACGTTGCGCTGTCTAGTAACCTTGATATTTGTGCCTCTATTTGTTGGTCCGTAGCCAATTGGTTATTTTTAGCGGCGTTTAATAACGTAGCATCCGGGGTGGTACCAGCAAAGCCGTAACTGATAAAACTGGCCAATTCAAATGGGGTTAATTCAAATACACCACTGCCAAGACCCGATACCGGCTCGCCAATTTCGTGGCGATAAAGAAACTGTGGTGACGACAGCAACGCCGTTAACGCCAATGTAAGACCCTCTTTAACATTTCCTTCAGTCGCGTCCCCTTGAGCCAAACTTAAATATTGCTGTTGTTCGTTATTGGTAAGCGGGCGACGAATAATTTTCCAGGCCACATCATTCACAAAGTCCTGGGCACAGCTTGCATTAACACTATTACACTGCAATATATTGCTAAAATCTTGATCCGCCGACCACGTTGCGATGGTTTCAGCCACATTCATATAGCTGACATACGCACTGTCTAACAAGTTAAGCTGGTTGTTGTTGGTAAAGGCACCCGCATCTATATCGATAGGCAATTGCTTAGTAACATCAAAATCAACCAATAATAAGTCTTCAATAGAATGTTGATATTGCTGTTGAGTAAGTAAACGTAGATTTTGATAGCCAATACTAGTTGCGGTATTACACTGCTCTACAATGACTGGGTTTCTGGGTGAGCCATTATCAGTATCATTATTATTGATAGGTAAACTTTGAAAACTAACTATGTAATCGCTCACCTTATCTGCACAATCAGCATCACACACATCAATATTGGTGAGCGGCATATACTTCGCTATATAGTCACTTAACTGAGTAGAGGTAAATAATTCTTTTGCGCGCAGTTTTTCTTCTTCAAAAACCCCCGGTGTTGCGCCTAGGCTGTGACAACTACTATTACTGCAGGTTGTATTCCAAATTTGTTGACCTGTTAACAATGCCATATCGCCGGTTTCCATGCCGGAATCAAATGCCACTGCCCAATTAAAGCGTTTAAATTTCCATTCGCCTTCGATGAACGTCCAAATAGTAACGTGAAGCTCTGTAAGATTATCGGGTAAAGCTGCAATAGAAAATTGATCACCACTGATAGATTCATTGACGATATCTTGGGCGCCTAACACAGAGCCCACATCTAACCACATACGATCTTTTTCATGAAAACGTAAGGTCAATGTTCGCTGTGTAACAATGTGATTAACCGGCGGAAAGGTTACTTCAGAAAGCGAAAGAGTTGCGTTGGTATCGGTGTTAGCTAAATCTGTATTACCTGAATCCGTGTTTACATCACTACCCGTGGATGAATTGCCATTCGACACCTGATCAGAAACATCCGGACTATCATTGGCATCACCCTGAGCGCTTTCATTTTGATGTGGTCCACCTACCGTTTCTGAAACCGGTGCACTACAAGCACTCATAAACAGTGTTGAGCTCAATATTATGGGTAATGTAAACAGCCGTATATGCATGATATTTACTTAAATGATGTGTTACGCATATTTTAGACTTCTAGAGTTGTTTGACCCATCGGCTATAGGACATATAGCCCTAAGCCATAAGTGAGAGGGTTCTCGATTTAACCCGTTATAGGGTTAATATTTTAGCGGGGTTTAACTTAGATAAACTTGCTGCAGGTTAAAAAATACGAAGTCAATTTTGTGTTAAAAAGTGAAGGTACTATTTTTAACAAGGCGAATGGGATGCAAGAATAAAGCGTATGTTTATTTTTTATCGGCAGAATGTCCAGTCGTTAACTGTTTAGTCACATCAAGTTTGTTAAACTCAATTTTGTCACGGCGCTGATGTACATCTAGGGTAATTAGCACTAACGCGATCACTATAAATACGCCATTAACCAGCCAACTGGGTTTGATCATCATAATTACTCTCTGCATTGACTGGAGTATTTTACAATCTTGCCCTATTGGTTTTGATCCACCATAAGTCACAGCTTAATAACCCCTATGTCCCGATTTTGGTCATAGTGCACATTCATAAAAGAGGCCTCCATGAGAAAGTTAATGATTTTATTTGCCGCAGGTTGTTTGGGTGGCTTAGCAAACGCTCTGCTAGTTTGGCAATTTGGGGCCAGTGGCATCAACGCTTTCATGGGGGTGAATATTGCGCCTCATTTAAGCGTGGGCTGGCTGTATCCAAAAATTGTATGGGGTGGCATTTGGGGCGTGGTTTTTTTACTGCCGTTGTATTCCTCCCGCCCCATGATGAAAGGCGCCGTATTAAGTTTAATGCCCAGCGCTATTCAATTATTGGTGATATTTCCGTTCCAGGCCCATAAAGGCATTGGCGGCGTTGAATTAGGCTTATTAACGCCTTTAATGGTGCTGGTATTTAATTGGAGCTGGGGCGTTGTTACCGCCGTGAGTATTAAAATGGCTCGCTAGCCGCTGCAAAATACCATTAATCCCATGGGTTTTGCTGGTACCGAGCTGGGTTAACAAAGAGGTGGAAGCTGCGATCAGCCAGCAATGGAGCGCCTTTACTGGCCGCCAAGAATTTCAGCCATTAGTGGGCAAAACCTCTATTACAGTCACTTTGTAAAGGTTTACTAACTTAGTAAGCCTTTACGTCCTATGGAATACCGATTATATCGGCATACCCTGCACACTGGTCTAAGCTTATTTTAAGGCTAATAGCTCGGCATCTAAGTGCCTGCGCGACGTGCCTTGGTTAAGTCCAGATCATGCCAGTAGAGGACGTATATGCTTACAACCAAAGTGCTTATTGTAGACGACATGAAAACCAATCAATTGGTGTTGTCAGGCATACTGGAAGACCTCGCTATTCACATTGATATTGCCGCTTGTGGCGATGATGCCTTAGCGTTATTAAAGGATAACGAATACGCCGTTATTTTAATGGATATTGAAATGCCCGGCATGAACGGTTTTGAGTGTGTATCCCTCATACGCCAAAGCGAAAAAAGTCAGCATATCCCTGTTATTTTTGTCACTGCCACCGAGCGCGATAATAAGTTTATCGATCAAGGGTACCACTTAGGCGCCGTTGACTATTTGTTTAAACCGGTAGATGCCAATACGCTTGTCAGTAAGGTACGGGTATTTATCTCCCTATATGATCAACGCATTCAACTAGAACAAAACCTTGCTGAATCCCGCGCCATGCAAGACAAAAATGACCAACTGCTCAATTTTATGGCCGAAGGTATTTTAGGGCTAGACGATCAAAATATTATTAATTTTGCCAACATTGCTGCCTGCACGTTATTAACCAGTAACCGCGAACAAGTGGTGGGCCGTCCCATCAAAGATTTCATAAATCCCCAAGTCAGCCAAAAAATTTGGGAAGGTTCAGATTTCAGTAACATATTCAAAGAAGGGCAGTGTAATCACATGGATGACGCCTTATTTTGGCGCAGTGACAGTGAGACATTTCCGGTGGAATATACTCAGGCCACAATTTTAGACGGTACCAATATAGTCGGGGGCGTTGTGGCCTTTCAGGATATTACCGAACGTAAAAAAGACCAAAAAAAGCTACTAAACTTAGCCCGCTATGATCAAGTTACTCAACTGCCTAATCGTAGTATGTATTGGGACTTTTTAAGTAAATCTATCGCCACCGCAAGTCGATCACACAGCAATATTGCCATTTTGTTATTAGATTTAGATAACTTTAAGCAAGTGAACGACAGTTTAGGTCATGATGCAGGGGATGATTTATTAGTTCAATTAGCAAAACGATTAAGCCACTGCGTTAGAGAAGCTGACATAGTGGCCCGTGTTGGCGGAGATGAGTTTGCCATAATGTTATTGAATCCAAGAGATATAAAAGTGGCCGCCACTATTGCTCAAAAAATATTATCTGATATTGCCCTGCCATTTCATGTTTTCTCAAACGATGTATCGGTACGTGCCAGTATTGGTATCGCTATTTACCCCGACAATGGCGACACGGCCACCCAGCTTACTAAGGCCGCCGATACGGCCATGTATCATGCTAAGAGCAGCGGCAGAAATACTTTTAAGTACTTTAGTCGCGCCATGCATGAACGGGTTCAATACGATATGAAAATTACCCAAGAATTGCAAAAAGCCATCGAAAAGAACCAAATGTCGGTGCATTTTCAACCTCAACTTAGGGTCCATAAAGACCGTTTAGTGGGTTTTGAAGCGTTATTACGTTGGTCCCATCCAAACCTTGGCCAAGTAAAACCTGAAGACTTTATACCCATAGCTGAAACCAATGGTTTAATTTGTGAAATTGGGGACTGGTGTTTAAAGCAGGCTCTTTCTCAGGCAAAAATATGGAATGAGCAATTACCCAGTCACGAAAAAATCACCATTGCCGTGAATGTATCTTCTTTACAATTTAATCAATCTGATTTCGCTCAACATATTATTGGTATTACTCAAGACAGCGGCCTGCCTTTGGAGCTATTAGAGTTAGAGATTACTGAATCTGCCATCATGGAACACCCGCAGCAAACAATCGATGAACTAAAGTTGTTGCGCGCGGCAGGTATCCGCATTTCTATGGATGATTTTGGCACAGGGTATTCGTCTTTGGCGCAGTTAAAAAAATTACCCATTGATGTTTTAAAAATAGATAAGTCGTTTATTGATGAAATTAACCAAAATGACTCGGGCAATGCCATCGTTAAATCCATCATCGATTTGGCCCACAGTTTAAACATATCCGTGGTGGCCGAGGGGGTAGAAACTCAAGAGCAGTTTACTTATCTGCAAAATGGCCACTGCGATATTGTTCAGGGCTATTATTTCTCAAAACCCTTAAACGTAGATAATGCCAACGCTTATTTAAGAAACAAACTGCTTTAAGTCTTTTAGGTCCGCTCCATGACAAAAACCAAATTACTGGGAGGATTATTTTTATGGGCCATGTTGATTGCAGTTATCTTTGTGGTTCCCCTTATACCCCTCATTAGCAATAAAACCATAGAGGCTCCATTCCTGCTACCAACTGGACCGGACCGCGCTATGGTATTTTTTGGTTACAGCGCCTGCGGTGACATTTGCCCCACGACCATGATGATGCTGTCCAACACACTTGAATCCAGCGAGTCACAAAAAGATTGGCCTGCTGTGATCTTTGTGGACATAGATACCAGCAGTAATGCCCAGCAAGCATCCCTTTATGCCAAACAGTTTAATCAACATTTCAGCGGCTATTTTCCTGCCCAAGCCGAGTTAACCCGGCTTAGTGATCATTTTGGTCTAAACTTTCAACAGGCAGGTTCACTCATTTCCCATCGGGGCAGAACCTATTTATTACAACGCCGAGACGGGGTTTGGTATTTAAAAAAAGCCTATAACCCGCGAGGGTTCACGGCGGCATTATTAAAGAATGAGCTTTTATAGCTGGAGGTTGAGATGCTTAAAAATTTGTTGCTGGCTTACCAGAGCAATTTAAGTCCTCAGGTGCGGGAGGCGTTACAAAAGGATTTTAAACTCACCGACCTCATCATGCTGTGCATCATCGCGGTGTATGCCATCATAGTGGCCGGACTAACTTCCTGGCAGAATGAGTACTTTACCTTAGGGATCGTGGGCGGTGGCCTGGTCTTCGCTCTGAGCCTGTTTGCCTATAAGAGCATGGCCGGCACGATGTTGTCGCGCATCATCATGGCTACCGCCCTCACGGCCATCATGGCCATCTCGGTGCAGCAGGCTAACGGTCTAGGGGAAGGACACTTCGTATTCTTCATGAACATCACCATTCTTATTCGCTACCGCGACATCGTGCCACTGCTAACCCTCATGGTGTTAACCATCGCCCACCATGTAGCATTTACCTATTGCCAATATGCCGGTGTTGAACTGCTTGGTGAGAGCGTGGTTATTTTTGCTTGGGGCAGTGACGAATGGGGCATCATGGCGCCGCTTATCTATCACTTGGCCATCGCGGTCATGTCTTTGGGCATCGCCACCTTTTATATTTTTGAGGGTAATAAGTCATTCAAAACAAACAATCAGGTAATAGGCGCTATTGCTGTAGCGGCATCTGGGGACGTCACTACCCGCATCATTAACCCAGATAATTCAAACTTAATTTCCAAAATTAACGGTTTTTTCGAAAACCTGCACGATACTTTCTTACAACTACAGAGCGTATCCAGCAGCCTCACCCAACAAGCTACCTCGGGTAACGAGGCGGCGCAAAAGCGAGAGAGCCAAGCCACCAGTCAGCAGGATGAAGTTAATATGGTGGCCACCGCCATGACACAAATGAGCCAGACCAACCAAAACATTGCTGAGAATGCCGAGCAATCGGCCACAGCATCTGATATGTCGGTGACCACTATTGAGCAAGGCAGCCAACTGGCGGCCACCTTTAAAGACTCCATCAGTAAGTTAGCCGCGCGCGTGAACAAGGCTTCCGAAATCATAAGTGACCTGGATCAGTCCAGCCAACAGATTAATTCCATTGTCGCCACCATTCAAAGCATTGCCGAACAGACTAACTTGTTGGCCTTAAATGCCGCCATCGAGGCGGCTCGGGCTGGCGAACAGGGCCGTGGCTTTGCCGTAGTTGCCGATGAAGTACGTGTACTGTCGCAACGTACCCACGCCTCCACCGAAGAAATATCAACTATGATAAACACTTTTCAATCCACCACCAGCACGGCAGTGGAAACCATGGCTGGTTGCCATGAATTGGCCGACAACAGCGTGGCAGATGCCAACAAGAGCGCTGAAATATTTCAGGACATCGCAAGCGCCATCTCTGAAATTAATCTCATGGTCACTCAGATTGCCACCGCCGCCGAGCAACAATCGGCAGCCACCAACAAGATCAATCGTAATACCGAAAAAATTCGTGATGTGTCGCAACATTTTTTAATTGAAGCAAATGACGCCAGTACACAGGCAGCTCAGTTACAGGGCATGTCTAAAGATATGAGCGAACTGCTAAAAGGCTACAAGTTAAATTAGCTTCTTCATAAATAATTAATGAATGATTGATTAGAGAATTCATAATGGCCGATGTTTCATTTTTTAATACCGAGCAATTCATGCCCCACGGCATGTGTTACCAGTGGCAAACCGATATATTAATGACCTCGGTAATTTCAGACGTGGCCACTGCCGCCGCCTATTATTCTATTACCGCCGCCTTTATTTATTTTGTAAAAAAACGCGAGGATATTCTGTACCCCTGGTTTTTCATACTGGCGGGCTCCATTATCTTTGCCGCCTGTGGCACCAGTCACTTGATCAGTGCCATTGTCATTTGGGAGCCTATATATGGTGTTTCCTCGGTGTCCAAGGCCGTTACCGCAGTGAGTTCTATGGCTACCGGGATGATCATCTGGTATGTCCTGCCGTTTTTTCTGAAAATTCCCAGCCCTTCCATGTTGGAAGAAAAAAATCAGGCCCTGCAAACCTCTCTTAATAAATTCCAGCAAGCCCAGCAGCAATTAATTGAATCAGAAAAGCTCACTTCCTTGGGGCACATGGTGGCTGGTGTGGCCCACGAACTAAACACCCCTATCGGTGTTGCTATCACTGCCACCTCCTATGCCCAGCAACTTTGCATCGAAGCTAAATCAAAAAAGCTTAATTCTCTGGAGATGTATGAGCTAATGGAGTCTGTGGCAGAAAGTTGTAAACTCACCATGGAAAACTTGACCGTAGGCCGAGATTTGATTAACCGTTTTAAGGAAGTGGCGGTGGCTAAAAATGAAAACAAATCCTACAACTTTGATCTAAAGGTTTACCTTGAAGATATCCTGACGACCTTGCTGCAAAAATATAATATTGATAATGATATGGTAGAGTTTAATTGCCCAGACAACCTCATGGTGAAATTAAACCCCAACAGCGCCCTACACATCATTTCGAACCTGATAGACAACTCTATCAAACACGCTTTCACAGGTGAGCAGTCAGGTAAAATCAATATAGACATTCACTGCTTGGAAGATAAATCTATTCAAATATTATATGCCGATAACGGCAAGGGCATGGACACAAAATCAGTAGAAAACATTTTTACACCGTTTTATACCAGCGCCAGATTAAAGGGTAATACAGGTCTGGGCATGACCATAGTTTACAATACCATCAACAGCTTAAAGGGAAAAATTAGCTGCCACAGCGCCCCAAATCAAGGCACCCGTTTTATCATTCAACTGCCCCATGAGCTGCTGGAACCAGACAAGCTTTTAGGAGAGTCACGGGATGCCTTTGTCACTACATAATTACCACAGTAAAAACCAAGGGCAGGAAAAACGAGTTATAACTTACTGCACAAACTGCTTTTGCCATTTAAGCATGTGTCGTTTTAAACCATGCTTAATAGTGGTATAGGTTTTTCGGTCCTTACTTGCTAAATGTTTAGCAAACTCAAGTGAGGCATGTTGTAACTGATCCATAGGGTAAAGTGCATCTAACATACCCGCGTCAAATGCCTGCTGACCGGTAATCGCCTCTCCCAATAATGACATGCGCTTAAGTACTTGGGCATTCGGCACGTTATCAATTAGGTCATACATAAAATCGGTAAAGGGGATTTTTATATCGACTTCTGGGTAACAAATTCGGCCACGATCTTGGCGCATATAATTAAAATCCGTCGCCGCAAATAACAACGCACCACCTGCATAAGCGTTGCCATTTATACAAGCAAGTGTAGGAGCATTTAGCATGGCTAAGCGATAAAGCATAGTTTCTAAAGCCTGTTTAAACTCTTCTATGCCCGCTGGATTTTGAGACAACATCCAATTTAAATCGATGCCGGTGGTCCACGTTTTCTCATGTTCACAGGTAATCATTAATGCCGTATTGCCCTTGGCGTTTTCTACCTCGTCAAATGCGGCCAAGAATTCATGCATCACTTGCAAATTAAATTTATTATCATTTTCACCGTTGGTTAGGGTTAAAACATGTACCCCTTGTTTTAACTCAAGATCCATTGTTGCCATGTTATCCCCCTGCTGCCCCATAGGGCCTTTAAAATATGCCTAAAAATTAACACGCTTAACACATGTTAATAATCCCCTAACCGACCAACTCCAGTGGTATTTTGTACCAAGTGCTTAGCAGGGCTCGGCTTATATGGACTTAGCTATATTGCGTAATTAGCTAAAAAAAATGAAATTAGCTTCCATCACCCTAAGAATATGATTAACTATAGGGCTATACATTAAGGATGATGATATGGATATGTCATTTAAGGGTCATGGACAAGACCAAGAGCACTGCCCAAGTTGCCACAGTAAGACGTTGCAAGAGTTTCAACATTGTGGGCGCTGCGGCCACAATATGCACAATGAAGAATACGCGACCCTGGGCACCCGCATTAAACACAACTTTATTTTTTACGCCGCCACCGGCAGTAGTTTAATCGCAGGCTTAATAATGGCCATTAATCATTTTTAAAAACTAAGTCAGCGTGACGTGTTAGGCGCCCTTGTCCTCACGGCTGGCTAAGTAAATGTTCACCCCTCCCGCACCCACTATCATCAATGCACCTAATACTGCGGATTGTGTAGGCAAGTAGTCGCAAATCAGCCATCCCCGACACCACTACCGCAAAATAATTGATGGGCGACACTAAGATTGCTTTGGCATAGCTAAATGCCTTGGTATATAACCACATGGCGATAAAGACGGATAAATCAATAAAGATTAAATAGGGCCAAGCTTACGCTAAGCGAGCAAGAATCGGGTGGTGTCCATCCCGCCCCTAAGCAATAATATGGGCATTGCTTTTACAAGGCCCTCACATGAACCCACACTTGAGTGAACACCATAAAAATTACCAACTCATGGCCCGCGCCATTGGGTTTCTAAGTGAACATCGTCAACACCAGCCCAGCCTTAAACATTTGGCTGAGCACCTGCATTTAAGTGAGTTTCATGTACAACGCTTATTTTCTCAGTGGGTGGGCATAAGCCCCAAGCAATTTTTAATGGTACTGACCCAGCAATATGCCAAGCAGCAATTGCAAAAATCCAGTGTATTAATCAGTGCGCTAGACAGCGGTTTAAGTGGGCCTGGCCGATTACATGACTTAATGGTGAAATGCGAAGGAATAACGCCAGGGGAATACAAAAAACAAGGACAAGGTTTAACCATTGAATATGGTATTCATGACTCACCGTATGCCCATTGCCTGATTGCACTCACTGCTAGAGGCATTTGTAAATTGGCCTTTTTTGATTCCCTTAATGACAGTCAATTACACATTGATGAGCTTATAGCTGAATGGCCCCACGCCAGTATTCAGCATGTGCCTGAACATACCGCCCCGCTTGCGCAGAAAATATTTGATAAAACCTTCAGTGCCCAACAGCCCTTAAATTTATTACTAAAAGGCACCGATTTTCAATTAAAGGTTTGGCAGGCGCTACTCAATATTCCTAGCGGGGCGTTATGCTCTTATCAACAGGTGGCTCAACAAATGGGGGCGCCAGAATCTGTGCGCGCGGTAGCCTCAGCCATTGCCAAAAACAAATTGGCGCTATTAATCCCCTGCCACCGAGTGATAAAAAGCACGGGAGAGTTTAATCAATACCGTTGGGGAGAGACGCGTAAAAAAATAATGATCACCCAAGAGGCGGGCTTGAATTATACTGCCCTGCAATCTTAGCTTGCGTAACCAAGAATCTTTAGCGCACCTTTATTGAAACCACTAATATGGAACAGCCAGTATGAAAGTTTGGGTCGACGCAGACGCTTGTCCAAAGGTGATTAAAGACATTTTATTTAAGGCCGCACAGCGTACTAAAATTCATACTACACTGGTGGCTAATCATGCCATGAGCATCCCTGGCAGCGAATACATTCAATTTATTCAGGTACCCAGCGGCTTCGATGTGGCCGATGATGAAATCGTTAAACACATAGAAAAACATGACCTGCTCATCAGCAGCGACATTCCCCTCGCCGACGAGGTGATCGAAAAAGGCGCCACAGTATTAAGCCCCAGGGGTGAGTTACTAAGCAAAGAGAATATTCGCGCGCGGCTTAACATGCGCGACTTTTTGGATACCTTAAGATCCAGTGGCATAGATACCGGCGGTCAGGCGGCCATGAGTCAGGGAGATAGACAACTATTTGCCAATCAACTGGATAAAATTTTAACCGCGGCGCTGCGGCGCAGGATGTGATTTAGCTGAATGTTAACCTGGGCAGGTCGGGCAGGCTAGCCTGCTTTGATTCGCTTAAAAGTCTCGCTTAACACTTGCACATCATTGGCGGCGCGGTGTGAATCCAGCTCCAGCTCTAGGGCCACAGCGTCCTTAGTATCGCTCCAGCGGGCCAGCTCGTCTTCATTAAGCAGACGCATTAAGGTATCAACTTTAAATCGTTGTACAATTTCGGCTTCATCAAACAAACGCCCTAACCAGGAGCTATCAAAGCTCCAGGCATCGCTATACACAGTGAGGCCTAGGCACAATTCGTTTAAAAAGATCGCCACCTCACGCACGTTTTTACCGTGCTCAGCCAAGTGTTCACGGCTAATACCATGAATATTCTCGGCGCTTTTGTCCCAATGATCCCAGCCCTGGGCCGGTTTAATTAAGATCGCATGCACACTACCATCGGCCATGCGTACGCCCACCTCTATTGGGTAGCTGCCGCGTCCAAATCCGGACGCCTCTAAGTCTATGATGGCCGGAAGGTCCATACTGCTCTCTTTATATTGCGCCTATAGTGCACGCTTATTCTTGTTAAAGCTCTACTGGGCTTACCCGTAGCACTTCTTTAATAGTGGTGATGCCAGCGGCCACTTTTTGTGCTCCGCTTAATCGTAAACTGCGCATGCCTTCTTTCATGGCTTGGCGTCTTAACTTACCCACATCGCAATCCGCTTGGATAAGCTCGGCCAATGTATCACTCATGGGCATGACTTCATAGAGCCCCGCACGGCCCATGAAGCCGGTATTGCGACACTCTAGACACCCTACTGGATGATAGGTGAACTCTGGTGCTTTAGCACTCCAAGGATGTACCAATGTTTGCCATAAACCGCTGTCACAGGGTTCTTTTTGTTTGCAATGAGGGCACAAAGTACGCACTAAACGTTGTGCCATCACCCCCACTAAGGCACTTTTTATGAGGTAATGTGGCACACCTATATGCAATAAACGGGCGATGGCACTGGGCGCGTCGTTGGTGTGTAACGTAGACAACACTAAATGTCCGGTAAGGGCAGCTTGTACAGCCATGTCGGCCGTTTCAGAATCGCGAATTTCGCCCACCATAATGATGTCAGGGTCTTGGCGCATTAAGGCACGAATACTGGTGGAAAAATCCAAGTCTATGGCAGGGTTTACCTGCATTTGATTAAACGCCGGTTCCACCATTTCTATGGGGTCTTCCACTGTACATACGTTAACTTCTTCGCAGGCCAGTTGTTTGATGGTGCTATAAAGCGTGGTGGTTTTACCCGAGCCGGTGGGGCCAGTTAGCAAAACTATGCCGGCATTTTGGTGGGTCATAGCATCCCACAGAGCAAAATCTTCTTTGCTAAACCCCAGCTCACTGAAATTACGCAGCAACACATTGGGATCAAATACACGCATCACCAATTTTTCACCAAACGCGGTGGGCATAGTACTTAACCGCAGTTCTACTTCATCGCCGTTGGGGGCGCGTGTTTTAATGCGGCTGTCTTGGGGTTTGCGTTTTTCGGCGATGTTCATGCGACCCAAAGACTTAATACGACTGGTAACCGCTTTAGCCACCGTGGCCGGAAATTCATACACAGGGTGCAAAACCCCATCAATACGAAAACGCACTTTGGCCACGTCGCGACGCGGCTCAATGTGAATATCACTGGCACGCTGTTCAAACGAATACTGAAATAACCAATCCACTATATTAACGATGTGTTCATCATTCGCATCGCTGCTGCCTTTACTGCCTAGCTCCACCAACGACTCAAGATTACTGCCGTGTCTTTGATGCTGGGCATTAGCACCGGTGACCGATGCTGCCAGCGTAAAAAATTCTACTTGGTAACGTTCAATGTCACTGGGTTTCGCCACAACTAACTGCACACTGCGACGGTTAATATGTTCAATGTCCGCAATCCAGCGACGGTCAAAAGGCTCGGCGGTGGCCACCGTTACGGTGTCCTTGTTAATGCCCACCGGCAACAGACCATGGCGCTTGGCGAATGCAAACGACATAGTAGGGGTGACTTCACTGGCTTTAATTTTTAGCGGGTCGATGGTGAAGTAATCTAGTTTGGCTTCACCGGCAAGCCAGGTCATTAAAAAAGTTTCATCCAGTTTTAAGTCGCTGTTTTTGCTACTGGTAAACTGATGAGACGCAATGGCTGCCACCGGATGGTGTTTACCATTAAGCCCGGCCTGATTAATCTCGCTTAACTGATCTTTTTTCAGATGGCCCAGCTTACTAAGCTGAAGAGTCAGTGACTGCAAAGAGGTTTTTAAGTCTTGCACTTGGGCCATGAGGTGTTCGTTCCAAATATGGTTTTATTATTTTAATGCGTTCAGCAAGCCGGCTCTTAAATCCTGCAAGCTGCGAGTTTCAACAGTTAAACGTCGCACCCAGCTGGCCAATTTGGCGCGGCTGTCTTCGTCCTGCATAGAAGCCATGGTTTTCTCGGCTTTTGTCATGGCCGCCACCACTAAACATTGGTTAATAAAGCGATTTAACGTTTGGTAGGCACCATGATCTAAGCGCTTATACAAGTAAGCCATGCCCTGCAGCATTTGCATTTGGGTGTCGTTACTTTGCTGCCATTGACTCACCTCAAGATTATGCAGTGAGCTGGCAAGGTATTCGTTAAAAGAGACGGTTTGCGAGTATCCGTATAAAAATTGCCCCAGCTCCAGCATGTTTTGCCCAAGCTTATTCTTATCAATAAACGTTTTAAGGCGATCGGTCATTTCGCTGTCTTGCATTTTCATGAGGCGTTGGCTTAAACCACGGCTATTACTATGGTCATCTACGTGCAATGCAATGACCAAACTGGCGGGCTCTAATAAGCTTACCAAGTCTAATGACAGTGTTTGCCAGCCATCTTGAATGGTTTCAGGCACCATGGGTAATTGATTAAGCATCCACGCCATGGCCTGCACTTGGCGAGATAAAACCAATAATGACCACCAGTTTTCAGTGCTGCCCACATTGTCCCAGCGACGGCTAATGCGTTGTAAGGTTTCTTGCAAAAACACATTCAATGAAAAGTCTTTTTCGTTTTGCATTTGCAACGCAAAGTCAGTGGGGGTGAAGAAGCTAATAGCGGGATACATTAAGTTATAACCGCGTTCAGCTTTACTAATATCACACGGTACTAACGGGTAACGTTTAGACAGCTGTAAGGCTAGGGTGAACAAATCGCTGGCATCGCCGCTTTTTAGTTCAAGCTCAATCTCACAAAGAGGCGAATTACTTTTGTTAGTACTAATGGTCCCTTGATCCATCACCAATTCTATTTGGCTTTCACCAAAGGGAACATTCCACACGTGGCGCGTAAAATCGGTTTTAAATAAAGGCTCAATCGCCTTTTGCATGTCTTTATCTATTTGTACATCGTCTGGGAATAATGACCAATCGATGTTGGCACTTGGAATGGGATATTCCCATTCACCACGCACGTGCAAGCCGGCCAAGGCCGTGCCTTTATTTTTTAAGGTTTGCACATAGCCATGCTGAGATTTACGAATACGTAAAGCAGCATGCGACTGGTTAAGCAGCAGATCTGAAGTATCAAAATATTGATTATCCAGCTCTAACGGCTCACCCTGATGCTCGCTCAATTGGCTATCTTGCACAAAGTCCTGCACAGCAAAACTTGGCAGAGTGAGTTTTAGTTCAACTTC
>MAAA01014066.1_pt1 | contig 46943 bp, 46 predicted proteins | sample 1115971 | NCBI WGS metagenome assembly MAAA01 (sample SAMN04961123, study PRJNA320927) | seawater metagenome | isolation source: sample BD02T6 sea water enriched with oil for 6 days | place: USA:Gulf of Mexico | collected 2013-07-27 | reverse complement strand
TCATAATATTTCTTTCCGCCTAATCAGGTACATTACCAACTTATTTGTTCTAAATCGGTCGATAACTCCGTTTTAGGGCTTCGTCGGGGGAAACGAGGCGCGAATTATACGAGAACATCTTAGGGATTTCACCCCCTTTTTTACAATTAGTGCAATGTTTTGCCCCCTTAATAGCGCTCACCCTCTTTAAAGTGCATCAATCCATAGGTTAACACCCCTAATGCCGCCAATGTATTAAGCATGATCACCGCACCTAAATTACTCAATTGGGCCGGATCTTGGTCATAGCCCAGTATGCAGCCCACATAATAAGAAAGTGCCGAGCCAAAAAAGGTAATCAGCATAATACACACTAAAAAATAACCTCGGCCGTCATCCAGCTTTAAGGTTAAGCCCTCTATTTGCTGCCCAAAAAAGCGGTACGCCAACAAACATAGGCCCATCGTGCCTATAAACGTCATGAAGAAATACAAAATCATATAAGTCCCTATCCCATGCAATATCCTCATAAAGACTAATACAGATCTGGCGTTGCTCAAGTGTTTGCGCGAGTATTGGGTACTAAGTCGCATTTATTGGCCCATTTTTTACTCATATTCAAATTCCTCACTGCAATACACTGCATCCGCCCCTTATTACCCACTTCAACAGACCCCTCTTTATCACCTTGGCGTAAAGAGTAAGCAGAGTTAATGGTATAAGCCGCCAGCGCATCCTCCAATGATAATTCTTGTGGCGCACGAGTCACCGCATTAGACAAATCAAGGAAAGGATTAAACGGGCTAATACTCCAGTGGCAACTTAGGGTTAAACGTGCCCGGCCTTTACCAAGTCCTTTAACGGAAATTGCCTATGGATTTTATCTCCATCAATAAGCCCCGCCATTTCACCCCCTGCCACTCGGCAATCGTCGGTTACATCCATGCCTCAAGCCCCCATAAACAAAATTGCCACTGCCTTTCAAACTATTGGACAGCAGCGACCTAGCCTTACAGGTTGAAGTCGCTACTGCGGAAGACTTCTTTACCCCTTAATAAGGTTTGTAAAATCTTAGTTTGATTGATTTTAGCCGGATCAATAGTCAATAGGTTTTGATTTAATATAACAAGATCGGCTTCTTTACCTACTTCAATAGAGCCCACTTTGTTTTCTTGGCGCATCACATAGGCCGAGTTAATGGTGTAGGCCGCTAATGCATCTTGCAACGTTAGGTTTTGAGGCGCACGGGTTACGGCGTGTTGTAAACCAATGAATGGGTTGAACGGGCTTACACTCCAGTCACTGCTTAAGGTCACACGGGCACCGGAATCTTGCAGGCTTTTAATAGGCACTAAATTGTCGGACTTGGCAGTACCAATTAAAGCAATCATTTCCGACCAATGGGACGGGTTAGTAAACTGCCCAGCCACCTGTAAATCAGCAGTTACATTTAATTGCGCAAAACGTGGTGTATCCAGCGGATCTAAAATTTCAACATGGGTAATACGGTGACGCCCTTCTATACTGCCCGCGTTTTCAATAGCATTAAGTGATTCATGAATACCACGATCACCAATGGCATGAATATGAAAATCAAAACCGATACTTTCTAGCTCAGAAATATAGTGTGTTAAACGCGCTTGGTTAAAGTAATTTAAGCCTTTATTACCCTCAATACCCAATAGGTCAAATTCGTAAGGGGTTTTCATGGCCGCAGTTGTATTAGAAGGTATGCCATCGCTGTACAGTTTAATTTGATTAATGCGCAGCAAACTATTGGCATCATCACGGTACAAGGTTTTAAGCTTAGCCAATTGCTCCACATCGTTATCTTCTGGATAAGCCCATAGGCCCACTGACGCACGTACTGTTAATTCATCGGCTTGCTCAAGCTGGCTCCATACATCTAAGTGACCACGCTTCCAATACGCTCGGGCATCTACTATTGAGGTAATACCATGTTTGGCTAGTTCGGGTAGGGTGTATTCCACCATCCCGTCGTAGTCCACCTGAATAAACTCACCGGTCGCGGCAAGCGCCACTGACATGGCCACTTCACCGGCGTTATCAATTAAGATGCCATTGGGTAAACCCGTGGTTTTATCTTTCATGATGATACCGCCCGTGGGGTTAACACTATCTTTAGTGTAAGCAATCAGTTCTAAGGCTTTAGAATTTACCCACATAGAGTGAGAGGTTTGCTCCATGATAATTACCGGACGATCACTTACCGCCGCATCAAGAATGTCTACAGGGATACGCTGACTTTCAGTTAACGCATAAATGTCATGGCCATAACCGATTAACCAAGGAGCGTTTGGAAATTGTTGCGCCGCCGCTTTTATAGCGGGAATAAAATTTTCAGGATTACTTTCATCCGTATTGATACTGAAATGTGTGTTCTCAGAGCCCGACTCAATAGGGTGTATATGCACATCGTGAAACCCCGGCATCATCATCTTGCCGTTTAGGTCTATGACTTGCGCGCTGTCGGCCTCAAACTCTGCCACATCGGTGTCGCTGCCTACAAAGGTAATAACGCCGTCGGTAATCACTACCGCTTGTGCGCTGGGCTTTTCAGGATTAACGGTATAGATAGCGCCGTTTTTGTAAATGGTCACACCCGTGCCATCAGGTACACCGTTGTCATTAGAGGCACTGCCACAGCCCGCCATAGTTAGGGAGACCGTAGCCACGAAGGCCACCAAAGACCGCTTCACAAAGTTTGGGGCAAAAATTGCATTCATCATTCGCACTCAGAAAAGATATGGGTATGTGAGACTCTTACATCTCACTCTACCCATAAATTACCAAAGGCAAGGTAACGGCGAGGTAACAGCGCCTTAAAACACCATAGAGACCTTAAAGGTGCCTGGGTTTTGCGTCACGGTTATGCACCACCCTTTTTGTTCACATATTTTCTCGACTAAATACAAACCCACTCCGTAGCCGTAATCCTCTGTTTGCTCTTGATCTTGCTCTTGAGTTTGAGAGTCTTCCTCAATACAATTGTTTATCACTTCTAGCCCTTGTTCGCTTGCACATATATGCACATCACCACGTTGCGTATATTGAAACGCGTTACGCACTAGGTTCTCTAATACCATTTTTAGTAACTTGTTTTCACAGGTATAGATAAGTCCATCAGCTACCTCTAACACCACCTGTACCGTTTTATGCTGCAACAAGTATTGATTCATATTAACGGTTTGCGCAACTAACTCACGCACATCAAATGACGCCACTTCAAGGTCCCGCTGCTTACCACTCCATAACCACAACAAACACTCGGTAGTGGCCAGCATATGATTATTAGCACGGCGCATACGCTCAAGTTTTAATGCATCCCCCGTTAACGGCTGCTGCGTGTCTTGCTGCAGTAAATCCAATGCCGCGCGCGTGACCGCTAAGGGGGTACGCAGCTCATGGCTTAAGGTACGTAAAAAATCTTTTTCACGCTGATGGTACAACTCTAATTTATTAACTGAACCCGCCAGCCTATCCGCCACTAACTGCAATTCTTTAAAACGAAACGATTTTGCATCGATCTCAATGAGTCTTTTTGATTCAGGGTCTATAGAGCGCGCCCAGCGCTCTAACTTTTTAACTGGCCTCACAATGGCCATGGCAATATTGCGCACCAATAAAAAAACCAATAACGCCACAAACAACAGCAACATTATTTGCAGCTCTGGAATGTCTATGGCCACATCATACTCATCGCTAATATCACTGTAGGCATGAAAAATATAAAGGAACTCATCGCTATTGGGGTTAGCGTAGGGCAGCAAGTAATAAACGTAACCGGGAATTTTTGCCTGTAGCATTTCACCATCTTGGTGATGGGATACCGGAAATAGATTTTTTATAATCGCCGGGAGTTGTTCAAACTTTAAATAATACTGAGTATAACGATCAGCACTTTCAAACAGTTCATTGCTGTATTCTAATTCCCCGTCCTTTAATTCAAGGAATAGCTCTTCCGCTTGCAGCGTTAAAAAATAATGGGTCATATCAAAAATGCCCCAGTCGTATACCTTATTTAGACTTAATGAATAAATAATAATCAGCGCAGAGAACAATAACGTCACCTGCATGCCAATATAACGGCCAATACTACTAGGCGCTTTCATTATCCAACCTCAAGCAAATGCCCGCACCTCGAATGGTATGAATTAATGCCGCGTCTTTGGGTTCATCCACCAACTGCCGCAGACGATAAATTTGGGTTTTTAACGCATCTTTAGAAGGGGGCTCATCCGGCCAAACAGCCGACTCCAATTGCCCCCGGCTGACCACATTTGGGCTTTCACGCATAAGCAGTTCAAGCAACTTCCACTCAATAGGACTTAATGTAAGCACTCGCTTATTTCGTAACGCTTGATGAGTTGTCACATTTAAAGAAAGATCCGCCACCTGTAAAAGACTAGAGCGATTACTGCTGCGCCGCGCTAGTACTCTTAGGCGAGCCACTAACTCAGGCAAATCGAAGGGTTTTACCATGTAATCATCGGCGCCCTTATCAAAGCCTAATAACTTGTCTTCTAGGGTGTCGCGCGCGGTCAGCATTAAACAAGGAGTCGCCACCCCCAACTCACGTACTTTTTTGCACAACGTAAGACCGTCCATGCGCGGCATCATCACATCCATGATAATCACATCGTATTGATTGGTTTTAATAAGCTGCAAACCCATCACGCCGTTATACGCCAGATCACACTCAATGCATTGGTTTTCTAAATACTCAGCCACTAAGGCCGACAAATCCAGATCATCTTCCACCAACAAAACAAGCATGGCTAAACCTCAGGCATAATAAAAACACATTAACCTAATAATAGCGGGTGCGAGGTAACAAAGGGGTAACAACGTCAGTAACAGATACAAAACGGGTGAAATTATTTAATGGAAAGTACGTAACAGGGTTAAAGTGGAGAGAGTCATATGCCTGAATGGGTCAGACATATGATAACGGTATAAATATAGCTTAATAACCGATAACGTGTCAGCTATTTACTGCATAGGCAGCTGAATCTGCACATTACCACTAACATCGGTGGAATCGTTTGAAGCATTAAAAGTCATAAAAAAATCAAGGTCATCTAGATTATCAATAGTGAAATTTAAGCCTCCTGGATTATCATCATCAAAATGCTCATCCTTCCAATCTAACCTTTGAAATTTAGGTAATTCAGACGTTACTCTTTGCTGAAATTGAAATTCAGATGTGTCATCCACTAACAATCGGTATGCCTTAAATTTTTCGGTTACACCATTCTCCGTAACTGAAATTTCGGCTTGGGAAAGACATGATAATTGAGACTCCACAGTCCCTTCCCCTGCCACAGTAATAGCTATACTACCAATAGGTGCTGCGCTATCGCTGATCTTAATCATTTCTTGACTCAAGGTTTCTGCTGCTAAGTCACCAATCTCCACAGCACTACTCAAGCTGATTCGTTTATTATTATCAACTGTACCAGTTACACTTGAAGATGAAATCATTCCAAGGCTAATGCCTAAATCTACTTGATCACCCTCTACGGAAATGTTGACAACCCCATCCGATGGACCGAATTTTCCTGAAGCACAAGAAACCATTTCTAATCCATCGATAGAATTACGGATCACGAAATAGTTTTTACTAATCTCCTCAGCAAACGTTAACCCGCCATCTATAAAACCTGGGGCAAACCAAAGAGACTGCTCACTAAATGACACCCAAGTGCCCACCAAAGACTCATCGCTTACCGTGCGCTCTTCATACACATCCGAAATACCATCATTGTCCACATCATTTGGAAACGGGTCCGCATTATCGCCTACGCCATCACCATCGCTGTCGGCATTTTCATTAGCATCCTTAGGGAAAGCATCCAAATTATCGCCTACACCATCCATGTCACTATCAACCGTTTCAGTGGCATCCTCAGGAAAGGCGTCGCTATTATCGCCGACACCATCATTGTCGCTATCGGCGCTTTCAAGAGCATCTCTTGGAAATTCATCCCATTTATCAGCTACGCCATCACCATCAAAATCGGGATTAGAGTCGCCTGAACCACAAGCACTCAAAAAGAAAATGAATACAAAGGGCAGCCAAATGCGGGACACAATAAAACCTACTTTATTTTTTAAAAACTGAAATAACAACAAGGAGATCAACCTAGGGGTTAGCCTTAACAACATTAAATGAAAATAGTCGCCAGCCCGGTACAGCAGGATGCTGCAGGCTGACGTTTGGAGAACAGTTTCTAGATGGGTAAGCTTAGTGCTCGCGCGTCGCTAAAAAGCGAACATCTGGGTGGCGATCAAGTGCCAATGATAAGTTCACCATAGTAGGCGCTACGTACGTTAAATTACCGCCGCCATCCAATGCTAGGTTATCGTGGGCTTTTTTCTCAAAAGCGGCCAAGATGACTTTGTCATCACATTCAATCCAACGCGCCGTGGCTACACTTATTGGCTCGTATATGGCCTCAACCTTGTACTCATCTTTTAGGCGTTGCGCTACTACATCAAACTGCAAGGGACCTACAGCACCTACAATAAGGTCATTATTACGCAGTGGGCGGAATACTTGCACAGCCCCTTCTTCTGACAACTGAATAATACCTTTAAGCAATTGCTTCTGCTTTAACGGGTCTTTTAAGCGAATACGCTTAAATAATTCAGGGGCAAAGTTAGGAATACCGGTGAATTTCACATCTTCACCTTCAGTGAAGGTATCGCCAATTTGAATAGAGCCGTGGTTATGCAGACCTATAATGTCCCCAGCATACGCTTCTTCCAACGATTCTCGATCACCGGCCATAAAGGTTAGTGCGTCGTTAAAACGCACATCTTTACCAATACGCACATGGCGTGACTTCATGCCTTTGGTAAATTTACCCGACACTATGCGCATAAACGCAATACGGTCACGGTGGTGTGGGTCCATATTCGCCTGAATTTTAAATACAAATCCCGTGAACTTCTCTTCGGTCGCTGCAACATCACGTACTTCCGTGGCACGTGGTAATGGCGGTGGTGCCCATTGCGTTAAACCGTCTAGCACGTGGTCTACACCAAAGTTACCAAGGGCCGTACCAAAAAATACAGGGCTAAGCTCACCGGCTAAAAACAGCTCTTTATCAAACGGGTGGCTAGCGCCTTTAACCAGCTCGACTTCTTCACGCAGGTCATCGGCGTAAATACCAATGGCTTCGTCTACCTCAGGGCTATTAATGCCTTTAATTACACGGCGCTCTTGGATGGTATGACCCTGACCCGTTGAATACAAAATCACTTCGTCATTATATAGGTGATACACACCCTTAAATTCTTTACCCATGCCAATAGGCCAAGTAATGGGTGCACAAGCAATTTTAAGTACGTCTTCTACCTCGTCCATCAAATCAACCGGATCACGGGTATCACGGTCTAGTTTGTTCATAAACGTCACAATGGGCGTAGTACGCAGGCGAGTAACTTCCATTAGTTTAATGGTACGTTGCTCTACACCCTTGGCCGCATCAATCACCATTAGGCAAGAATCCACTGCCGTAAGGGTACGGTAGGTGTCTTCCGAGAAATCTTCGTGCCCTGGAGTATCCAGCAGGTTCACTAGGCAATCGTTGTACGGAAACTGCATCACAGAGGTAGTCACCGAGATGCCACGGTCTTTTTCCATCTGCATCCAATCGGATTTGGCAAACTGACCCGACTTTTTACCTTTAACTGTACCGGCTTTTTGCAAGGCGTTGCCGAACAACAATACCTTCTCAGTAATGGTGGTTTTACCCGCATCGGGGTGAGAAATGATCGCAAACGTTCTGCGTTTGCCCACTTCTAAGGTTTGAGTGCTCATAGGATTTAGCTTGGATAGTGTAAAATTGCGCGCATTATAGCCAGCAAAGGACCAAGTTACGAGGGAAGCTTAGTCTTCCTTATTAGTAGCGTGCGATAAGGGGGTAACAAGCAGGGTTTGGTTGAGCTAAGTAGTTGCTGGGCTAGGCCACCATCCTATTTATCGGCTACTTAGTGTCCCGACTGTAAAATCCAACGGGTAAGGTGCTTGGCCTGACTTCAATGAACCTCTTCCTAAGTATCAATTCTTGTCTATAGTGAATGAGGACGCCTTAAAAACGAAGGTGGCAGGCGTTGGGGCAGGGATGAACAGGTGCGAGAGTGATTGAACGCGCAAAATCATGGTTGGCTAGGCTAGTAGAGTTTGTTACTAGGCATACTTTATTATTGATCTCGCTAGTGACCATAGCCTCTATGTTTATTGCGTTTGTGTACCTGTCTGGCGAATCAAAAAAAATCATGCGTGAAACCTCTATCATAGGGGCGCAGCGTTATCTGGAGGCGCTGGCCGAGTTTCGCACTCTTTATACTTCTGAAGTGGTGAAAACCGCTAAAAAGCATGGCTTAAAGGTCACCCACGACTATGTGAATCAAGCGGCGGCCATTCCATTGCCCGCCACCTTTAGTATGAAACTGGGCGAGCGCATCGGAGCGCATCAGTCTGGGGCAAAAACCTTTCTGTATAGCCCATACCCTTTTCCCTGGCGTGAACAAGAAAATGCCCAGTTGTTTAGTCAGCCTTTTGTTCAAGCAGCCTGGAAAGAGCTGCAAAAAAGTCCCAAAAAACCCTATTATCGCTTTGAAGACTATAACGGTCGCCCATCAATTCGTTTTGCGGTGGCCGATCAACTGCGAGAATCCTGCGTAGACTGCCACAACAGCCATCCAGACACCCCTAAAAATGATTGGGTTGTGGGTGATGTACGCGGGGTATTAGAAGTAGTGCTGCCCATTAACGTGGCGCAAACCCAAAGCGAGAATAACCTTAGGGCTACGTTTTTGGTGTTAACGTTAATGACCGTATTGCTTGCCTTAGTGTTGTCTGTGGTATTTACCCGTTTGCGTAAAGATACTCAGGCTTTATCCAGTAAAAACCTTGGCCTAAAAAGGCAGCAGGCTGAGATTGAATCACAAAACAATTCCATAACCCAGGCCAATGAACAACTGCAAAAACGCTCAATTGAATTAGAGCAAGCCATGCAAACCAAGTCGGAGTTTCTGGCGTGCATGAGCCACGAAATCCGTACCCCCATGAACGGTGTATTGGGCATGCTGGGATTATTATTAAAAGAGTCGCTCACTAAAAGTCAGCAGCACAAAGCCAGCTTGGCACAATCCAGCGCTCAATCTTTATTGGTATTAATTAATGATATTTTAGATTTTTCCAAAATCGATGCGGGTAAATTGGAATTAGAAGTTATTGATTTTAATTTAGTTCATATGCTCAGCGAGGTCACCCAAACCATGGCCCTAAGAGTGGAAGACAAAAACCTAGAACTCATTTTGGATACTGCGCAGATCCACACTCCCATGGTTAAGGGCGACCCTGGGCGCATTAGACAAGTCATCACTAACCTATTAGGTAATGCCATTAAATTTACCGAGCAGGGGGAAGTCGTTGTACGTGCCACAATTCAAACTCCCCGTGTAAGTAACGAGCAAATAACAATGCTGTGCAGCGTTACCGACACTGGCATTGGCATTCCTGAAGAACAGCATACCAATCTTTTTGAGGTGTTTACTCAAGTGGATGCTTCTACCACGCGTAGGTATGGCGGCACAGGGTTAGGTTTGTCTATTTGTAAAAAATTGTGCCGGCAAATGGGCGGCGACATACGAGTCACTAGTGCCCCAGGAAAAGGCAGCTGTTTTGAATTTAGTTTAAGCTTGCAAAAAAGTCAGCAAGTTTGCCAAGCCATTCCCACTGCCAAGATTAAAGACTTACTCATTTTAATTGTGGATGACAATAATACCAATTTGGAAGTGTTACGTGGCCAGTTGGAGTATTGGGGGGCACAAGTGATCGCGGTAAACAGTGGTATGGGGGCGCTTAAAATACTGGAAAAACATCATAAAAGTAGCAACCGTCAAGCCATTAACTTGGCCCTAATTGATATGCAGATGCCCGAAATGAACGGTGCTCAACTGGCCAGTAAGCTGCAGTCGGACTCTCGTTTTGATACCCTTAAGCTCATTATGATGACCTCCATGGCCCGACAAGGCGACGCGCAGTATTTTGCCAACCTAGGGTTTAGCGGCTACTTTTCCAAGCCCGTGAGCCCGTCAGATTTGTTTGATGCGTTAGCGGTCATTACCGAAGGGGGCGATATATTGCAACAAGCCAGCCCCTTAGTCACACGCCATTATTTGCGTGCATTGGATCATGACCATGCCTCGGGTCACGAAGAAAAAGTGGACCCAGCTTTAACCGTGAACGGTGAGCCTTGCCTGGTTTTGTTGGTGGAAGACAATCAAATAAATCAACTGGTGGCAGTTAATACTTTGGAAAATTTAGGGTTAAAGGTAGAGGTTGCCAACAATGGTATAGAGGCTCTTAAAATGCTGAACGCAGCGCCCAAGCATACTCCTTACAACCTAGTATTAATGGATTGCCAAATGCCACAAATGGATGGTTATGAAGCCACCAGGGCCATTCGAAAAGGAGAAGGCAGCAATTACTATTGTAAAGTGGTTGTCATTGCCATGACGGCCAATGCTATGATGGGCGATCGTGAAAAGTGCCTTGCTGTGGGCATGGATGATTACATCAGTAAGCCTTTTAAAGAGGATGAGCTACACGTCTTACTGATTAAGTGGTTAACAGAAGCGGAAAATAAAGAATAATAAAGTAAGACTAAAGAGCTCCCATCGTTTACCCCGTGTGGCTATTATCGCCATTCAAATACGGCGGCACCCTTCCTTTCTGTACTCTACTTATAAAGGAGTTTGGGCTTTAATGGGAGATGAGGGCTATTTAAAGAACGCTATGGGTTTTAGAGTGTGCGTGTTTATATCCGTTTTTAGAGGGAGAGTTTAGAGCTAGACGCATCAAGTTCTACAGGTAATTCTAGAGAGCCCTCATCCTGACTACTAGCCATTCTTAAAGTATTTCGCTCTGTAGCCAGAAGGTGTAGTCATAAACCAATTTTTGAAAGATTTGTTGAATGCTGCCGGGTCAGCAAATCCTAACTCGAGAGCAATGTTTTTAATCGGTATTGCAGGATTCATTAACAGTGAAATAGCTCTATCTTTTCTAATCGTATCTTTAATGGCTTGATAGCTATTGCCTTCTTCCGCAAGTTTTCGTCTCAATGTTTGTGATGATGTATCAAATTCTTTAGCTAGCTCTTCCAAAGTGGGGAAAGTTAAAGGAACTCTGCTTACGATCATTTTTGTAACTTGTAATGCAATATTATGCTCTTCTATCCAAGTCAGGAAATATGAATAAAGTGAACTGTTATCGGGTACACCATCTGGGTATATGGGTAATTTTAAAATATCTTTGGAAAAACGCATGTAAGCCACTTTAGACGTTACAATGTTTTGATTGTCAAAAAGATAAGCAAGTTCGTTCTCTATTCCTTTTATTGAAAATGATAAACCAACCTCTGTTAATGGGAAATTAACCCGGCAAAGTCTACATACAATTTTATATAAACATATCAATAGTACTTCACTATAGATGGGGAGCGTTGAGTTTGCATTGGCTCGCTCATCTAGTTTAATGATTACTTCCTCGTTATTTTCAAATATGACATACGGAGGGGCGTCACTATACAACCCATAATAGTCATTTAGCCACGCAATCGCGTGATCCGCATTTGGCATGAAATGCAATGCTTTATATATTATGGGAAATGAATTAAGAGGGATAGGTATTGAGAACAGGCCAAGCATCTCATCACTCAAATGACTTTGTATTGAGTGTATTAACTCCTTTAGTTCTTCAACACTTAAGTATTTAAGCGATTCAAGTTTCGACAAGGTAGTATCGCTTAACTCAAGGTGTTTAGCCTCCTCCTTTCCGACAATATCTAGTAGCTGCCTGGCAAATAGTGCTTTAACTGTGGGCCTAGAAAGCTTCTTTTCATTCATGATTTAAGAAATTGCCGTTTATTCAAATATTTAAGTGATCGAGGATTAATAATGACAATATTATAGGTCAGTTAAAGCTATATTGAGCGATTTTGACAAGTTGTTGAGCTATTACAACGTTTATTTGTTTTGAATGCTTCTGGATACTTCTGAAACTATCAAAAAAGAGGTCATCTAGAAAATGAGTAACATAGATACTAACGACTCTCGATCAAGCGAGACTTATGCTGAGGCGGTTCTAAAGAACAACCCTGAAACCCGGCAAAAAATCAGTAATTTACTTACCAAACAGGAAATTAAATCCCTAACCAAACGATCTGATCTCTATGGCATGTATGCCATTTTTATAACCTGGGGTGGTGTAGCCATTTGTTTCCTTGGCTTGGCTTTAGCATCTCAAATGGAATGGTACTTGGCTCTTCCTCTTTACCTATTTTTCACTGCAATGCTTGCTGTTCACGATGCTTCCCATGGCACACTGTTCAAAACTAAATGGTTAAACAATAAGTTAGCTGACTGGTTGTTCGCTAAACCGCTATGGAACGACTTAGAAAATTACCGCGAATATCACTTTAAGCACCATACTAAAACAGCGACCAAGGATGACCCTGACTTGATTTTATCTGAGGGCTATCCAACCACTAAGCGCTCAATGTTTAAAAAGATTATTAGGGATATAACAGGTTTTATCGGTCTTAAATTCCTTGCATTAAGAGTATTGGTAGACCTTGAACTAGTCGATTGGACTGTGACGGGAGAACTAAATTGGAGGGATAGAAAAGACCGTACGTTATTGTCATACCCGGCCAAATTCTTTAAAAATGCTATTCCTATGCTTGTCTGCAATGTGTCGCTATTTCTTGTATTGGATGCGTTTAATTATGGGTGGCTATACATGTTCTGGATTATTGCACATATGACATTCTTCATGCTGTTTGTGAGAATCAGATCCATGGCAGAGCATGCCGCCCTTGAACGCGTACCTGATATGTTTAAAAACACACGTACAACTAAAGCCGGGCTACTAGCAAGGCTTACAGTTGCACCTTTAAATGTGAATTTTCACCAAGAACATCACATAATGGCGTCTTGTTCTTTCGTGCATTTACCAAGAGCCCATAAATTACTTCGTGAAAAAGGGATAGTCGGTGAGCCACCCACTTATCTTGATGTTCTAAAGATTATGTCTAGCGTAAATACTGCATCTTAATGAGCATTTTAAACGTTATTAGCTATTAGGTGATGTGATGGCATATAAATCAGTATTTCGTGATGAATACTTTAAAGAAAAGACCATATTAATAACGGGGGGCGGTTCTGGTATTGGACGGTGCCTCGCACATGAGCTTTGTTCGCTAGGCGCGAATGTCGCGATTACCGGACGCAACGAAATCAAACTTGAATGCGTAGTAAATGAGCTGAGTAAATATTCTGGGGCTGCAAAATATTATGTTTGTGATTCGAGAGATGAACAGCAAGTTAGTCAGACAGTGGGGGTGATATTAGATTCATTTGGTGCAATCGATGGTCTGGTGAATAATGCTGGGGGGCAATACCCAGCTTTGCTAGAGGGCTTATCCTTAAAAGGTTTTAACGCTGTGATTAATAATAATCTCAATGGAACCTTTCTAATGATGCGTGAAGTGTATACAAAGCACATGCGAGATAATGGTGGTGCGATAGTTAATATGTCTATCGCTTTCTCTGCTGAAGGTTTGCCAGGCATGGGACATTCCGGAGCCTCCAGAGCAGGCGTAGAGAATTTGACTAAAACAGCCACCACAGAATGGGCTCGTAGTAATGTTAGAGTGAACTGTGTTTCTCCTGGCTGGATTATATCTTCGGGACTAGATTCCTATAAGAAAACAGCCGTAGAGGCTCTGCTACCTCTCGTGGAGAAAAAATTCCGATGCATCGGAAAGGCAGTGAATCAGAGGTATCTGGATCTATTTGTTATTTACTATCTGAAGCATCGGCTTATGTTACGGGCGTTACATTAAGGGTTGATGGAGGTACTTCTCTCTCGAATCAGTTTTTTCCTTTAAGCAAACCTTTGTATAACAATACATATGACGGCTTTAAGAAATAAGACTCCCTTTTCTCACTGCTGAATGGTTTGTTGGGAATCCCTATATTTATGTCGACAAGCAATCGAAAGTAGCTGAGGCGATTGCCCGTCGATCAGCACAAAAAACTCTGCCAAAGAAAGCAGCGGACTCCAATATCACAGATAGCTGGAGGGCCAAATGGGGTAAACGTAGTGGTAGAGGGATTGGTGACCAAAATATTTTTCAAATATGGCTTTGCCTTCAAAAGTAAGCTGTTTTTCTGATTTATGTTAGCAAATGCAGCCAGCCTGGATGTGGCAGCGGGTAGCTTATACTTTAATCCTGTGACACCATATACATAACAAAAAGGACAACGTGACGCCTGGCGATTATGAATACATCAATAACTGTTACTGTAATATATTTCGTAATATTGCTATTTGTCTGTCTTGAATTTCCATACAGGTATTGGTTTAAAAAGAATTTGTATTGCCTATCTTTAATATTTCTTGGGCTTAATATTTTTGTAGTAGGTTATTTCTTTTGGGGGTTATCCTCCATGGGTGCAGGTGAAGATCATGGGTCGGCACCTTTGATAATACTAATTGTACTGCCATTTTTTATTGCATTTCTGAATGTAATTACATTGACGCTATATAATATGTCTATTTCGATAATTAAGGTTTTATATGGAATTACCAAATAAAGCACTTAACAAACCATTATCCTCACCTTCGCCCAGGAAGTTGGGCTATGCTCGCCGGTTATGGTAAGCGTTATAGCCTAGTAATAAATTATGAATATTGAAAACACTTTATATCAAGCAGCAGTCGAGTTAGTAGAAAAACGCTATCCAAAGGGAGCTGGTGGTGCTGCGGCTGTGCTTACTAAATCTGGTAAAATTCTTACAAGTATTGCGCCTGATACGAAAAACGATGCACTATCACTCTGTATGGAAGTTGGGTCATACCTAGAGGCTCATAAATTAAACGATCCCGTCACTCACTCGATCTGCGTCACAAGAGAAGGTGCTGATTCAAACTTTATTATCTTAACTCCCTGCGGTGTTTACCAGGAACGTTTAGTGCACTGGGGTGGCAATGTATTAGCGGCTAATACTAACCCCCAAAATAAGGTAGTTTTTAAACACCTTAGAGAGTTGCAGCCCCACCATTGGTCTGCAGTAAACGGAGAGAAGCTATAACAAGTTTATCTACGAACACCATTTCGTGGCTGGACACCCAAACTACGCGCTTCGCGATGGCTGCCCGCTATAAAGGCGCTATATGTAATTGGTCTAATGTATTACTAAGTTAAAATTGAGACAATGATGCGGTTTATATACGTAATGGATCCAATGTGCGGCTGGTGTTATGGCTTCCAACCAGAATTTGAAAAGTTTTTAGAAAAACATCCATCCGCAGAGGTGGATTGGATAATGGGTGGCTTAGCCCCAGACACCAAACAGCCTATGGACGACAATCTAAAGAAAACTATCTCGTCTTATTGGTATCAAATAGAAAAGAATACTCAAGTAACGTTTAATCACGATTTTTGGAGCTTAAATACACCTTATCGTTCAACTTACTCAGCTTGCCGTGCTGTAATCTCAGCAGATAACCTAATAGAAAAAAGCGCTCAGAAGATGGTAAAGGCTATTCAATCAGCGTATTACATGGAAGCCAAAAACCCCTCGCTAGAAGAAACGCTGATTGGCTGTGCCAACTCAATAGGTTTAGATGAAAATCAATTTTTGGAAGTTTTCAAATCAGAAAAAACTGAACAGCAGTTTCAACAACATTTAAGTTTTACCCATCAATTGCAGGTAAGGAGTTTTCCGGCTCTAATATACATCGATGAAAAAAATAATTCCTACCCTTTGACTCTAGGATTCTGTCAAGCCTCGGACCTAGAGCAACGCTTTATTAAAATAAATTAAAACATTATTTAGGTATAAGTACTGTAAAACATTCAACACATAACAAATTGCTGAATATGCAGATGAGTAAGTCCTTATGAGTCAGGTTTAAGTAAATTAGGAGTTGGTATGAACAAGCACGGCAACATGGTTTTTTCTTGGCAAAAAGACCTTTTAACTATTGAAATAAGAGGTGCATTCAATAAAGAAGGTATGGAATTCTGGTTTTCAGAAATAAAGAAGTATTTTAAAAACAACGGAATTAAAGTTTGGCGAAGACTTGAAATTTGGGATGAGGAAGCAATGGGTATACCTGAGTCCATAGAAGTCGGAAAATTAATTTATGATTGGCTTGATGACAATGGATGTACACTAACGGCAGTTGTGGTTAAAAACACCATTCAAGAAAAGATAATAAAGGATAGCTTCAAGAGTAATGTGAAAACATTCCGAGATGAGGAGAAAGCACGGGAATGGTTAGATGACACACATAAAAAGGCCTCCAAACGGAGCTAAAACAGTGGGTTAGGTTTCGCTACACATTGTAACTTATTGTTTTAGTTCCGCTTAATGCGGCATTATATTTATCAAGTATAGGGCAAGATAGCATGAAAACAATTGGACTCTTAGGTGGTATGAGTTGGGAAAGTACGGTTACTTACTATCGTGCAATAAATGAGGGTGTTAAACATTCCTTAGGAAATTTACATTCCGCAAAAATCGCAATGGTTAGCGTTGATTTTGATCCAATTGAAAAATTACAACATAAGGGTGATTGGCACACCACTGCTGAGATACTCTGTTCAGCGGCAAAGGATGTAGAATCAGCTGGGGCAGATTTTTTACTTATTTGTACCAATACAATGCATAAAGTAGCAGCCGAAATAGAAAGTTAAATTACAATACCCATTTTACATATTGCAGATGCTACGGCTGAAGAGCTAGTTTCAAATGGAGTTAAATCAGCTGGCTTACTTGGCACAGCTTTTACCATGGAACAAGAGTTTTATAAAGGTAGATTAAAAGATAAACACGGCATCTCGGTATTAATACCCAATGAACAAGATAGGCGTATTGTTCATGATATAATTTATAACGAGCTTTGTTTGGGAAAAATAAAAGATGATTCTAAATCTGAATTCTTACGCATCATAGGAAGTTTATCTGAGCAAGGGGCTGAAGTTGTTATCTTGGGTTGTACCGAAATTGGGTTACTGGTTAAGCAGGCTGACACTCACATCACTCTTATTGATACAGCCGAAATACATGCACAAAAAGCTGTTGAGCGCGCACTAATATAACAAGTTGCTGCTGTCGTATTTGTGTAAACTGTTATCTTTTTGAAAAGCATACACACTAAGCTGCCCCGTAAACGTTTAAAACTCCATATACGGACCAGATGTGCCGATCTTTTTAATTATTATTGACAAAAATATATGCCCTACGATAACACCATACTAAATCAAACACCGAACATACAAAATAACGATGCTAGTTAATATGACTCTTAATGGTTTCGTAAAAAGAACCTTAAATACAGAATCACTTAAGGTGGCTATAAGAACAACTGGAGCCACGTTAAGTCGTAAAGGGCGCTCCAGAAATTGGCTGTTACAGGCTGATAATGAACAGATACAACAAATTATAAAGTTGATATCTCAATCTGGAGAGAATAGCTGGCATTGGGTTACGAAACATGTAACTAAAGAAAGGCCTAAACTAAGTCGCGATGAACTTCGAACTATAGCCATAAAAAATCCATCCATGACGGTTGCGCAGTTAACGTCATTAACGGACTGCTCCTTTTTAGATGCACGAATAGTCTTGGATGAAATTGAATGGGGTTAAAAGGGGATGCGGTCATCATGGCATTTAGCCAAGAGATTAGCTGCTAACCAGAAGCCATCATAGCGACACTTTCAGAAGTGAGATTAATGCTCGTCCCATGGGCTCTGAACACAATCAATACGTCCTCCCCCATTAACACTGGTTACATAGGGCGTACAGGCCTACCATAGCTATTTTAATATTTATAAATAACTATATTCCAATACATACTAAAGATACTTCCTTATTAATGCATTGAATTATAACGCTACAATTAGGCATAGGCTAAACTTGCTACTGTGAATTAAAAATTAGGATGCTCTCTCATATTAGGGTATTTACCTTAGTGTAACCCTCGACGGAAACCCGTGAATAAGCGGGTGAAGCCTGCATATCATTAATCACAAAGGCGTAACTCAAGTGGTAGTGACGAAAGCTATATATCGCACCAAAATTCTGGTTATTACGCTTTGCAGTCTCATGACCACAGACTTATATGCCAAGGAAATTACCGTTGGCATACTGCTGACCCCGAAGCAACGTCCCCCCTACGAAGCCATATTTAAAGAATTTACTGCCGAAACCGGCATAAGCGTTCGGCCTATTCTAAGAAACGATACAGAATACAAGGAGGACATTCCAAATTGGCTAATCAGAGGAACCGTAGATGTACTGTATTGGCAGGCATCTCAACGGCTGTTTGAATATTCAAAAAACAATCTTATTCACTCAATTACTCACTTATGGAATGAACAAAATTTCGATACTAATTTCTCCCATGTTAAAGATGGCGTAACCTATAAGGGTAATATCTATGCATTGCCCATGTCATATTATCACTGGGGTATTTTCTATAAAAAGTCGCTGCTTAAACGTTATGGCAGTGTGCCAACCTCATGGCAAGAATTCATAAAGATCTGTTATCGAATGCAAGCTGATGGTATTACACCATTTGGTTTGGGGTCCAAAGATAATTGGCCCGCCGCAGCCTGGTTCGACTATCTAAACCTACGTATAAATGGATTGAAGTTTCATCGCTTATTGTTGTCAGGCAAGGTCTCCTTTCATGATGCTAGAGTTCAAACGGTGCTCATTGAATGGAAGCGACTAGTGGATAATGGTTTTTATAACTTCAATCATAGTTCTTTATATTGGGATCAAGTATTGCCAATGTTTTATCGAGAAAGAATTGGCTTTATATTAATTGGTAATTTTATATTCAGTAAATGGTCGTCCGCTATCATAGACGATATAGGCTTTATGCCATTTCCTAAAATCAACCCTATCCCCCAGTACGAAGAAGCCCCCATGGATGTCTTTATGATTTCTAAAAACACAAAAAATATAGAAGAAGCGGAAGAATTTATTAAATTTATGGCCCGTTCCGATATTCAGACAAAACATAATAAAGCCTTGGGTTACCTTCCGCCAAATAAGTCTGCCACCGTGAGCCACCACCCACTCATTCAAGTGGGTTCTAAACTGTTAAATCAGGCGGCTGGTTTATCTTACTATTTTGACAGAGATACAAGTCCGGCCTTTGATAAACTGGCCACGCCCATTTTGGCTGAGTTTATAACTAGTGGTGATCTGATAGACACAACTAGCAGACTTGAACAGGCAAGGCTACAAGCATTTAAGTAATAGTTTTTAATTTATACCTGGTTTTTTGTTTCAGTGCCGAATAACCTTCTTGTCTGTTTCCCTAAGCCTGCTTCTTAGTATTTTTAATAACGCTGCACTAAGTTACTATATTGCAATCGCTCTCATTCCTAAATAAAAGTAGAGTCCTACCCGGCATGACGAATGTAGCAAACAAAAACCTGTTTTTAGCAAAAGAGCATGTGGGCTTGTTCAGGCTGCCAATAACTTCGATGCGCACTAACCGGACATCTACCTAAGTGGCAATAGTAACTAACAAGACACCCACCATAGTGACGTTATCAAACGATACTTTCAGAGGTAACATCAGAGTTAACTTGTATTAACACTGATCCCGTGGGCTCTATAACAACAATTAAAACGAAAGATACAATCCACCAAACACCCCATCCACACTGGTTACACCAGCCGACCACCTTTTATAACCTGCGGTAATACCGTAATGCTTGTATTGATAATTCAGACTGAATTGATGCTCGGATAACGAACCACCGTTATAGCTTGACCACACAGGGTAATATTCAAAGTGCCATGCTGGGTTTAACCGTAAACGTATTGGCATAGCAAATACGTCACCTGTATGTACTTGATTGCCGTTCATACGGCCACGGCCATACGCAAGATCCCAACTGATGTCATTACCGAAGCTCATACGGTAATGCACTAAGGTGTTGGTTAAGGTTAATGCATCTCCGCTTTCTTTTAATTTGTTTTCAGAATAACTAAAACCCAGTAAAGCAAAACCCGCTTCTACTCGATGAAGTTGCGCGGTTATGCCATCAGATGCCGACAGAAACTGTGTCGCGAGTTTTACAGTGGGTAAAATTGCATCGCCTTTTTGGCGGAATAAAGAATCGGTGGAGACTTTAGTTTTATTGGCATAGCGATACACACTGCTTTCGCCGCCTTCTGCCAATACCGTTAAACCCACCTCGGCTAACTTAAAGGTAACCTCTACAATTAACTCAGCAAACCCAGCAGCTAACTGGTCGGTAAGGCCATTGCCTGAAGATGAATCGCGATTACTAGAGCTTGAATTGTTATTAGAACTTGAACCACTACTGCGTTTGGAAGGCTTAGTGGCCTCGGCCTCTAAATCATCAAGTGTACCGGCTTGGGTTGATGCCGCCGCTACAAGAATACTGGCCAATAATATAAAGCGTATAATAGGGTTTTTCATTGTCTTCCTTTACAACGGATCTTCAGGTCAGATCGTATTCTAACCCAAAATATTTACTTAGGGATAATGTCACACAAAATGAAGTGATGATTTTACTGCCATCATAATTCTATTAAGCTAAGGAATTAGAGAAGAACTAGAGAGACTAACTGAACACCCATCATAGTGATGATCAAGCCGTACCACTAAACTGTTAATGACACTAAATAAATGTATGGCTATCATGCCTGTTTAGTTAAAGCCGCGTTTAACTACCCAGCTTAGCTTAATAACTATATTTAGCAGCCCTGAGGGGGCTACATGGAAAATCTATTTGCCTGCAACCCAGACTGTAGCATTACAACGCTCACAGCTTTAGATTGGGCCGTAATGCTACGTAAATGGGCTTTTAATTGGAATAAATACCCGGATACATCGATTAAATGGCATGTTCCACGATTTATTTTTATTGCCTTTATTCTTGCCGTTATAACAACGCCTATTGTATGGTCGATATTTGGTCATTTAGCTGCGAAAATGTACGGCCAATTTATTTTCCCTGAAGCTGCATGTGTAATATATTTTATTTGGCTTTTAGGCACGGAACAACCTAACAAATCTCGGTAAAGTGGCGTGCACAAACGCACTCTTTACAGAAACACTATTATCAAGGAACGAACATGATCGTCATTTACGGAATTAAAGAAGAACTCAACCCTATAAAAGCAAAGATGTCGGATGTAATACATGGCTGTATGCAATCGGTATTGGGCTTTCCAGAAGACAAACGTGCACATCGTTTTATCCCCATGGATAAAGCAGACTTTTATTATCCGGGTGGGCGCTCTGATGCTTATACCGTCATTGAAATCAATATGATGGCAGGCCGTAAAATTGAAACCCAAAAAAGCCTTATTAAAGCCATATTTCAAGAAATAGAAAAAAAGCTTTTAATCTCACCTGTTGATATTGAAGTGATCATAAAAGAGCAACAACCACACCAATGGGGTTTTCGCGGTATGACCGGGGATGAGGTGAATGACCTTAAATATAAAGTGAACGTATAACTGGAATGTGGAACATTGGAATACCACAGGGACTGTTCCGGCCTGCGGTGAATTCCATAATGATAATGGCAAGTTTTAAGCTAGCCGCTAAGTTTTAGCTACGCACATTCTCACGAATTGAGTTCCGAAGATTTAATAAAGCGCACAAGCAAAGGCCAAACAGTACACCATATACGCTATAAACAAATAACTGCGGATGATGACTAAAAAAACTTCCCTTTGATCCGGCTTCATACGGGACATCAACGATATACCCACCCGCTTGATGCGCTTTAGTTTTAAAAATCACCTTCCCATTTGGCATTGCCACGATTGATGGCCCGTTATTTAACACATGCACCAATGGCAATCTATTCTCTACCGCTCGCAGTATTGAGGCATTAACGTGTTGATAAGGTTGGTGGCTCATACCAAACCAGCCATCGCTGGATAAGCCCACCAGAAGATTTACTGTTTTAACGTTTATTACTGCATCGGCTACGGCATTGGCCACAAACTGGGGGAACATTGTCTCGTAACAAATAAGGGGAATAATATTTATTGTGCTTCCATCAGATACATTACTATTAAATACCTGATGCACATCCCCCGCCTGCATTTCGTTAAGAAACGCGCCAAAAAAATCTTCAACCCAACGTTTTACTATGGGTATATCACTGGCAAAAGGCACGTATTCACCAAACGCGATGCGTTTCATTTTTTGATATGTACCCATCAGCTCCCCCTGCGCAGATAACATTAGGGCGGAATTGTATTGTTGGTTTGCAGATGAATTAAAAGGGTCTTGAATACGTTCAATATCTTGAAATATTAAACGAGTATTAAGCGCCTTAATTTGATGACGGTAGGCTTCTGCCACGTGGGGTTGGTCAAAGTAGGATTTATATTTAGCTTCGGGCCAGATCACAACTTCAGCTCCGTCACTGGCTAAGCGTTCGGTCATTGCCATTTCGGGTGGATAGGCACGGCTGTATCCTGGGTACAGAACCTGCTTTTCAAGACTGGGGATTTCATTGGGTTGCACTAAGCCTAAGCGCACTGTATCCCATTGATTGATTTTAGACTGCCACTCAAGATTGGCAGTCCATCCATAACAAAACCAAGAAACCAGCATTAACAGCGCAACTGCATATGGCCATGTTGTGGGCTTAGCGCTTAACGGGTTAATCTGTAGGTCTGGCCCTGTTAACACTCGTAGTACAATGCGATACAGCACTACATTAGTTAACGCAATGATGGCGTCTAATCCCTGCACACCTACAAATTCTGTCGCTTGAAGTGCAATTAAAAACTGGCTTTGGCTTTCACCCAGATAAACTGTAAATATCATGGGGTATGCTGCGTAAACGCAGACTAACGTCACTGGGAATATTAGGCACTCGTGCACACGGGTCTGCTGTTTTATGAAATTAAATCCCAGTGCAATTAACGCGAATAACTGAGCACAATACAGCCAAAAAAAGGCCGCTGTAAATGCGCTTAAAATAACGCCATAGCCTTTGGATAGCATTAAAAAATCGATTACCCAGTAACCCGCATTGATCGAAAATACCAAGCCCGCTATGGCACCAAAACAATAACTCTTAAGTAAGCTTGCCCCTTCGATGGCCATTAACAATGGAATGAACCCCACCCAGGCCAACCAATAATGTTGCGGACTCAAAAAGGGAATCGATATCAAAGCGCCTGATAAAGCGGAAAGCATTACCAACACGGGAAGTGTGAGGGAACCGGCCTTAGTGGCAGATACTGAATAGATACTATGCATTTTCGTCACGTCCTTATCCACGGGCAAGACCGGCGTGCGGGTTGGATTTTAACGTTTTTTTATGTTGATTCTGAAGTGCATGAAGTTTTTTTTGTTTTTGTTGTTGATTCAAACTTGAATTTTGATTAATGGCTTTACGTTCATAAAGGTAAGCCGTAATAGCGCGTTGTTTGCCAAATAGCTGGCTAGCCACACCCACCCCTAAGTAACGATCTTGCCTTTTTATCATAGCCTTAAATATTGACTGTTTATCGGTTAATTCAACATCGTCATTTGATTCAATCCCATTTAAAGACGCCTGATGAAGTTGATAATAGTTCTTAAACACGTCAGCCAACTGTTTACCAGGCTCTGAAGGCAAGCCCTTAGAAACCAAAAAAGCGGCCCGTTGCAACGCTTGGTCGTTCATGTTTTTAGGTAAGGCATCCAACGCCCTTGTTAAAACCGTGACTAACTCTGGGTTGAATAACAGCTCTTCACTGTCACTCAGCGGCACCTTTCTTAAAATGCGCTCAGTGGCTTCAAAATCAAAGTGCCACTGTTGTGCCGTAATAGGGTTAGGGAAAAGAGCCTGCGTTGTTATTGCTTGCCGCCAGTATCCCATCCCCCCAACCTCACCATGAGTTAATGTGGGCCGTAACTCAGTGTGTATACCCCACAAGGTAATCGCCACAGACATAAAAGCTGGCCAGTAAAACCAATGAAACCGTTTATGGATTATCAAGTTGTAAATGACCTACATGTGTCAGTTCTTCAGGGTTAAAATGTTGATGCATCAATTCGGTAAGTTGCGCCTGCTTTTCTTCCTCGTCCATCGACACCATCTGTATATTTTTCTTGGCGGCCAAAAAGACATTATGGCGTTCATTCCAGTTGCTGATTTTAATGGTCTGTGCGGTATGGCGGTCGGTTATTTCAGCGCGTGTTTGCTGTTTTTCTTGCTCGGTCAGTTCAGTGTTTTGCTCAAGTTTAGCCATATCAAACATATAGCGGGCATTGGCGTCGGATGTAGAAAACAGCTTATCGGCTACATCTGTCCCTAAGTACAGTTCCCGCAGTGCCATGAGTTCACGGTAGCTCTCTTGGTGCTGTTCGATGGTGCTTTCACTCTCTTGATCTGTGGCGGAGTCATGTTCGTAAATAGCATTAAATTCTTTTGATGCCCCCAAAAGATGGTAGTAGTCCCCAACTATTTTGGCGACGTCTTCACCTACATCACCCGGTAATCCTTGCCTAATAATTATTTGCAGCTCGCTTAATGCAACCTCATTTAGTTGCAGGCGACTGTCGTCAAGGGTTTCGTTTAACGCGATTAGTGTTTCATGATCAAGAATGACATTGCCTTGTTCGTCTAATCTTACACGGTGCAGCGCTTCGTATACGGCTTCGGCAGAAAACACAGCAGTAGATTTTTCTTCGCTGGGTTCGACTATGCCTTCCCATTGCCATGCGGTTGCGATGGTTTTTTCATTTTTATTTATGGCCAATACGGAGAGCTTAGTCCTTTGGCTATTTACAGAATGTACTTGTGTTGTATTATTTTCATCACCAGCACTGAAAAATACTAAGTATAGGCAGGCTATTAACAGCAGCAGCGCGGCCACTAATACTAAACTATATTTTGCTGATAAAGAGGTACTCATGGCATTCACCTAGTTTAATTCTTTGAAGGTTTTGTGTGCTATCAAACTATAATTGAGGCAAACACAGTTCATTAAGTATTTCATCAGCGATTAACACATGCAAAAACGGGGGCTTGAAAAAAGCGGCTGATGGGGCCACCCCGTTTATTGTGCTAAATGATTTTGAAAAATGTGACGTACTTGCGAATCCAGCAGCAAGCGCGGCCTCGGTAATTGATTGCCCCATGGCCAGATGGATAATGCCAATAAAAACACGGTACCTAAGTCGGTATCTTGTGATAGGAACACCTATTTGATCCTTAAACAATTTTTCTAAACGGGATTCAGATAAATGTACATCCTGTGCAAACGTATTAAGGCTTAAGTTTTCACTCACGGTGGTTCTAATTTTACCAACAACTTCAATAATTCTTGGGTCAAACTCTTTAAACATATATTGTTTTAAATGAGGCTGAATGATGAATGGCCTCAGCATGTTATAGGTTTGTTCTGGCTCAATTGAAGTGTCACGGATAGTTAATAAGGTTTGAATTAAGCGGCCTTCGTCTGGGTGGCCATAGTGCACGCCATTCCTAGCATAAGACATAATACTTCTTAGGGCGGGATAGTCTTGGGTGAGTGGCGCAAGATAATATATGGCCACCACTACATTATTTGCAATAATGTTACTTTTTTTGAAGTCAGTGCCCGCTTTAACCAAACATGTTCGCGTGGAGATTTTATCGCCATTATCTTGCACGATATTAATGGTGCCTTGTAGGATGACCATAAGTTTATCGGAGACGATTGCATGTTCCCGATGGACCTCAGGTGTTGTACCAATATATAAAAGCTGATTCACCCAGATATACAGTTTTCGACTGATCGAATTCGGTTTCGTCATAGCTTGTTCACTTTTTTATTTTTGTTTTATACATACTTTGGCCGCGTATGTTTTGTGTGAATAATATGCGTAATAACAATCAATAGTAACAAGACCGATTCATAGGCCTTGTTACTATCAAGCTAACTATTTATAAAATTTAGTAATTGCAGGTTCCACGATAGTCCGAAATAGCACTATTGCCAGCATGGTCAGGGCCGCATAAAAATGGGTCGTAACGTAAATCATTATCAATAAAACGCTTCATCCATGAAACACCATATTTGCCTAACAAGCCACCATTAACCCCACCACCATTTGCACACGAATGACCGCCGTTATTAATTTCTAATAACGCTTTGTCGGTGGTATCAGGAATACTGTTATAAAACGGAGAAGCATGATTACCCACTGGGGCGGTACCATCATTTTCACAGGCAATAATAAGCGTAGGCGTTGCTATCTGATCAAAGCTGTTGCTGCCACTGTGCCATGGTGCCAAGGGAATTACTGCGCTTAAACGTTCTCCAGAAGCCAGTCTAAGTGCACCACCGCCCCCCATTGACCAGCCCATTGCCCCTACACGATTGCTATCAACCATGCCTGAAATTACACTTTCACTAGAGTTGCTTTGGTTAATAACATAATCCAAAGCACGCCCCAATTGTGTTTCACGACTATTGGGTTGATCAAATATAGAATTGGTGGCGATGGTTATGACCACAAACCCGTGGGAAGCAAGCCTTGGCCCCCACCATTCGATGGAGGATTCTGCTGCAAAAAAACCAGGCACGATCGCAATCGCACCCATCAAACCTGTTGTGTTGGTGGGGTAGTGAATAGTACCGCCACCAAAGCCACTCACCGAGCTTGAAACACTTTGGGTAGCAACCGAATACTCACCGCTAGATGCTTCTAGATTAGACGCTGTAGGATCTTGGCCCCGTGTAAAGTCGCAATCCACTTCGCAAGGTTCTATGACAGGTCCGGGGTCGGGATTGGGTGTTGGGCTTGGCGAGAAACTTAGGGCGGTCATGGATACAAGTAGTACACTTGCACCAAACGCGAGTTTCGCGGGTATACATTTTTTCATTAGATCACCTTAAAAAATTATTATATTTCTTATTTAGGTTTGCCGACAATCCTGAGCAAAGACACTACTAAAAGTCGAAGCGACTCGCTTTCACGAATTGGCACTTATGATGGGCGCAGTCACAACTTTGTGCAGATGTCGAATAAGGAAATCTAGGTTTTAATGCAGCAGCATGGTATTAGTTCGTTTTTTGTACTTGCGTGTTGCCTCGCTTAATAAATTTATTATTCATGTATATGTGCCCCTTTAAAACTTAAGAGCACACACAAAAAAGGCGCTTATGAGAAGCGCCCTTTCAATTCAAACCTATTGCCAATTATTAACGTATTTTTAAGCGCCTTACTTAAGAGGCTTTTGCTTGTTGACTGGCTAGATCGGCAGGCAAATATTTTGCCCCGCGATAAAAGGCTAACATTGAAAACAGCCCTACAAATGATACGCCGGCAATAGCATATTGAAGTGCTACACCACTGCCTAAACTTGGGGTTAATGCATCACTAATTAGCCCAACTGCTACCGGTCCACAGCCTAAACCAATAAGGTTTAATACTAAAAATAAAATAGCCGACGACATGGCCCGCATATTGGGGCTCACTAATGTGTGGGTAATCGCAATAACGGGGCCTAAATACAACGCGCCAAATACAGTGGCCACAAACAAGCTGGTTAAGGCTTGTGTGCTACTTTCCATAAACATAGCCGACGCAATTAATATTGGGCCAAATATGGCAGGAATTGCCGGCACCCATAAATACCAACGTATATCTCTTAAACCCAATTTGTCGGCAAAATAGCCTCCCGCAAAGGTGCCAATAATTCCGCCTAAACCCGATGTAATCGCAAGGCTAATGCCTACCTGCGTGGTTTCAAAACCATGTGAGCGAATAAGAAACGACGGTAAAAAATTACCGATGCCGTAACTACAAAAAGCGGTAAGGCCTGAGGCAAGTGCAAAAAAACGAAATGACTTCAATGCCCATAATGTTGTTAACGTTTCTTTAACCGTGACCTTTGTCTTAACCGTGACCCCATCCGCAATACCCCGAATCGGTTCACGTAATGTAAATTTAACCACCAACGCAATCAATAACCCTGGAAGGCCCACTGCAAAAAACGCAATACGCCAGCCGTAATGTTCGTTAACCCAGCCACCAATAACAAAACCAATTAAAATACCTATGTATACGCCCATAGAGTAAATAGACATGGCGCGGCCACGTTCTTTGGCAGGATAATAATCAGAAATTATAGAGTGTGACGGTGGGCTGCCGCCGGCTTCACCAACACCTACACCAATACGTGCCAGCAGCAGCTGATAAAAGTTTTGTGTTAAACCCGATAACGCGGTCATACCGCTCCAAACCGCTACCGCACCAGCCACAATATTTTTACGGTTGCCTACATCAGCCCAGCGAGCAATAGGAATACCCACACTGACGTAAAAAATAGCAAATGCAAAACCGGTTAACAAACCTAGTTGGGCATCGGTTAGTGCCATGTCGACTTTAATGGATTCTTGCAATATTACTAAAATCTGTCTATCAACAAAATTAAGTGCATATACTATGGTGAGTAAAAACAAAACATAGCGGCGGTAATTTTTACCCTTAGCCTGCCCGCTAACCTCAACGGGTTCACCTTGAGAATCCGGCTGGTCCAAAACGTTTGACTGTTCCATAAAACTCCCACCATATTATTTTTATATTAGGCACTTTTTATACAGCTTCAACACCTAAAAAAGTATCACCTAGGGCACCCTGCCCTATTCCACCGCCAGTTACCAAGGGTTATTGGTACATTTTTGTAATAGCGTTAAAATTTGGCTTGAATAGTCCAGTCACATAAATGAGGTTTATTACTAGGTATTCATAATATAAATAGTAGGGTGCTGTGGCACAAAAACTGGCAGTTTAAAATCATCACTGAAATGGTTTTAAGTTATTGGCCGAGCTGATAATAAAATGGGGCCCTGCCCCACTTAAATTTTACTGATGGCACTGGAGGGTTAAGACCTGTGTAAAGACTAAATGGTTTATATATTCGTATGTAACTCTATTCACGTATTTTAAGATGTCATGCCCACATACTTAGGGTGCTGTGCAATGCTATCTAGCCAGCGCCTAATATTGGCATACTGTGCTAAATCAAACCCGCCTTCAGCGGCCACATGGGTGTAGGCATACAGTGAAATATCCGCCACCGTTAACGTGTCGCCCACTAGATAATCCGTAAGCGCTAATTGCTGCTCCATTAGTGAAAGTGCACTATGGCCACCCACTTGCTTAGAGGCGTATTCGGCTTTACGCGCTTCTGGCATACCTTGAAACTTTGCAATAAAGCGCGCTACCGCAATATAGGGTTCGTGACTGTATTGTTCAAAAAATTGCCACTGCAAAACTTTTGCGTAAGAAAATTCATCCTGTGGGATAAGTTGTGAATCACTGGCCAAGTAATTTATGATGGCATTTGATTCTGATAAAAAGCGGCCATCATCTAACGCTAAAACGGGCACTTTACCATTGGGATTTTTAGCTAAAAATGCTTGAGTGCTGGCACCACCGTTCATAATATCCACATGCACCCATTCATGTTTAATATCCAATAATGTAGCCACTAGCTTAATTTTATAGCAATTTCCTGAAATCATATCTCCGTAAACTTTCACATGTTCTCCTTATTACTATGACTTATTATCTACATCTTTAACCTGTTATTTACGCTGCACCGCTAATTATTATAAATCGATGCAATGCACGTTATAATGCACCAAAACCCCACCCTAGAGAACCCGTAACCTTGAAACTGGATAAGCGCTTAACAAAAATTGAATCACTGGTGCAGCAAAAATACCAACATATATGGGATTGCTGCTGCGATCATGGCCTATTGGGACAGGCTTTATTAGAACGCCCAGTCAGTGCCAAGGTTCATTTTGTTGATATTGTACCCAATATCATGCAACAGCTAGAAGAAAAACTAGAGGCGAGCTTCCCATTATCTACGCTCTGTAACGACACTGATAAGGCGTGGCAAGTGTATTGTATGGACGTGTGCCACCTTCCGTTGCAACAGTTAAGCGGCAAACATTTGGTGATCATTGCTGGGGTGGGTGGGGACTTAATGATTAAAATTATTAACAGTATTTACCAACAGCACCCTGACGCTAATATCGACTTTTTGTTGTGCCCTGTATACCACCAATATCTGTTACGAGAACAGCTTATACAATTAAAATTCAGCCTATATGAAGAAGCCTTAGTGATTGAAAAAAAACACGCCTATGAGATTTTATTGGTATCACAAAATGCCAACAGCAAGGCTAAGGTAAGCAATGTGGGACAACAAATTTGGCATTGTAATAACCAACAGGAAGTAGAGGTGGCCAGCCACTATTTAAAGAAAACACTCATGCATTATAAAAGGGCAAGCCTAAATATAAACGCTAATGTAAGACATATTATTCAAGCCTATGAAAACGTCCTTATCGAAACACCTAGACTCGAGAATTCTTTATAAAAAGTTGGATCTACACTAGAATACGACTAAGGTCGAGGTTTCATGAACGCTATTAACCAAAAAATATTTGTGCAATGGGTGATAAATTATAAACTAAATTATCAAAAACTATTAAACGAACTCATTTATATACTCCCCCAAGAATTTAACTCTGGGCTATTCACAAATTAGAAACCTTGGGTTTCTATACCTGTAGTGGTACAACCACAATCGTTAACGGTACATCCAAATCCAGTAATGACTTCGTTGGCCCAGAATAAAATATCGTGTTTATTCATCAAGGTGAACTTTATTTTTCTAATATCCGGCGGGGAAAGCAAACTCATACTCACTATTAGCATTGAATAGATTAAGTTTAGTTTTGTCTCTTTTGGGGCATTAACAAACTATCCTTACCCTATAACAATCCACATTATAGGTTTTTAATCGATCAGTCTAACTTTGAAAAAATATGAATTTTGGACCATCTTAAATCATCGTAAAAGTATCGACGGTAAAAAATCCTTCTCATTTTTTTGTTCTCTAATTTCATATCATCCTCTTCAGTCCCAGTTTCTGGCATATTGTAATTGAACTTTCTTAAAACAGCCTGGTAAATCCCTTTCTCTTTAGTTCGTTGTAAAGCAAGATTGAACTGGTTCCTCAACCTCTCATTGCCAGGATATTTCCTGGAGATCATTAAATGAGAAGCACTTTCTAAAGTGGAGTATAGTGGTTTATCCAGAATTCCAAATTGATCAACTTCATTCGGGTATAGCTTATTAATTTCCAACCATCCCCCGTACTCGTCTAGTGGCGCAAGATCGAGCCTACCCAAATACAACATCTGAACCAGTTGTATATCTTTAATAATCCCATAAACATTTAATCCAGCTTTTTTAAAATTTGGCATATAGCCGTAACCTATTACTCCACCGATCTTATAGGGACGCAAATCTTCAAGAGTAACGTAGGAAGGTTTTTTCATACGTCCCCGAGAATAAAAGAAAACAGTTCGAGTGTAGAAAAACGGTTCTGAGAAATCAGAATTTTTTGCTCTTGTTTCAGTTCTTGCATTAGGAAATTGGGCAAAGGCATCACCCTTTCTAATCATCATATTTCCTCGTTCCCAAGGCATCCACATATACTCTACTTTCATTCCCATTTCTTTAACAATGGCTGTAACCACTGCGGTTATCACCCCTTGGTCTTCAATTTTTTGGGAAGTATAAGGAGGCCACTCTCCTGTAATCAAAGTTAGGGTTTCCTCTCCCCATGCATTGGAAGTGCTGTGAATAATGTTTATTAGAACTAAAATAATGCATACCTTTTTCATACATCACTCCTGATATTTTTAAACTTAAAGCCTCAAGATTATCAACCATTTTCTTGGTGAGACGCCTATTGGGGCGCAATAACTCAAATTTGTCGTCATGCAACCCAATTCTAGACCATAATTTGTCCATGCCCCCCCGTCACCTGATCAAAAATCGGAGAGTAACTGTTTATAGGATAAAATTTCATATGAGCCCCTTAGTACAACTCCTAAATGTTATATATAAAAGTCAGTAATTGATTTTTAAGCCGCCACACAAGCTCCTATTCCTGAAACTTGGCAGCCATGTGCTCGCTTTTACTGAGGGCGCTTATGTTGCCAACACATACGGGCCGGCCCCCACTCGGAGGCTAATTCCAAACCTAAGAATTTATAGTTTTATAAATATAAAAGTTTTTATTAGGCAAAAAAAAGGCGCCAAAGCGCCCTTTTATATATTACTCATATATTTAAAATTTAAGCCACCAACAGGTTTTCACCCTTAGCGTATTCCAGCGTCTCATCCAGAGCTTTGCTAAACTTATTAATAATTTCATCAATCTGTGAATTATCCACAATTAATGGCGGGCAGAAGGCAACAGATGATCCAGCCACCGCACGCACAATCAAACCATGATTTTGACAAGCTTGAGTAATAAAACCACCCACGGCGCCGGTAGAAAAGGCCTGACCACTGGCTTTATTGGCCACCAATTCAACCGCACCAATCATGCCTTCACCACGCACTTCACCCACCAGCGGATGATCTTTAAATTTGGCCAATTCCGACTGTAAATAAGCCCCAGTTTGAGCCGCTTTGGCAAAGATATTGTCGCGCTCATAAATCTCTAAGGTCTTAAGTGCCACCGCACATGCCACCGGGTGACCGGAATACGTGTAACCGTGACCAAACACACCCAGCATCGCGCTTTGCTCGATCATGGCTTCGTACATGTCGCCACGAATAGCCGAGGCGCTAATGGGCATATAGGCAGAAGACAATTGCTTGGCCATAGTCATCATGTCTGGGGTTTCTATGCCCATAGTGGTACAGCCAAAATCGTTACCGGTACGGCCAAAGCCGGTGATGACTTCGTCGGCCCAGAATAAAATATCGTGTTTGTTCAGTACCGCTTGTACTTTTTGATAATAACCTTGTGGCGGCACAATTACGCCGCTGGCACCGGTAATAGGTTCAGCAATAAAGGCGGCAATGGTATTGGCCCCTTCTTTTAGAATCATGGCTTCCAAGTTACCCACAATACGATCTACAAACTGTATTTCGCTTTCGCCGTTTTGTGCGCCGCGGTAATAATGGGGAGCGTCGGTGCGCAAGATGCCCAGAGCATCAATGGGTAAGTCAAAGTTAGTCTGGTTAATGGGCAAACCGGTTAGTGAGGCGGCGGCTACCGTTACACCATGGTAAGAACGCTCACGGGAAATAATTTTAAATTTCTCAGGCTTACCGATAGCATTGAAGTAGTAACGCAACATTTTCACGTGGCTGTCGTTGGCGTCGGACCCTGAATTACCAAAAAATATTTTGGCGTCTTTCATGGGCAACATGGCCGACAGTTTTTCAGACAAATCCATGCCGACCTGATGAGTCTTACCTCCAAACATATGACTGTAAGACAACTTGGACATTTGCTGCGTGGTGGCGTCAATTAATTCTTTATTGCCATAACCCAAAGACGTACACCATAACCCGGCCATACCTTCGATGTACTTGTTGCCGTTATTGTCAAAGATGTACGCCCCTTCACCGCGTTCAACGGTTAGGGTTTCTATGCTCTTAAAACTGGTTGTAGGGTAAATAATGGTGCTCATAACTCTCTCCTCATCACGATTATTGAGTTTGTAAATACGGCGTTAAAAATTTACTCAAAATGCTCATTTAGCACGCTAAACTCCGCTTTTTCGTTAATTTTTGCCTTGTCTTTTCTGCACTCAATACATCGTGCATTCTCTATTTATTTTCAATACTGCCCCATAATTTAAAAAGAGAGACAGCCTTATTTAATGGGTTTTGAGGCATCGCTACACGGATGTAGCTTATTAGGGCAATGCACGGAGTAATTGCCGATGGACGCCGAATCAAGCGTACATGGATACTTTCTATTTATGAGAGTACAGCGACCTCAAAAGCAGCAGTCTCAGCCACGAGCCTGCTAAATAAAAAACCTATAAATTAACGATTCAAACCACCCATGCAGATGTATTTAATTTCTAAATAATCATCCAAACCAAATTTAGAACCTTCACGGCCCTGTCCTGATTCTTTCACGCCACCAAAAGGAATCACTTCCGAGGTAATAGCAGTTTCGTTCACACCCACCATGCCGTATTCCAAGGCTTCCGAAACACGCCAAGTACGGCCAATGTTTTCGGTGTAAAAGTAGGCCGCTAAACCAAACTCGGTATCGTTGGCCATGGCAACCGCTTGCTCTTCGGTGCTGAATTTAAAAATTGGGGCAACCGGGCCAAAGATCTCTTCACGGAAAACCGCCATGGTATCGTTCACGTTGGTTAATATAGTGGGTTCGTAAAAGTGGCTACCCAAATCACTGATGCGCCCGCCAATAATCACGTTAGCACCCTGTGCCACCGCGTTTTCTACTTTGGCATGAATGCCCGCCGCGGCTTTTTCGGTAATAACTGGGCCATGGGTGCTGTTGGCATCTAGGCCGTTACCAATACGGAAATCTTTAACGGCAGCAGTGAAGCGTTTTACAAATTCATCGTAAATGCCGTCCTGCACGATAATGCGGTTTGAACAAATACAGGTTTGACCCGAGTTGCGGAACTTAGATAACAAAGCACCGGCTACAGCGATATCTAGGTCGGCATCATCAAAAATAATTACCGGTGCGTTACCGCCCAATTCCATGGACGTGCGCTTCACGGTGGCGGCACACTGTTGCATTAACAATTTGCCCACCGGAGTGGAGCCGGTGAAGGTCACTTTTTTAACAATTGGGTTACTGGTTAACTCGCCGCCAATAGCAGGTGCATCCATTCCGGGTACTACGTTAAACAAACCTGCTGGTACACCAGCACGATTAGCCAACTCTACCAATGCTAAGGCAGAGAACGGGGTCTCGGCGGCAGGTTTAAGTACAATGGCGCAACCCACGGCTAAGGCCGGTGCCACCTTGCGAGTGATCATGGCATTAGGGAAATTCCATGGGGTAATGGCACCCACTACACCCACGGGCTGCTTAATGGCAATGCCACGGCGATCGCTTTGGGCCGCTGGGATAGTGTCGCCGTATACCCGCTTGCCTTCCTCGGCAAACCATTTAATAAATGACGCGCCGTAGGCCACTTCACCGCTGGATTCAAACAAGGGCTTGCCCTGTTCTATGGTCATGATTTTGGCTAGGTCGTCTTTGTTTGCCATCACTAGGGCATACCAGCGCTCCAAAATGGCGCTACGGGCCTGGGCCGACTCGGCTTTCCAAGCAGCCTGTGCCACTTGGGCCGCTTCTATGGCAATACGCGTTTGTGCGCCCCCCATACTCGCCACGTCACCTAAATGTTCGCCATTGGCCGGGTTAGTCACTGCAAAGGTTTGTTTGTCATCGGCGTCTAGCCATTCACCGTTAATGAAGCCTTGGTGCTTTAACAGGCTAGGGTCGTTTAGTTGAAAATCCATAATCGCTATCCCGCTTAATTAGGTCAGTGTTAGTAAATGATGTTATGAATTCACTATAGATCAGGCTCACAATTGCTTATATAATTACTTAATAGAGTTTACATTTGAATATACAAATACAAAGGAGCGGATCATGGGCCAGAAGAAAGCCGCCATATCAGGCCAACTGGCCGACATTGATTTACGCCTATTGCGTGTATTCAAAACCGTAGTAGATTCCGGGGGCTTTAGCGCCGCCGAAATCCCTTTGAATTTAGCCAATTCCACTATCTCTAATTATATCTCTGATCTAGAAAAGCGCCTGCATATGCGCCTGTGTGAACGGGGCCGCGGCGGGTTTTCGTTAACCCAATCGGGCAGTGTGGTATACGACGCTACTTTGGAGTTATTGGGGGCGGTGGATCAGTTTCGTAATCAAATTAACCAATCCCATAACCGCATATTAGGGCACCTCCACTTAGGGTATGCCGAGCACATGTTAGGCGGTAGAGACTCCTGCATTGTGGCGGCATTAAGTCGCTTCAGCGAAATAGCGCCGGATGTAAAAGTGCAAATTACCACTATGTCGTCAGACGAGGTGAGCTCGGCGGTGATCAATAAAAAAATGGACATAGGGGTCACGGTTTTACCCCATGAATTTAAAGAGCTTAATTGCCACTCTTTGTTTGATGAGCAAATGTATTTGTATTGCGCTCAGAACCACCCTTTGTTTGAGGTGCTAGATAACAACATCAAAAAAGAGGATTTACTCAACTACAAATTTGTAGAGTCTCCCCGTTTAATGCCCGGGCGTGAGATGCACCCGGACATGCGTTATTGGAATAAACAAGCAAAAGCCCATCACCAAGAGGCCCGTGCCAGCCTAGTATTAAGCGGTCACTATTTAGGCATACTGCCCAGCCACCTGGTTAATAATTGGGGGCTTAAACAGCACTTACGCCCGTTGTTTAAATCCCTTTATGGCTACAGCAATACCTTCAGTGCTATTTCGCGTAAACAACATAACAACCAACAAATCATCGATTGTTTTAATGATTGTTTATTGGCGGCCAGTGAAAACTTTTCTAATCCTTAATGATTCAAGCGCCTCTATTGCGCACTAAACCGCCTAACCAACCCTTAGTAGGTATATAAAACCTTCAGTTTATTTTCGTAATTTAGCTTACACATAATTAATCGAAATTATTATTTTTGTGTGTACACTGCCGCCAAATATTATTAAAAAATTAATCAAGGTCGAATCATGAGCATTACTCGCCTAGAAACCAAAGCCCGTATGAGCCGTATTGTAAAACACAATGGCACAATCTATTTGTGTGGCCAAGTATGTAAAGACGCCACTAAAGGCATCACCGAACAAACCAGCAGCATGCTTGAAAAGGTAGACGAATTACTAGAACAAGCAGGCTCTGACCGTGAACACATCTTGTCGGCCACTATTTATGTAAGCGACATGAAATACTTTGCTGACATGAATGCGGTATGGGATGCCTGGGTGCCAGCAGGTCACGCCCCTGCCCGAGCCTGTGTGGAGGCCAAGATGGCCCGCGACGTTTTATTGGTTGAAATTTCAGTGGTTGCCGCCGAAAAGTAATTAACCTTGAAAGGCAAATCTATCACGCTCAAAGAATCCCCTGTAAGGCGCTGTTTCGATAGGGGATTTTTTGGCTAAGAAGCTCCTATAAACTAAAGGGCCCCTAATACACCTTACTGGGTATATCCGCTTTGCCATCTAAACCCGTATATTCTAGCCACAATGAAAGAGCCGGCCTGATTGTAAACTTTTAAAAGTTACTACCCGCCCAAAGGTTCTAATCCGATTTCGATTATACAACTGCCGCGAAAGGCTGTTGATAGACCGAGGTAGAACATGAGCAAACCATCACATACCACATCTTTTTACGCCGCTTCGGCCAATGATAAAAATATTCGCCCATCACTTGAGGGTGATATCACTGCCGACATATGTGTCATTGGCGCCGGCTTCACTGGCCTGTCTACCGCTATTCACTTGGCCGAGAAAGGCTTTAAAGTCGTTGTACTGGAAGGCAGCCTAGTGGGCTTTGGAGCATCGGGCCGTAACGGCGGACAAATTGTTAACAGCTACAGCCGCGACATAGACTTCATTGAAAAACATTACGGCCAGGAAGTGGGCAAAAAAATGGGTAAGATGGCCTTTCAAGGCGGTCGTATCCTGCGCAGACTGGTAAAAGATTACAACATCAATTGTGACTTAAAAGATGGCGGTATTTTTGCGGCTTGTAATGAAAAACAACTTGATGGCATGAAAGACCGTAAAGCCCTTTGGGAAAAACACGGTCATACCGAACTGGATCTGTTAGATGAAAATTCTATTCGCCAGCGCGTTGGCACCGAGCGTTATGTGGGTGGATTATTAGATAATTCTGGTGGTCACTTTCACCCACTGAATTTAGTATTGGGTGAAGCGGCGGCGGTTGAATCTTTGGGTGGTACTATTTATGAAGATTCTGAAGTCATCAAAGTAGAAGAAGGCGAAAAGACTAAGGTTTATACCAAAAACGGATCTGTCACCGCTAACTTCTTAGTGGTATCGGGCAACGCTTACTTAGGCGGTTTAATTCCTAAACTGGAAGCCAAGGCTATTCCTTGTGGTACCCAGGTCATCACCACCGAACCCTTAAGCGAAGAGCAACAAAAACAATTAATCCCCATGGACAACTGTGTGGAAGATTGTAATTACCTACTGGATTACTACCGCCTTTCTGGCGATGGCCGTTTAATCTATGGCGGCGGCGTAACCTACGGTGCCCGTGAGCCAAGCAAGATTGAATCTAAAATTGTGCCCAATATGCTGAAGACCTTCCCTCAGCTTAAAGGCACAAAGGTCGATTTCGCCTGGACAGGAAACTTCTTATTAACCCTTATGCGCCTGCCTCAGTTTGGCCGCATCGGTAAAAATATTTACTACGCACAAGGGTACAGTGGTCACGGTATTACTTGCTCACACCTTGCCGGCCAAATATTGGCCGATGCGATCACAGATCAATATGAACGTTTTGATATATTTGCTGCCTTACCACAGTATCCTTTCCCCGGTGGCCGTATATTACGTGTACCCATGACGGCGGCGGGTGCTATGTATTATTCGTTACGTGACAAGCTAGGATTCTAGTTTGGCAGGCTATTGAAAAACTAATTTACTTGCTCTGGCGGCGTAATAAACGTTTTTCAGCAACTTGCAAGTGACCCACCTAAATATGCAGATTACGTTTCATGACTATTAAGATATGACTATTACAACACCCAAGGTAGCCCTTTATATACTCATTTTTGTCAGCTTTGTGTGGGGGGCCGAATTTGTATTGGTGGATTTAACCATCGCCAAACTACCCACCAATACTTTTAATGCCATCCGTTTCTTTTTAGCCGGATTAGCATTACTGCCACTATTCTATTTTTCCAAAGAACGCAAACAAAGCCTGCCTATAAAACCCTTGTTAATTGCAGGCTCGATGTTGGGGTTTTTCTTATTTATAGGTTTTTACGCGCAAACCGAAGGCATGCGTTATACCACAGTATCCAACGCGGGTTTTATTACCGGCATGGCCGTTCCATTGGTATCCTTACTGGGTTTTATGTTTTTTAACAAACGGCCAACACCTGCGGTTTGGATTGGCATACTTGTGGCTACTTTAGGTTTGTACTTTTTAACCACTGGTGGTGAATTCAGCTTTAATAATGGCGATTTATTAATTTTGGCCTGTGCCTTCGCCTTTGCGTTTCACCTTATTTTTACCGATAAGTTTGCTAAAAAATTACCTGTTTTAAGTTTAAGTATTGTTCAAATATTTTCGGTAGCGGCTTATTGTCTGACCGCCGCCCTATTAAGTGGCGACCCATTATTTTACTTAAGTGGCAGTGAGCCGGTGAGCTGGCATGAACATCTATTTGAACCCATAATTGTATTTTCAATATTGGTAACCGCCCTATTAGGCACGGCCTTTGCCTATTGGGCACAGACCAGCTGCCAGCAGTTTTTACCTTCTCATAAAGTGGCCATGGTATTTGCCAGCGAACCCATATTTGCCCATGGGGCTGCCTGGTTATTCTTAGGTGAGCATTTGGCTTTAATGGGGTTTGTGGGCGCGGGCATGATTATCGCAGGCATGCTTATTTCTGAACTAGGCGATAAAAAACATCCACCCAAGATTAATCCGTTGGATCAAAATGTCACCAGCGGTTAAAACCCGATTTCGGCACTTACACTAGGCATGCATTAAACGAGTATGCCGAGTGTTTCCATTAGTAACATTAAATATTGCGGCTATTTCTTAGCATTATATTTAATAGGTAAAGACTGACTCTCTTTCACTTCTTCCATCACAATATAACTCTTAGAGTTTTTAACCCCTGGCAGGGTTAACAACATATCCCCTAATAACGCACGATACTCAGACATGCCATCAATTCGCGCCTTAATTAGGTAATCGGCATCACCTGAAACTAAGTGGCATTCTAGAATGTAAGGCAGTTTTTTAATGGCTTTATTAAATTCAGAGAATGCATCAGGGGACTGGTAAGAAAGTGCAATTTCTACAAACACCAACATACTAAAACCTAATGCATCGGCGTTAAGGCGCGCGTAGTAGCCTTCTATAAAGCCGTCTTTTTCTAAACGTTTCACGCGCTCTATACAGGGCGTGGAACTTAAACCCACCTTCTCGGCCAGCTCAACATAACTTATGCGTCCATCCGCTTGGAGAGCACGCAAAATATTCATATCCAAACGATCTAAAGGGCGCTTTTTAACTTCATTCATAAACAGTGCTTTCCACGCTTAAATTCTATATATACCAAGTTTAAACCTGTTATAGATTAAAAATCAAACTTTTTCACTCGCTAAAATCCAATAGACTAGGCCAATCAAATTTTCGTTAGTTTGTTTTTTACAGAGAGAACAGCATGCATGTAATCGTATTGGGCGGCGGAGTGTTAGGAGTAGCCAGTGCTTGGTATTTAGCCAAAGCCGGACACGAAGTCACCGTTATTGATCGCCAAGTCAGTGTGGCACAAGAAACCAGCCATGCTAACGCGGGCATGATTTCACCCGGTTATTCCACCCCTTGGGCAGGCCCAGGTGTGCCGCTTAAGGCCATAGGCTGGATGCTGCAAGATTTGGCGCCGTTCATGATTAACTTCAAAGAACTGGACCCGCTCACACTATCTTGGATGACCAAAATGTTGGCCAATTGCAACACTCGCTCTTACCAAAAAAACAAGGGCCGTATGTTGCGTATTGCCGAATACAGCCGCGACTGTTTTGTGGATTTACGCAAAGAACTCAACATTGATTACGACAATCGCCAACAAGGCACCCTGCAACTTTTCCGCAAAGAAAAACAAATTAAAAGTTTGCAAAAAGACATTGAGGTGTTGCAAGACTTAGGAGTAGAGCATCAGTCCTTAGACATGGATGGATGTGTTGAGTTTGAGCCGGCCCTTGCTCAAGTGCGACATAAATTTGTGGGCGGTTTACGTTTGCCTGGTGACGAAACCGGCGACTGCTTTAAGTTCACCTGCGCACTGGCTAAAGAATGTGAAAAGCTCGGTGTGAATTTCTTAATGAAAACTGACATTCAGCAACTTAATGAACACAACGGAAAAATAGTTAGCGTTCAAACTTCTAGGGGCATGTTGGCCGCCGATTCATTTTTAGTGGCACTGGGCTCTTACTCAGTGCAAACACTTAATACCGTGGGTATTAAAATTCCGGTTTACCCCATTAAGGGGTATTCATTAACGCTGCCCATCGAAGACGAATCTAAGGCGCCAATGTCCACGATCATGGACGAGACCTACAAGATTGCAGTGACCCGTTTTGAAGATCGTATTCGAGTGGGCGGCACCGCCGAGATCGCTTCGTACAATTTAGAATTGAATAAAAAACGTCGTGCCAGTGTGGACTTTGTGGTGCAGGACATGTTTCCCGGTGCCACCGATATTAACAAGGCTGAATTTTGGACGGGCCTGCGCCCCATGACGCCAGATAGCACGCCAATTTTAGGCGGCACCAAATTTGACAATTTATTTTTAAACACCGGTCACGGCACGCTAGGTTGGACCATGTCGTTAGGCTCGGCCAAGTTTGTGGCGGATGTAATGAGTAAACGTGCCACCGAGATCGACCCTGAAGGTTTGTCCATGAATCGTTACTACGGCTAGTAACCTTGAAATAAAACCGTACGAGCTCACCCCGTGAGCGATTTTTCGGGCACGGGATGCCCTCTCACACTTAATTAAATTGCAAGAACAGGACATAAACATGGCTACTAAAACCATTATCTCTACGCTAAACGCTCCCGCCGCCATTGGTACTTATTCACAGGCAGTTAGAGTTAACGACACCGTTTATATCTCGGGCCAAATTCCACTAAATCCACAGTCTATGGAAATGGTTAACGAGAGTTTTGAAGCACAAGCGGTGCAAGTATTTGAAAACTTAAAAGCGGTTGCAGCCGCTGCCGGTGGTGATTTAAGCGATTTTGTAAAAATTACCGTTTTGCTAAGCGACCTTAAGTACTTTGCACAAGTGAACGAAATTATGGCTCAGTATTTTTCAGCGCCTTATCCCGCCCGTGCTGCTTACGCGGTTAAAGCCTTGCCAAAAGATGCTGACATTGAAATAGAAGCCATCATGGCGTTGTAATAATAAATTCGTTAAGCATAAATTACATTAATAAGAACAGTTAAATCCTCCAATGCGCAGAATGAAAATTTATGCCCATTGGTTGCCAACATCACCGGAGAATTTTATGGCACGCGCAGCTACCGCCACTATTAATCTTGATGCTATTCGTCATAACTATAACTTGGCAAAGTCACTGTCTAACGGCCAAAAAGCTGTGGCCATTGTTAAAGCCGATGCTTACGGTCATGATGCCGTGGTGGTGGCCAATGCACTTTCAGCCCAAGCCGATGCGTTTGGCGTGGCTTGCATTGAAGAAGCCATTGAGCTGAGGGAAGCGGGTATTAAAAACCCCATTTTATTATTAGAAGGTTTTTTTAAGGCCGAAGAATTAACGCTTATTGCACACTACAATCTGTGGACGGCACTGCACAGTGTTAGTCAGATTGAAGACATTAAAAACACCCCTCTTAAAAATTCTATTAACGTATGGTTAAAAATGGACAGCGGTATGCACCGTTTAGGCATTGCTCCTGAAGATTACAAAGACGCTTATCAGCAGCTTAATTGCCTGCCTCAAGTAAAAGAGGTGGTATTGATGAGCCACTTTTCATCTGCAGACAACCTAAGCGCCGGCACCACTCAAGAGCAAATTAACTGCTTTGATGCATTCACGACGGGCATTAACGCAGATGTAAGCCTAGCCAACTCGGCGGCGATTTTAGGGCACGAAGAAGCACGTCGACAATGGCAACGTCCCGGCATTATGCTGTATGGCGCCACCCCATTTGATCAATGCCACCCCCAGGGTGAGCAACTTCGAAGCGCCATGACCTTAAGCTCAGAAGTCATAGCCATTCACCTGCTTCAAGTTGGTGATGCCGTTGGCTACAGCCGCACCTTCATTTGCGAAAAACCAACATTAGTGGGCACCGTCGCTATGGGTTACGCCGACGGCTACCCAAGGCATGCAAAAAGTGGCACACCCATTTTAGTGAATGGGCACCGTACTCGCATCCTTGGTCGTGTATCCATGGACATGTTGGCAGTTGACTTAAGCCACCTTGAAGACGTCAAAGTGGGCGCTTATGTGGAGTGTTGGGGCGAAAATTTAACGGCCGCCGAAGTGGCTCCCCATTGCGATACGATTCCTTATACGCTGTTCACTGGCATCACACGCCGTGTGCATAAAGTATATTGCGATGATAGGCAGTTGCTCAAGCAAGTGAGTTGATGAGCACAATGCACGTTTCAATAGCGCTCTACACCCCACCACAACATGAATAATTATTCTACTTTATACCTGCAAGCGTTATACTAGTTGTGGTACGCGCCTAATAAAATAATATCAGGGGATCGAATGGTTCAAATTATCAACCAAGACCCAAGCTTTGTCGTTAATGAGCAGCTAGATATAGGCCAGAAAAATTGGGATGAGCCTGATCATTTGGCAGTAAGCCAGTTATCTATGGTAAATCTGTTTCGCACGGTGGCGATTGAGCCTGCAGAGCGTGTGATGCCGCTAACCAAGGGCAAAGCTCTAAATATAAATGCCCTTACCTTTCCTGACCCACTTATGCCCACTCGTACGCTTAACGGAGATACGCTGTTAAACCGCCGCCTATTTAACGACGGCTTGTTGGTGATGCACAAAGGACAAGTGATTCACGAATCCTACCGTAACGGCATGAATGAACATGACCACCACGTGATTCACTCGTGTACCAAGTCAATGTGTTCAATGATTGTGGCCATGGCGGTCGATGAAGGGTTACTTAACCCCAGTGTCTGCATGAGTGACTACATACCTGAATTTAAACTGATACCCGCTTGGCAAGGGGTAAGCGTACAACACGTGTGGGACATGCAGGCAGGTTTAGTATTCAGCGAAGACTACAGCGACCCCAACGCAGAATACTGGAGCTATGCTCGAGCCGCAGGCTACTACCCCCCTTTAGAAGGTGAAAGCGCCATTGGTGCTAGAGCCTGGGCCATTAAAAATTTAAATAGGCGCAACTACGAGCCCGGCACCAGCTTTGTTTACAATTCAACCCTCAGCAATGTATTAGGCATGGCACTTGAAAATGTTTACCACAAACCGTTAGCTGAATTATTTGAAGAAAAACTGTATAAAAAAGTCGGAGCACAATCCCCAGGCTACTTTAATACTGACCCTCAGGGTTTTCCCATTACCGAAGGACAATTTAATTTGCGCCTGCAAGACTTTGCACGCATAGCCTCTTTAATGCTGAACAAGGGCAAAAACCTTTTAGGAGAACAAGTATTGCCTAGCCATTTTGTCGAGCAAGTGATCCGGCCAAATTCTCAAGCTAAATTGGCTTATGGCAAAGACTGGAAAGATCGTGTATTTAAAAATGGCCACTATAAAAATAAATTCTGGGTATTAGAGCCTGAAAAAAATCGCTTTACTATGCTAGGTATTCACGGCCAGTTTGCATGGTATGATTTGACTCGCGACTTAATGATAGTGGGAGTTGGCTCCTACCCTAAACAAGATGGCGATTTAATGATGACGGTACTAAAGTCATTATGGCACGGCATTGCCCTTGCCACCGATACAGACACTGATTCATAACGAAAATATATATTCCTAATTTATAAAGAGAAGTAAAATGGTTTACCTATATTTAATGATCGCCATTGGTGCAGAAGTATTTTCCACCCTTGCCCTAAAGCCGGCTGAAGGTTTTACTAAAATCGGCCCCAGTATTGTTGTTATATTAGGCTATGCCATTTCATTTTATTTGTTGTCCGTTATCTTAAAAATCATGCCGGTGGGCATTACGTATGCTATATGGTCAGGGGTTGGCATCGTCTTAACTGCCGTGTTAGCCGCCGTGTTTTTTAAACAAACTCCCGATACCCCAGCTATCATTGGCATGAGTTTCATTGTGGTAGGGGTTATGATTATACAAATATTTTCACAAACCCAAATCGATTAACTTTTTAAGCTATTTTTATTCAATGAAAACACAACAAACCCATGATTATAAAGGCTTAGGATTTGGCGTCAGCGCCTTTATCCTATTTTCCTTCATGCCCATTTATATTCAACTGTTAAAACCTCTATCTGGTTACACACTGCTTAATCAGCGAATATTGTGGTCTACGTTGTTGTTATTGGTGGGCCTTGCGCTACTAAAAAGACTTTCATTTTATTTAACCCCCATGCGCCAACTTAAAGCCTGGCCTGGATTAATAGCCGGCAGTTTGTTAGTAGGATTGCAATGGGGCTTATTTGTTTGGGCCCCGTTAAATCAGCACACCCTAGATTTATCATTGGGCTATTTTTTGGTGCCGTTAGTAATGGTATTCATTGGTAAAGTGTTTTTAAAAGAAAAGCTACGCCCCCTACAATGGGTAGCTATGTTTTGTGCCGGAGTAGGGGTGTTGATGGCTTTTTTAAAAGCCGGCGGCCTGTCATGGGTAGTTGTGCTCGTGGCCATTGGTTACCCTTTGTATTTAGTATTGCGACGCAAGCAAGTACTGCCCACAGTGTCGGCCTTTTTAATTGAAAACTTAATATTACTACCGCCTGCCCTGATAGGTATTTTAATGTTTGGCGGGCTGGAGGGGGAAAGCCTAAACCACCCATTTGAGTATTCATCATTCTGGTTAGTATTATTTTTAGGTTTAGCCATTATGGGGTCGGTGCCCATGCTGTGTTTTATTGCCGCGAATAACCGCCTTAACATGATCACCCTAGGATTACTTAGCTACCTAGAGCCGGCCCTTATATTTGTGGTGGCGTATGTCTTTTTGGGCGAAACCCTTAAGGACGACGATTTGTTTATTTATGGCCCTATTATTTTTGGACTGGGTATATTAGCCATCGATGGCGGCCGTCAAATCATAAGGAAAAAGCACGCGGTTAAAAACAGCTAAAAGTTATAACTTTATAGCCCAAATTTTTAGTCTACACCAGATCGCAATACCCCAAGCCGATCCTAGCAAACCTACTACGTTAATCGCCAAGCCCGCGAACCGGCTAACCGGATACACCCATAATGTAGGGTCTTTAATAAAAGCAATAAATGACCATAGTTGTGATACAAACAAAGATAGTCATGCACAGGCTAAAGGCAGGGTTGTGTTGAATACATTAATCACATATTTAGCTTTAAGGGTCCTGCTGAACCATGACACCATCGTCGTTCAATAAGGGTTTATTATGGTCAAGTACTTTTGTATGTAAAAAGCCATCTTCACATTTACCCTGCTTTTCAAGCCAATGCAGTGTATTGCCCACCAATACAATGGAACCTGACACCACCGCCGTCCCCCCTGCTACCACTCCGGCCACCACAATACACGCCGCCGCAGTATTACCGCCGCCATGACATTGAATTTGACTACTGGAAACATCCAGAGTGAGTTTTTTAAAATATAAATCACAATCACTGCTGCCTTGATTCTTGGTAGTAGTAGGATAAAAAGCACAGGCGGGTAAAAAACACAGAAATAATACTAGACTAATTATTTTCATAAGGTATCCACTGATGGGCATTATGATAGTGAATTAATCATGATGCACCTCGTTTACTTATAAAACAATGACGGTTTAACGAATACTGGATCCTATTAAGACTATTATTTATAACTAAAATGCAAAAAGCGGTTATTGAGATCAATAACCGCTTAAAGTTAACATGCTATGTTAACTTATTAAGTGTACAGACTAAATTAAGAGCAATTTATTCGAGGCTGTAGATAAAACTGTGTAACTGCTTATCATAAGAGCCAGAAATGGCTAAGGATAGGCACCATGAACAAAGAAACACTGGAAGCCTTTGCCCGCGAAGCGGCCAAAGGCATTAA
>MAAA01014006.1_pt1 | contig 47583 bp, 45 predicted proteins | sample 1115971 | NCBI WGS metagenome assembly MAAA01 (sample SAMN04961123, study PRJNA320927) | seawater metagenome | isolation source: sample BD02T6 sea water enriched with oil for 6 days | place: USA:Gulf of Mexico | collected 2013-07-27 | reverse complement strand
ACCTCATCTAACTCAATTTTATCCAGTTTCTTAGCTCGCGAGCTGGCCTGCTTGGCTTTAGACGCATTGGCACCAAAACGGGCAACAAACGCTTTTAGTTCTTCAATTTCTTCGCTCTTTTTAGCGTTCTCACCCAATAGCTGCTCACGAATTAACGATGAAGCTTCTAAGAAGTATTCGTAGTTACCAGGGTAAATACGCAGTTCACCATAATCAATGTCGGCCATGTGGGTACATACTGAGTTTAAGAAATGGCGATCGTGCGAGATAATAATCATCGTGCATTTACGTTGATTCAGTACACCGGCCAACCAGTTAATGGAGTGAATATCCAAGTTGTTGGTAGGCTCATCAAGAAGCAAGATATCAGGGTTAGAAAACAACGCCTGCGCTAATAATACTCGTACCTTATAACCCGGAGATACCGCGCTCATTAGGCCAAAATGCAATTCTTCATCAATACCGGCTTCTAGTAAAATATCACCAGCACGACTCTCGGCGGTGTAACCGTCCATTTCAGCAAACTCAACCTCAAGATTGGCCACTTTCATGCCTTCGTCTTCGGTCATCTCAGGCAATCCGTAAATACGATCACGCTCTTGCTTAATTTCCCACAATTTAGGGTCACCCATAATTACAGCATCAATTACGCTGTACTCTTCAAAGGCGAACTGATCCTGACTTAAAACACCTAGCTTATTGCCTGGTGTAATTGAAAGGTTGCCCGAAGTAGGTGCTAATTCGCCACTAAGGATTTTCATGAACGTGGATTTACCACAGCCATTAGCACCAATTAGGCCGTAACGGTTGCCGTTACCAAACTGTGCAGAGATGTTTTCAAACAAAGGCGAAGCGCCAAACTGCATGGTGATATTTGCGGTAGTAATCAAAGAGATAGTCCTGACATAACAAAAGGTGAATAACGCTATAAGCCTTATCTGTTCTGCTTTTAGTGCATATTGTGGATGAAAAACCACTGGCAGCAGATAGGGTGCGTTCAATTTGGGCGCACTATAGACATTTAACACATGAATGTCGAGCTAAACTGTATGTTTTATGTACAAAAATACATATTTAAAAGTCACCCTCAACACGAAATGAGTTTCACGTTTACAGCTCTTTGAGGAGAATATAAGGGCTTTGGGGGCCCCATTCAGGGAGAAGTGGTGAGATACGCCTGTTGCGCTTTTAAGAGGTTTAAAGCGCTTTTTGCCAAAACATCGCCTGTCCCTTGGCTGGATCAAGCTCGTAACCGGCAAAGCCAAACTTTGAGTAACTATTTTGAGCCACTTTATTGCCCTCCAGTACCTCAAGGGTTAACTTGCTGCAGCCCTTTTCTATGGCAATGGCCTGCACAAGCTCTAACATTTTTTGGCTAATATTCAGCCTTTGATAATCACTTAATACAATAACGTCATGGATATTCAATAAGGGCTTGCATTGGAAAGTAGAAAACCCTTCAAAGCAGTTAACTAACCCTGCAGGCTTGTCATCCACGTAACACATCACTGTTAGGGCATGCGCCGTTTTTGCCAATTCTTTAACTAAATTATCTTTCACGAATTGCGAAAGAGGCTCACCCCCTCCCATGGGATCTTTTGCGTAACTATTTAGTAACGATACGATATCCTGGGCATGTTGTGGATTCAGGTAATCTGCGTTTATTACTGTAAGGTTCATTTAGTGCATCCTTTCACTGGTCAAAAGCTAAGTGCGTGTTACTGCACCCGCGTTACTCTAAGCATTTACATTATTTAGGAACGAAGCCCGCATCTTGTAAATTCTTGGTCATTTTATCTAACATCAACTGCAAGCCATTAATGGGTCGTAACATCACTTCAAAATGCACTATTTTACCCTGATCATTCCAACGAATTAAGTCGATGCCTTTTACCTTTTTATCGTCCACTCGGGCCGAAAACTCTAAGGCCAGATTTTCACCATCAATCCATTCTCGCTGATATTCAAAATCTTGGAAGATGTCTATGACCATTTTTAAGATGTACTGGGTAATATCACGGCCTTTTTTGGGCTGCCACACAGTGGGCGAGTGGAACTCTACATTTTCGTCCAGTAATTCACGCAATAGGGTCATATCTTTATTTGCGACCACTTGGTGCCAACGATCTAGGTTTTCCTGACTCATGTTCATGCCTTTTATTGTATGAAATTATCCATAGGCAGCAGTTGCCGCTCATTCAACCTTAAGATGGCACACTCTACCTATATCTCTAAGCTACAACATAAACTTTACAGCGTACAGTTGTTTAAATTTTATCTTATAGCTCAGGCACAAACAAATATCCTCGGTTACGCACCGTTTTTATATGTTGGTTGGCATAATTGTATTCACTTAATTTGTGCCGAATCTGCGAAATGATAATATCGATCATACGACTTCTGCCATCATAGTCGATACCTCTGATGGCTCGAAACAAGGCGTCTCGGTTTTGTATTTCACCAATGTTCTCCACTAGGCACAGCAACACATCAAACTCTGGACCAGTAAACACCACCTGATGACTTGCCACCCATACCTGACGAGAGGATTTTTTAATAGTGAGCTGACCATACTTTTTATCTTCGACAATTGATGGGGCTTTGATGCTTGCTGATGGCCTATCATTATTATTTTGACGTAATCTGGCACGTATTCGCGCCAATAACACTCTAGGTTCCACCGGCTTTTGCACAAAATCATCAGCCCCCATTTCCAAACCCACCACCTGGTCAAAGGGATCGGCTGAGGCCGTTAACATGAGGATGGAGCCAGAGTATTCCCCCCTTATTCGCTTGCACACTTCTATGCCATCAATGCTGGGCAACATTAAATCCAATATCACCAACGCTGGCTGGCTATCAATAATCACCTCTACCGCCTCTAACCCATCACTGACTATGTGCACTGCCAACTCTTTAGACTCTAAATACTCTTTGATGATATCGGCCAGCCCTTGGTCGTCTTCCACCAATACGATTTGTGTCTTCATATTGTTATGCCCCTAAAATTTCACAGCCAAACCTACACTGACCGTATTTCTTTGGTATTGGTATCTAAACTGGTTTGAATCCCGATCTGAACGGCTTACTCGCCCCTTTAATCCCCAGTGTTTGTTTAACGAGTAGTTACCCTGTAAGAACCAACTGGTATTATCATCTTGTCGTTTAAAATCATAAATTAACTGTTCGCAGTCTTCTGCGTCTTCACAGTCATTGAAAAATAACTGATCATTAACGCCCTTATAGTTTGTCGCCTGATATTTAATTCCGGCACTGAACATCAAACTGTTGGAAGGACGGTATGTGGTTGCGCCAGACAAGGTATAACGATCGTGTGACCTGAAAGGTTCATTGAGCGTATCCAATAATTCGTAACTGATTGAGCCATTAAAACCTAAGCGATCATTAATGGTGTGGGACAAGGCGAAGCGAGTAAGCAACAAAGTACTGTTTTCTCTTTCTGAATTATAACGGGCGTAATCTCGGTATCCTAGCTTCTGACTTAGCGTGACGCGTGTATCATCAACATCCCACGAGTAAAGTAGCTTGCCGTCAAAAAAACGCGCATAACTGTCACCATTTAGTTTAATATTTTTAATCGATACTGGCAGCCGTATTCGGCTGTTATCAGCCTGGAGTTTACCCATATAAGCCGCCAGCTCTATGATTTGATAGTCGCGATTTTTGGCAATATCATCTTCGAATGCACGTTGAAAATAATTTACCTGCAGTCCACTTTCGGTTGTATTTAACACCCTGCCACTTTCAATGTTGGGAGCTGCATATTTATACATTAAAGCACCGCTTAACTGAGTGTAGATTCCGCCCGTTTCATTATTTGAGAATGACTCATCATCGTCATAAAAGTCGTTATAACTGCTGCCTGTAATATTGTCATCATGACCCAGTATAAACTCACCCTTGCCTGACAGCTGGCTACTCGCTGCAACTGTTTTTTGAAGGCGCACGGTCAGTTCATTAATTTGAGCCGCTTGTTGTGGAGAGAGGGATTTAACATCAATATTGTCCAGCATCTGTTTGGCCGCTGTAAGACGATTATCACGTAGATATAACGCTATTAGGTAACGTTTAGTCGCAAGGGAGTCAGGAGACGTTTGCAGCATCACCCTTAACGTAGTGATCTTAACCAAGACAGGTTCATTTGACTGACGCAAGGCTTGTAATCGTTTGTTTAGTAACGCAGTACTGGCAATGGCAGCTTTGTATTGGCTAATAAAGTGAATTACATTGCTCTTAATGTTCGCCGGCAAGTCTTGATTTGTTAATAATTGCTTAAATAAGTCACTGCCTGGTGAGAAGTGACCAGCCCGATAGAAACTTGCCGCCAATTCAAGTTTTATTTGCAGGTCTTGCGGATACGCTCTTAATTCTATCGTTAAAAGTTTAATCGTCTCATTAAAATCCCCCTGCTTTCTTAAGTCTAGGGCCTGTTGAACGCGGGCATTGGACATGTTTTCCGCTGGCGACTGTAGCGCCGTAATTTGCGCTACACAAGGCCATGTCAAACCCAGTAATACGAGTATGAGGGTTAATTTAATCTTCATCGAAAAACTCCAATTGATCCTCTATGAATGACTCTGCGTCATCTTCAAATTCATCTTGCAGGTCTTCATATTCTTCTTCATTAAACTGATCTTCAAAATCTTCCAAAAGCTCTTCACCCAGTGCTTGGTCTAGACTTGCGTCTACCTCCTCATCCATGTCATCCGGCAAGGCGAATGCATCCTGATTTTGAGCATCTTCAAATATTCCGTCTACGGGGTTAACTTGCGATGGATCTGAGGTGGTTTGTGACTGCTCTAATAATTCCAGCGCCTGCAATAAAGACTCTTCATCTGAGAGCTCCTCATTTGTGGCAGACTCTTCAAAAAAATCAAAATCCAGATGGGATTGATCCAGCTGTTGAATTTCACGCACCGTAGCACTTTGCTCTTGACTGGGCTCTCCCCAAACACTTAAGCCCACAACCCCACAACACATCAACAATGACAGGCGAATCATGGGGCTGGCCTGTTATGTTTAGTTGTAACCCGTTGTTGATTCAGTGCCGGAAACGTCACTTCAAAACAGGCACCCCCTAACTCAGTGTCCGTGACCTTTATTTGGGAATCATGTAGCCGAGCAATGCGCTCAATAATGGCCAAGCCCAAACCAAATCCCCCAGTGTTGCGATTACGGCTGGAATCCAAGCGCACAAACGGGCTAAAGATACGCAACCTCTGCTCGGTGGGAATACCCTCGCCATCATCACTAATTTGCAACACCGCAGGTTCCCCAGACAGTGATACTTGCACCTGTAGCTTGGCGTGTTTAAAGGCATTAATTAACAGGTTTTGAACCATGCGTTTAAGGTGATTTTCTTGCCCACGTACCCAGACAGGATCTGTTGGTAATAACACATTCACTTGAGTTGCTTGGAAAGGCTCATAAATGTCATCGATAACCTGTTGAATCAAGACTCCCATATCACAAAGCTGCATATCACTTTGCCCGCTGATATCTAACATCTGGAACACAAGCAATTCCTCAACCAATAAATCAAGTTCATTAATATCATCGTTGAGTTTATTTAATTTACTTAACTGCGAGTCTTCGGCCGCTTCCATAAGGATTTCCACTCTGAATTTCATGCGGGAAATGGGGGTCCTTAATTCATGGGAAATGGCCTGGGTAATATCTTTTTGGTCAACCAACAAATTTTGAATGCGACTGGCCATAACATTAATACCGTTTGCCAATTCTCCTATAGCGTCATGACCGCTCACCGGTATCCGACTGTGCAAGCTTTCGGGACCAAAATTTACCACCACATCACTAATGACCTTTATTCTTCGTTCAAGATTTTTCACCAACAAATAAACAATTAACCCCGTCACTGCCAACGCCACGATTAACAAGGTCACCATTAACCAAGCGGGACTGGGGTTATATATAGGAATGGGGCCAATAACTAGATATTGATTTCTTTTTTTATAACGACTATGGACCATTAACACATCTTGATTGTATTGATCCTTGTTGAGCGCCAACACTACATCCCCACGCTGCAGTCGTGACCACTGCTGGTTATCTAGCTGTAACTTGTCTTGGGTGAAAATATTTATGTCGTAGTTAAAGTATTGGCGTAAACGAATTAATTCATCAAATTGTTTAGAGCGTGCATAGCGGCCTAACTCGTTAAGTATTAAAAATGCAGTGATACGCAACTGTTGTTCCGCCACATTTTTTAGTTTCACACTAATGAGCTCTTCATTGTGGGCTTGGGTCCAAATACGGCTGTGTATACCATCGCCTAGAGGTTCTATTAATACCTCTCCCTGAGCCAGTGCAGCCAATTGACGGGCACTTAATGGACTATCAAACTGAGATGATAAACGAATGGGTAGGCCAATTAATTTTTCAACCAAGGCAATCCACTGTTTTTGCTTTTCGCCACTGTGACGATTTACCCCTGCACGGATAAGTTGCTGGGTGCCACTAAACAAAGACAACGTGTAGTCCGTGGTACGTTGCTGATTAATATATTGAAAAGCCAGATAGCAACACGAAAGAGAGATTAATGTGGAGACGATTATGCCGCTGTAAATTCGTACAAACATATTGGTTAGTTATCATGTTTTAGGGCAGTTTTGAAACTCATATAGGCTTTCGTTGACTACTAACGATTGTATGGCCATCGGCCTTTGTATAACAGCTTTATATTTCGCTTACAAAACACTAACAATTAATGGGCAAATGCCAACAAAGCAATAAATCCACAACAATATCGAAACACAGCTAACACGCGCATTCGCTAGGATTAGTTCATGCAGTGCAGCCACCCTGAATCACCTGCTCTGTTAGGCAACACCTTATTGAACTACGAGGAAACAGCATGAAAACAATTAATTTTAAAAAAAGCTTGTTGGTAACGGCCATAATAGGAAGCCTGGCAGGCTGCAATGTAGATACTTTGCAGGAAAACGCTGACAATTTTACCTCTAAAAATTACGATGGTAACGGCGCAAGTACTGGTAAGGTTACCCGTAAACGTCAAGACGGTATCACGGTAAACGGCATTGAGTTTGACTTAAGTGGCGCATCCATCAACCTAGATGGTAAAAATGGTACGCAAGATGACATCAAATTAGGCCAGGTCGTGAGCATCAAAGGCAAATACAATGAAGACGGCACCGCTACCGCTTCGCAATTGGTTTACGACGATAGCCTAGAAGGTCCGGTTGACAGTATAAACACTTCAGCCAACACGCTGGTTGTACTAGGGCAAACCATATTAATGAATAACGAAACTTTGTTTGATGGCCTAGAACTCAGCACCTTACAAGTAGGACAAATCATTGAAATCAGCGGCTTGGCTAATGCCCAAGGGCAATGGCAAGCTAGCTTCATTGGTTTATCCGATCAAACCTTAACCGAATTTGATGTGGCCGGCACCATCAGCGAATTAAATACCAGCACGAAGACATTTAAAATTAACGCGCTGTTAGTGGACTACAGCCAAGTGACTGAGTTGAATTATGTGCAGCAGCTCATTAGTGACGGCGCCTTGGTAGATTTATTTGGCAGCATAAGCACTACAAACACCGGTGAGCGTGTATTAATCGCTCAGGAAATCGAAGCCGAAGAAGCCTTCATGGTCGACGACGGTGATCTATTAGAAATAGAAGGATTCATTTCATCCGCTCTGGTTGATGGTCAGTTTGAGGTGGCCGGATTAAAGGTGAAAGTTAACGACGCTACTTACTTTGATATTGGCGATGCTTCGTTATTAAAAGTAGATGCCAGCATAGAGATTGAAGGCACCGTAAATGAAGATGGATCTATCCAAGCTTTGTATATTTTTGTGGAACCCGAAGACGAAATAGAAGTGGCCGCCACAATTGAGGCCATCGACCTTGAAAATAACACCGTCACAGTATTGGGCAAAACCTTCCACATCAACGAAAGCACTTGGATTGCCGATGATGATATGGATGAAGATCATGAGTCGGAACAGGACTTCAACGAAAATGATATTAATGAATCTGACTTCAATGAAGAGGATTTTAATGCATCTAACTTCAATGAAGAGGATTTTAATGCATCTAACTTTAATGAAGAAGGTTTCAACGAGTCTGATTTCAATGACGAAGACTGGGATGAAGAAGATTTCAACAATGACGATTGGGATGAAGCGGAAGATACTCTGAAATTAAGTGACTTAGCCGTGGGGGATTATGTGGAAATCTCTGCCTACCTAAATACCGATCAGCAAACTCTGGTGGCCTTGTACATGGCTCGCATGCCCGCCGAGGATGCCCAAGAGGTGTATCTGTCGGCACAAGTGTCCAACATTCAAGTGGAAGATCAATCATTTCAGCTATTAGGTCAAACCGTAAACCTCACCACCGCAAACATTGAACTGTTCAGCGTTAATACTTCAGTATTCTATGAATATGATGAGGAGGATTATGAAATCAATGAAGATGACATGGACATGAATGACGACGAAATGGAGATAAATGAAGAGGACATGGATGAGGGTATCTCGGCGCTGAATATTGAGGACTTCGTAAGCCTGCTTACTACCAGCAGTCAGGTATTCTTGGTGGGCAACAACCAAGCCGGTGCCATCACTTGGCAGGAAGTGTACATAGAAGTGGAATAACCGCTATAGCAAAGCCGCTGCCTGGGCAGCGGTTTTGACCCTTTCTCACCACCTGTTTGCTAATGGCAAGACTTTCCCAGTTTCTGTAGACGCCAATAGTTGTAAGGCCAAGGGGTTAAAAACCCTGCCAACAGCGCCAATGGAATCACCCACCAGGTCAGCATGGCACCACCGGTAAATAAGTAATCGGTAGTATTCATGGCAGTTTCCATGGCCAACATGGATATAAAGCTCATACCCAACGCCATTTTAAGTGCATTGCCTATCTTAAACCCACCGCGCATCAAGATAACGGTTTCAAACAATATGCTGGTTAATAAGCCATTGATGGTGGCCAGTATCATGATGGTTAACACGGATAGCGAGTGCTCGGTAAATTGAAAATAGGCAATCGTGCCAAAGTCCCCCAATGCACAGCCAATCAAGCACCATTTCGTGTTGTGAGCGCTCTTGCTCCAATTGCTTTTGTTGCCCCAGAATGTGCTCATAAATTTAACCCCCTATCGTTGAATGCATAGAACTATGTTACGACCTGGGGCGGCTTTGGGTGTTATACCCTGTCGGTTATTCGTTACACAATTTCATTACTGATCAAAATCATGCCGAACAGGGTCACAGCTTATCTAGGGAATGACGTTGCTTGGCATCTTTAAGGGAACGGAAATGACTGGCCGTCAGGCCACTCACCTTCTTAAACTGGCCACTTAAGTGAGCCACACTACTGTAGCCCAATTGATACGCTATTTCGGCCAGACTCAATTCATCATACACCAGCAGCTCTTTGACTTTTTCGACCCGTTGGTGGATGTAAAATTGCTCTATGGTGACCCCTTCCACACTGGAGAATAACTGACTTAGATGGTTATATTCGTATGGCAGTTTGTCGGTGAGGAAAGCAGATAATTTTACGCCCTCAAGCTCATGGCGTCGTTTAACATACTCGATGCACACGCTTTTTACTTTCTCAATTAATTGGCTGGTTTTATTGTTAAGTAGCTCAAAGCCATAAGCCTCGAGCTTCTCTTGCAATGACACTTGCAGGTCTGCTGAGAAGTTTTCGCCATAGGCCTTGCCAAAGTCCACTTCACCCAGCTCAATGGAAGTTGGCTGTAGATTAAGCTCTTGCAATACATTAGCAATCACCATCTTGCAGCGCTCACATACCATGTTTTTTATATACAGTTTCATATATTAACTTAATTTTCGACGTTAACTTTTGGTGTACTTAGATGTCATATACCCTAAAGCCACGATTCCAATGTATTAAAAATGTAGGGCCTGCTCAACTATCGACTCCAAGCTGAATACCAATTAACTTCTTCCATGAAATTCATTAATGATTGATTTAAACACATCCGGCCCGTACCAGCCTTTGGTATTAAACTGATATTTTTCCTGTAGTTTTAACAGCTGCTGCTTGGCAGTTGCAACATTGTTTACTTGGTCATTTTGATAAAAGTCAACCTCAGCCAAAAACTCTAAAAACTGTATGGCCAGCTGTTTCTTGGATAAACACTGATCTTTATCTTTACCCGCGGTGAAATTAAGGCTAGAGCCATAACACTGAGCCTCATGATTAAAAATTAAAAGCTTATACAAAAACGTACCATCTACCCGCTGTACTTCATCCAACTTCTGTTGCAATTCTTGCAATTTATTCTCATGCGCCTTTATGCTGACCTGATGTTCCGTCAGTAAGCGGGTTGTTTCCTGTTGCGTTAACGCGATGGTGGCCTGCTGGGCTTGAACTGGAAAGAGTTTTATTATTTGAGTGGGCGCCATGTAATCACTTTTTTCATGTAAACTCTTTTGCAATTCAGTAATGTCATCGGCATTTTTTTCATGGATCACCGGCGGCCAAAACTCCACTCGCCTACCGTCTGCCACCGCAAAACACGCCAATACCAATAAGACAAATAACAGCGCGATAATAAACCATACCGGTAGTTTTTTTATTATTTCCACTTAAGGGCACCTTTATTAACGTTAAGCTACTATAACAGCTATCAAATTTCAGGGAAGCCCAGTGAAAATGGGTATATAGACAGCCCTAAAATTTATTTTTAAGCGGCGAGGGCTTTAAAAATAGCTGACGGGGTTGTCATTTTAAGAGAATGTACGGTGGGAGGGTTGAGCTATTTATACCATTTATCAATCACAGATTTAACAAAACCACTTTCTTTCAAGGTTTTAAGTTGTTCATCAAATTGATCCCTTAACGCAGACAATCTTCGTTTCTTTGAAAAGGCAGCGTACAAAGGAATGGACTCCATGGGCTTTAAAATTCTCACCACCTCTCCTGGGGAAAGTTTATCTAAAGCAATGGCCGCGCGCTGTTGAGTACTCACGACTATGTCCACACGGTTTTTTAATAACATAGAAAACCCAGAATCCACCGTGATGGTTTCCACTAGGTTTAAACTGGGCATCAATTCATTGAAAGCGTCACCGTAAGTATCCCCCAAAATAACCGCCATCTTCTTATTTTTAACCGAGGCTAGATCACCGCTAAATTCAAATTCATGGCCTTTCTTAACGTAAAAATAGACATTCTCAAACAGCAGCACTTCACGACTGTAATCTAAATATTTTTCACGCTTAGGGGTTTTACGGATAAAGGGTACTCCATCTGCTTGAGCATTTTTAAGCATATGTATCACACGCTTGCCCGGTAAAAGCTCTAACTGAGAATTATGGCCCAAGTCTTTCATCACCTGCTGAAAGATTTCAACCGCCACGCCCTGCACTTGCTGGTTATCGTCATAGAAGCCTAAAGGATGGGCATTCACATCCACAAAAAATAAATCATCGGCTGTGGCCGACAAAGTACCCGCTATATGGCCCACCAACAAACAGAACAGTAAACGTTGCAGCAAGATGGCTTCTCCCTTGTTGAATATTCTGACCTATCTTTCAAACGGCGCGCTAGACTAGAAGGGTACCTCTATTAACTAATTGTAGCCTCTGGCTTTACGTTCAATTCATAGTCAAGGCAGAGTTTCAAAGAAATGCTCATTGCCTTTCAAGGAAGTCCAACGCTGAGTATGGACTGTACGTAAAGCCCCGAAGGGCGCGGCTTGAAGTTCACATTTACTGCGTTACAGCCCTCGAAAATGGAATTACCATTTCACTTCGGGCTGCGCCTTGTAACTGTAAACTTCAGGTCGCGCAGAGGCTGTAATTAGTTAATAGAGGTACCCTTACCCTAGTATAGAACGCGCTCACCGCAGCGGTAGTGGCCGGGTAAGCGATTAGCGCACAATTAGAAGGAATGTAGGCTACAACCACCGTGATAACCGTTACTTGGTTAAATAACCCTCTCTTTAAACAACAGCTGCCACGCCAACTCAGCTATGGCCAATAAAGCATGCCTTAAGAGCTGCCATTATTGACCCATTGAATCGAATACTTAACCCAATGCCTCTTAAGCTGCCATCCCACTAGCTAATTACCACTCTTTAATACAGTATATTGATCAATTTCCACCGTCACATTAAGTAGAAGCTAAGTATGATCATTAAACCTAAGACTCGTGGCTTTATCTGTACCACTGCTCACCCTGTGGGCTGTGAAGCCAATGTACTTGAGCAAATTAACATCACCAAAGCAAAAGGCGCCGTAAAAGGCGGCCCTAAAAATGTTTTGGTGGTGGGTTCATCTAGTGGCTACGGTTTATCTTCACGCATTGCTGCAGCCTTTGGCAGCAATGCGGCCACCTTAGGGGTGTTTTTTGAAAAGCCCGGCACAGACAAAAAGTCAGGCACCGCAGGCTGGTATAATTCAGTTGCATTCGACAAACTGGCCAAAGCCGACGGCCTTTATTCTAAAAGCATTAACGGCGACGCATTCAGCCATGACGCCAAACAAAAAGCCATCGACATTATTAAACAAGAGATGGGTCAAATTGATTTAGTAGTGTATTCACTGGCATCTCCTGTGAGAACACTGCCTGACAGCGGTGAATTAATTCGCTCAGCACTTAAACCCATTGGCAACACCTACACCGCTACCGCAGTAGATACCAATAAAGATAAAATCATTGAAACCAGTGTAGAGCCCGCCACCGAACAAGAAATCGCCGATACCGTAACGGTCATGGGTGGTGAAGACTGGGAATTATGGATGTCTGCTTTATCTCAAGCAGGCGTATTAACCGATACCTGTAAAACAGTGGCCTATAGTTATATAGGCACCGAGCTTACTTGGCCTATTTACTGGCACGGTGCGCTGGGTAAAGCCAAAATGGACTTAGACCGTGCCGCTAAAGAATTGCATGCAAAAATGACTGTTACCGGTGGCAGCGCCAACGTTGCGGTTCTTAAAAGCGTGGTCACACAGGCCAGCTCTGCCATTCCCGTTATGCCGCTTTACATCGCGATGGTCTTTAAAAAAATGCGTGAAGAGGGCCTACACGAAGGATGTATGGAGCAAATTAATCGCTTATTTAACGAACGCTTATATCGTGAGGACGCAGCCACACCCGAATTAGATGACTGTAATCGCATACGTTTAGATGATTGGGAGTTACGCGAAAATATTCAGCAGCATTGCCAAACTATTTGGCCTCAGGTCACCACCGAAAATTTATCTGAACTCACTGACTACCGTGAATACAAACAAGAGTTTCTTAAGTTATTTGGTTTTGGGGCGCAAGGTGTGGACTACGAAGTCGATGTAAACCCAAATGTCACCCTAGACGTGGTTGAGCTTTGATTTTAAGGTAATACCTAAGGTTTAAGTTACAGTTTAAGTTAAGGTTTACGTGAAAAAGAATGTGTTACTTGTTCATACAAGTAACACATTTTTTTTATCTGATGAACGGATTATCTGCTTTCAACTGTTAGCACACAAACAGATTAAACTCATGATAAATAGTGATTTAATAAGTGGCATCGAGGTTTATGCTCTTATCTTTACTCCGCCATTTATTAGATAAACCAAAAAGGATTGTTCATGGGCACCTATTTAAAAACATTCAGTTTGTCATTGTGTTTATTATTGGCCGCCTGTGCTTGGCAAACTAATGAGGTTAAAAAAACACCTATGCAATCTGCTATTGTGGGCATAGATATTTCCAAATACCAAGGTGACGTTGACTTTAAACAACTTAAAACCTCAGGTATTACCTATGTATTTATACGCGCCAGTGAAGGCAATACTTACCAAGACCCCGAATTCAAAAGCCACTTTGCCAAAGCAAAGGCCGCGGGTTTAATCGTTAGTGCCTACCACTTTTACGAAACCAATGATGCTCCTCACAGCCAATTGGCAAACTTTACCCAGCTTGTAAAGCTATCTGCCGGTGACTTACCACCCGTAGTAGATATAGAGCGGCTGCATCAACAAGATGACACCCACTTGAGTGAAAACTTACAAGTCTACCTAAACGGATTAGAGCGTCACTATGGCGTTAAACCCATCATTTACACTGGGCTTAATTTTGCTAATCAACACGTAACCCGCTTTTCCCAATACCCTCTATGGTTAGCCGAATACGGACGCACTCAGCCTACCCTGCCCTCTGGCTGGTCACAATGGACATTCTGGCAATGGTCACAATCGCATGCGCTTAAGGGCATTGATGGTAAAGTAGATGCAGACAAATTTAATGGCGATGCTCGCAGTTTCGCTAAGCTGTTAATAAAATAAAACCCAAACTCCTACTCTTAATTAGTGGTTCCATGGTACCCCTTAAATATACACCGTATAGTTAAGGGTATGTTAACCTGAATTGACCATTAAACTGAGCCCTTGCCTTACATGCACCAGCCACATAGCCAAAGCACTACACCTGAAAGTGTTTACATTACCGCACGTAGGCCACAATTTGATTTTTCCCATGTAGAAAAAGTATGGCTGGCAGATCCCATAAAGACACACTTCTTAAACGCCTTGTCGGTACTGATTCCTCAAAGTGAGCGGGTTGTGAATGACATCATGCGTCGACAACTTAAGTGCATTCAGGACCCCATTTTAAAACAGCAAGTACAACTTCTTATTAAACAAGAAAGTGCTCACGCCCTTATGCACCGGCAATCGAATAACACACTTAAGCAGCATTACCCGCTGATATCCCGCTTTGAAAAAATACAGATGGGTGCGATGAATCAAATTTTAAAGTGGAGCAGCCCAGCATTTATTCTGGCGTTACCAGCCGCATTTGAGCATTTTACTGCCGCCATTAGCCGTGATTTTTTAACACATCAAGATAACTGGACACAGGGAAAAAAGAATCAAGCCATTGAATTTGTAAACTGGCATTGCTTGGAAGAAATAGAACATCAAGCGGTGTGCTTGGATGTTTATAAAACAGAATATTCCAGTGGCTGGCGCTTAGTATGTCTTTTATTGTTATTTTGGCTGCCACTTACCCTTGTTTCTACCTTTACTATTCATTTATTTTTACTGCATAAAGATAGAGTAATTTATAAACCTAAAAACTGGCTGCCCTATTTAAAATTCTTGGCTCGCAGCACTAAGCTTTTATGCCAAGGTATTTTTTCCTACCGTAAAGAAGACTTTAACCCTTGGCAAAAAAAAGATAAACAGCTATACCAAGACGCACTTAAACGATTTTCTCATTCACAATAAACCAGCTTAAATATTTACTAGACAAACCTCTAAGCGGCAATAACCGCCATAGTGAGACGTGAAATGCAGCTTAACTTACCTTGACTATTCACCATGCGAATCTCCCAAACTTGTGAGGCTCGGCCTTTATGGATAATGGTAGCCGTACCCGTTACAACCCCGTCACGTACTCCACGTATATGATTGGCGTTTATTTCCTGACCCACCGCATACTCTTTACTGTTATCAAGGCATAAATTAGCCGCCATGCTGCCTAAGGTTTCAGCCAACAATACATTCGCCCCACCATGTACTAAACCAATCGGTTGAAAAGTGCGAGCATCTGCAGGCATTGTGCCTACGATATAATCCAGGCCTATTTCAGTGATCTCAATCCCTAGTTGACTACAGGCGGTATTTTGCATCTGACGATTCATGTCTTTTATTTTTGGGGTGGAAAACCAAATACTGTCCATAAAAACTCTACTTATTTTTAATAAAAACTAATGCCTAAACTGTGTCACTTAGGACAAAGTGCGCAACGCATCTCGAATGGTCATGCCAAATAAGCGCTTAAAGGTACGACTTAAATGGGCGCTGTCTGCAAAGCCCGCTAGATGGGCGGCCTCGGTGGCGGATGTTTCAGCACTTAACATCTTAATAGCACACAACAAGCGACGCCATAATAAATAAGGCCGCCAGGGCAAGCCCATTTCGTGCTTAAACAAGTGTAAAAACCGACTTTCGGACAGCCCTAAACCCTCAGCAATATCGTGCGCCAACCATTTATCGGGCTTTAAACACTCGCCATCAAAACACGCATTTAAGGTGTGTAAAAGTTGTTCAATACGCTTGTCTAACGGCGTACCAAAACAGTTTACCCCTGTGTTAGTTGATGACAACAAGCTGACTGCATTGATATTAAAAATATCAAATATGGGTTGCAGACATTGAGCTAAATTCGTGGCAGGTTGAGGGCAAGTGACTCCGGCAAGATTTAAGGAGGCAACCGATCGCTGTTGTAAATATTTAGCCAATGTCATGCCTGCTAACGATTGAGGCTCAATTAAAATAACCCAGCCTTTGCACATAACGAGCTCATGCTCAATATTAGACTGTATTAGGAAGCCATTGTGCGACCCCGTCACAACCGCCTCACCCTCTACTTTAAGGGTACAAACACTAGCTAGGTCAGGCCAAATAAGTTGCAAAGCCTGATGTTGGTGGCCTGATGCTGCAAGCGATTCACCATAAACCGTCAACACGCCAGGCAAGCAGGTTACGTTTTCATTTATCATATTTCATATACTAATTAACGAATCGCGGCAAAAAGCCATTTATATCTAAAAGAGTTATTTATTCAAGCTTTAAACATATGATAGCAGCACTTACATATACGTTAAGCCGTTATTGATTGATGTATTCCAATGCCGTCATATTTCACTTTTGCGTAAGACTATATCCTCGGATTAGGGTCCGCCACTTCGACTTCAATGCTATTTTTCATGGCCATAACCACCATACACATTCGAATTTTTTCTAGGCTAATTTTGCACTTTTTTTGTGCCCGCCTATACTCTCTAAATGGTCATACTATCAAGCAAAAGGGGTGGCATGCCTGATATTGATTACAGCCAAAGCTCCATCCTAATCATAGAATCTACCGAGATTTATCGTGGCATATTAAAGAAAATCCTTACCGACATTGGCGTAGAAGATATTCGCGTCACCTCTACCGGTAAAGACGCCATAGCAGCGTGCCAAGAAGCTCTGTTTGAGGTGATATTTTGTGACTTTGAGTTAGGCCGGGGTAAAACAGGCCTGCAAGTCTTAGAGGAATTGCGCACGTCTGAATTCATTAAGCCCTCTTGTATCTTTGCAATGATCACCGCTGAGGTTGATAAAAGCATTGTTTTGTCCTGCCTTGAACACAAACCCAGCCTGTTTATCACTAAACCTTTCACACACAATGGTTTAAAAAATAGACTAGACAAAATTTTTGAACTGCATACATATTTAAGACCGATTATTAGTGCCATAGATGATCAAGAATATAAATTAGCCCTATTGTTGTGTGATAAAGAACTTAAATCCGATAGCCGCTATCCAGCATGGTGTGTAAAAACGCAATGCGAGCTTTTGTTTAAAATAAAGGCTTATGAACCATGTATAGAAGCCTGCCGTGCCGCTTTGACGCTTAAAGCCCACACATGGGCCCAACTGCTACTAGGAAAGGCACTGTGCGCCACTGAACAACATGACTTAGCACTGCATACATTTAACGCGCTGTATTCTGGTGAATCTATTAACGTAGATGGAATAGAAGCATTTGATGAAGCTGCACAAATTCATTTTCAAAAAGGGGAAAGTGAAACGGCTCAAGTGTTATTGCAGCAAGCCACTGAATTGTCAGGTTTATCGGTGCCACGATTACTGACACTAGCCGATTTATGTGAACAAAATGATGATGTTATTGCCGCCACTAAGGTATATCGCAATGTGGCTAAACATGCTGAATATTCCATGCATGCCTGCCCAGATAATCAACTAGATTTTGCCCGTAGCCTTACCGAATCTGCTGCGCGTTCCGACCATGTACAATCAAAAATACTTATCGCCGAGGCGCTTACAACTATCAACAAAGTGAATCGTAGTTTTAATGATAATAATACCCGAGTACGTTCTGGGTTGTTGGCCAGCCAAGCCTATTCATCAATTGATGAAAGCGAAAAAGCCAATCAGCTGTTAAAAAAAGCCTTAGTAAACTACAACGAATTAAGTGATGCTGAAAAAAATATCGACGTAAAAGTTGAATTAGTACGCACTTATGTGATGACAGACAATCAAGACAAAGCCGACACATTAATGAAAGAGGTGAACCGGTGTAGCGAGTTCAGCACTAAGCTTGCCTCTCGGATTGATCGTGTATCGGAAGAGCCGGTTAGCCGCTCAGGAAAAAGTGAAGTGGTTAAAATTAATAATAAAGGTATTACCTTTTATAATGCCAAAGAATTTAATAAAGCCATCACCTATTTCAGTAAAGCACTTAAGCGTTTTCCCAAGCACATAGGCATTCGATTAAACCTAGCGCAGGCTTTGATTGCACAATTAAACGTGCAAGGCCCTGATGCTGTACTTATTCAACAGTGCCGAGATGATTTAGACCACTTAAACCACATTACCTCCACTCACCCTCAATATCATCGATTAACAGAATTGACTGAAAAAATTAATGTGTGTCAAAAAGAATTGGACATAGAGGTGCTCTAGAGCAATTACAAGCAATGTAACGCGCTGCGATACTTGATTCCGAATCATTCCCCACGCCTTTATTTATGATCTTTCCTACAACGACTGAATGTATTAATTAAGCTTTTACAAGACGTTTAACATGACTGTGGAGGCATATAGACATGCGCCCCCCATTACCTATTTGGGCATAAGACGCTTACAGTCACGGATCAAAAATAGCCGTTATATGACGTATTTATACGGGCGTGACGCTCATTTAACACTCATATTTAGTGTTAATTAAAATAATGGCCAAGTGGCAGCTCTCAGGGAATCTAGCATCACATTTAGCCTTGAACTCACAAATCCCTTTACATGCGAATGATTATCATTATGATACAAGAGATAAATAACCACGCCCCTGAATAAAGAGGCGCTACTTCATTTATTTCAATAAGAGCCTCTTCTATGAGATTTTTGTGTACCGACCACCGCCGTGAATTAAACAGCAACCCTAAGCAGGCAGCCCAATTATGGCAGGAACTCATTTTACAAGGCAGAGGCTTGTTCCACTTACAGTACTGGGATCAGGCGGTTGTGGTATACGGCAACGCTTTTGAGATATCTGAAATGCTCATCGCTAACAGTCAGACCAAGTATTCCATAGACAGGTATCTGCGTACCGCCCTTGAATTCGCATATGTCTTACGAAAAAGCCAAACGCCATGTAATCTCGAGTCATTCCCACCTCATGTTAAAAAGCAACTATCGCTCCTGAACACTGAGCAGCCTATCTCGCATTTAATGCAACCCATCGAAGAGGTTATCGACTTGCCACTGCATATGGCCGATTTTTGGCTTAGGGAATTATTGTCACTAGATAGTATTAATCAGCAGGTATTGCATTAACCATGAGCACATGTGTTACAAAACTTATTTTACTCGGGAATACACACTTGTTAGTCTGCCCCTAATAACGACAGTATAATGTTTCTATAAGGTTGCGCATGAACTCATTCTCTAAATCCATAATGTTATTTATAGGTCTATTGGCTTTTACGTACACACACGCCAATGAGTCTTTAACGTTAGGCCAACAGCTGGACAATGCATTAGATGCCATAAAAGAGTTTAGCCATGACAAAAAAGAAAAAACCTTAAGCCAAGTAGAAATGACACTACATGCTCTTGATGCGCGCATTAATGATCTTGAGAATAGACGTGATAAAAAGTGGGATTCAATGGACCAAGCAACCCGTACACAGGCTAATCAAAGTTTACAAGCTCTCCATAAAAATCGTGCAGAAGTGGCTCAATGGTTAGCCAGCATGAAGCAATCTACCACCCATGCTTGGAGCAAGATTAAACGTGGTTTGTCCAATGCGTTCTCAGCCCTTGAAGAGTCTTGGCAACATGCTGAAGGAGATATTCCTGTAAATACCATCTAGCTCACTTCTCTTTCTCTTAAAAACAAAGCCACATGGGTACTCAGCCCATGAGGTGCTCGCTTTACGTTAACTTTTCTATTTATTGTTTTACACCCTGCAATCAATTCCCCTGCTCGCTCGTCTATATAATAGGACTCATAGTCCTTGCTAAACTACATATTGGAGCAAACATGAAAGACACTAAAAAAATAATGAGCACGGCCATCGCCAGTACCCTAGCACTTGGATTAAGCATTGCATCCTCGTCAGTACTTGCGGGTAAACCTGGATTTGAAAAATGCCAAGGTATCGCCAAAGCAGGATTAAATGATTGTGGCACCAGTAAACATGGCTGTTCTGGACTTGCTAAAGTCGCAGGGGACGCCGAAGAATGGGTATACGTGCCTGAAGGCACGTGTGACAAAATTGTAGGTGGAACAATTAAAGGCGCTAAATAGGCATTAAGGATAAACCTTACAACGGTTTATCTTAAATCAGCGCGTTTAATAAAAAGGTCTAAAGGGACACGTTTCTCTTTAGTGCTTTCCCATACTACTAAGTTCCTTAAGGTTGTAGATGATTCCAAAAAACGTTAAAGAGCATGCTATTGCTGGAGTAGGCCTAGGTCTGCGCTCTAGTCATTACCAAGAGGTATTAAGCTCTAAACCTAGTATTCCTTGGTTTGAGTTATTAGCCGACAACTACATGAGCGATGGCGGTTTACCCATTGAGCGAGCACAAAAAATTCGTCACGACTACCCCGTAACTTTGCACTGTGTGGGTATGTCACTGGGTTCATGTGACCCACTCAACATAAACTACTTAACTAGACTTAAGGCGTTAAGTGAGAAACTAGAGCCTGCTTATATATCCGACCACTTGGCATGGGCGTCCATTGAAGGTCAGTACACTCATGATTTATTACCCCTGCCTTACAATGCCCATACCCTTAATCATATGTGTGAACGCATTTCAAAAGTGCAAGAGTTCTTAGGGCGAACAATTCTCATTGAAAATCCCTCGTCATATTTAACATTTGAAGAAAGCGACATGACAGAGTGGGAATTTATATCTCAAATGGCTCAGAAAAGCGGCTGTGACTTACTCGTTGACATTAATAATATTTATGTAAGCTCCGTCAATCACAACTTTGACCCTTTTCACTATGTAGCATCTTTGCCCGCGGGGAAAGTAAAAGAGATTCACTTAGCAGGATTTTCTGAAATGGATAATTACCTTTTAGACACCCATTCAGAAAAGGTGCAGCCAGCAGTATGGCATTTGTATCGCGCTGCCATAAAGCAATTTGGTGCCACCCCCACACTGATTGAATGGGATAGCGACGTACCCGACTTTGCCACCTTACACCAAGAAGCCCTAACGGCTGAAAGGCACATGTGGGCGTTATCACAATGAATTTAAAAAAATGGCAACACGATTTTTATCAAGGTATTTTTCACCCAAGCCAAAGTAACATACAACTGGCCTGCCAAGGCATCAATGAAACCGAAAGTCTCAGTGCATCACAACGTTTAGACATATATCGTGATAGCATTTTGGGGGGCATCACTGAAGGCTTAAGCGGGATATTTCCGGTCTGCGAAAAATTGGTAGGATCACAATATTTTTCTCACATGCTCACCAATTTTTTAAAACAACATCCATCTTCTTCGCCCAACCTAGGTAACTACGGCGCATTATTGGCCAACTATATTGCGCAATTTAAAGCGGCCAAAGATTTAGTTTACTTGCCTGAAGTGGCTAAACTTGAGTGGCTGTGGCACAAGGCATTTAATGCTAGCGACACACACAGTAACAACGCGGCCGTTTATACATTGGACCACTTAGCAAGCATTACAGAAAATGAGCAGGCCCGTATTCAGTTTGTATTGCAGCCAAGCGTTCAATTAATGCAATTTGATTACCCTGTTCACCTAATATGGAACATGAACCAAGATAACTACCAAGGACTTAAACAAATAGATTTGAATGAGGGCGGGGTTAACTTGCTCATATTTCGAGGTCCAAAGTATTCAATGAATATACACCCACTAAATAAAGACGAATTTATTTTCTACCAAGCATTACAAAAAGGCTTAAAGTTTTCAGATATCGCCGGCCTAACTTTCGCAGTCCCCTTAGAGGCGCTGTTGGCCCCAGCCATTCAGTCTGGGTTAATCATTGCTTTTAAACTAGCCTAGTGCTCTTTGATGCATGTATATAGCCCACCGGTGTAAACGGCAATGCCCATTTAGATCCTTTTACCATTCCACAGCCAGGCCTACATCCATCATGCTTTAGCCCTAGTTGGGTCATTTTTTGCAACACACTCCCTACACAATAAAAATCTGGCACTCATTGTCGCAACCGATAATACCGTGCAAACTAGCAGGGATCAGCCCATGAAGTCGCTTGTATTAACAGCCGTAACAGCCCTATTTTTCTGTACAACATTATCAATTCAGGCCTCTGTATGCTCTCCTAACTGGAAGATAACCGGCTACTACTCTCCTATAGAGACTGAATTTCCACGTGGGGACATGAGCGGTGTTAAAGTGCAAAATTTAACACGGCTAGCCTTTAACAGCGCCTTTTTAAAGGAAGTTAAATTAGAAGGATGGGGACGTACCCGCTATGGCTGGTATTTAGGTTACTTTGGCCAGCAATGGCATAAAAATGCCACGCCCTTAGATGCTAGAGGCAAGGATTTAACACTGGGAGCTGTCGCCATTGATAAACGATACTTAAAAATGGGCCACAAAATTTCTATCCCGCAAGTAAATGGCATTGTAGGAGTACCATGGTTTGTAGCCCGCGACACCGGCAGCGCCATTAAACGTAAACACATTGATGTGTACACTGGCGAAGGCCAGCTCGCTAAAAAAACATCTTGGAAAGTCACCGGCAATAAACAAGTATGCATCACAGCAATCTAAATCATTGGGTTTTTAAATAAAAAAACGTAAGCACGGGTTCATTGTGTACGACTTATTACACCTCATTACACACTTTGTTACATCTATGTAAAACCGTTCAGTATAAAATGCTGGCCTTAGAGTATTACCCTCAGGAAGAGAGCAACATGTACTTCAATAGCCATGCAAAAAAATTGCTGCAGGAAGCTAAAAACACTCATTTAAAAGTAAAACAAGTGATGCCCAACACATACCATATTCAATGTTTATTGGGTGAAACTATTGTTCAAGAACATAACACTCGCTACTACCATCGCATTACAAATGCCTTAATTGAAAAATACGTCAGTGAGACTGCAAACGATTGCAGCCTCATTGCTTTTCACCCCATTTTAGAGAAATTTAAAAACCCTTGTTACAATATGTCGGGCACTATTCATCTAAGCCTTAAAAAACTTAACGCTGGACAAAAGGTTAACGTATAAAGCATGAGTAATGCTCAATACGTTTAAAGTGCGACTAAAATAATCGACTAAAAAATGCCTTTATGGGCCTAACCACTCTGACATCAATGGCATTACTTAACACTTGGCGACGCTGATCGTAATCACTGGGGACCGGTAATACCCCATTATCGATCTCATATTGTGCATAAGCCAACTTCATATCCTTGAATAATTGTGGCATTTTGGCACTTAAGTCCTGAGTTTCACCTGGGTCTTTTACTATGTTATATAAATGCCAAATACCGTCCCCCACTGCGGGGCGATTTAACATAATTTTAAAGTCCCCTTTAAATAATGCGGCGTTACCCCCGATCTCATAGGCGATGGTATCCTGCGGCCCGTGCACACTTTCATGGCTATTACTAACAATAGGCATCAGGCTTTTGCCAGTAATAGGCTCAATGACTTTACCTTTATATTCAATACCTGGGTGGGCCGTGTTGGCTAATTGCAAAATGGTGGGCGCTAAATCTTTTACATAGGTAAATGCTTTATTTACAGTGCCCTCTAGGGTTTTATTTAATGCTGGTCCAGAGATAATCATGGGGACTCGTAGCCCACCTTCCCCTGAATAAAATTTGTAATGACCCAAAGGTCCCACCACAGCACTGGCAAAACTGGCCCCTATATAATTATAACTGCCCTTTTCACCCAGGGTTTCATAATCTTGATTGTAATCTTCGAACCACATCCATAACGGGAACAGTTTTGAAACATCCCCAGGAGCTGACGCTTCACCGCCATTATCAGAGGTGAAAATAAACACTGTATTATCATATTCACCAATGTCTTTTAAATGCTGTATTAAACGGCCAATATTAGCATCCATAGCATCCACCATGCCGGCATACACGGCCATACTTTTTGAATGATACTTTTTTTCTTCTTCCGTCAGCGCTTGCCAATCTTGCGTGGTGACCACATCGCTCATGGCCGCGTCTTTGGGTATTAAACCTAATTCTTTTACGCGCTTTTGACGTAATTTACGTAATGCACCCCAACCGTCATCATACTTGCCGATATATTTTTCTGTGTATTCTTTAGGTGCCTGCACAGGAATGTGCACCGCTTGAAATGCCACATAGGAAAAAAATGGTTTATTGTCTTTATGGTTACTATCAATAAACTCAATGCTTTTATCTACAATGTATTTTGAGGAGTAAAAGTCTTCGGGCAAGGTGATATTTTTGCCATTGGCAAACCATTCAACTTCTGCATAGTTAGGCAAATATGAACGCTGTTGCCAATTATCAGCACCTGAATAAGGCATCATTACGGTTTGCTCAAACCCTCGGTTTATAGGCCGTAACTTTTCTTGTTTGTAACCCAGATGCCATTTACCCGCCATGTACGTGTGATAGCCCTTATCCTTTAATAAGGTGGCCACCGTCACCACGTTTTCATTTAGGCTGCCGTTGTAAAAAGGGGAGCTGGCTTGGGATTGAGTTTTGGCCTCGGCAATATTGCCCACACCCGCTCTATGACTATCGACTCCAGACAACAACATGGCTCGGGTAGGTGCACAACTGGCAGAGGTGTGATAATTACTAAAACTCAAACCTTCTTTTGCTAGCTGATCTAGGTTGGGGGTGTCTATTTCACCACCATAAGACTGAAGGTCGCTGTACCCTAAGTCATCGGCCAAAATCAACACTATATTGGGGCTTTTAACAGCGTTTGAGGCGTTTGCACTTACACTGACACAAAGGGCCAGCAATGCGTTTAAGGCCATGGTTAACCTAAATTTTGATAGTCTTGGCATTGATGTGCCTTTTTATTATGAACAAGAGTTTACTGTACCGCTAAAAGGCATTCTATGAGGGAATATATTCATTCCGAATGCTCATCGCGTTTTTTGTTTAACACCTCCTTACCTGTACCCAACCCTTATGTGCTATTGATTAAAGGGAAAGAGGTAACTCAAGAAATTTCTCATAGATAAAGTCTCTATGAGCCAATAAAATTGGATCGAGTGCCTCGGTAACGACTGCGGTATTAGATTCAAATGTCGCTCGCATATCTGAATCCATAGGGCAAACTGACTGTTCAAGGGGGTTGAAATAAGCCATAAACGTGGCGCTGTAAATATCCACCGCACTTAAGGTGTCGCCAACATAAAAACGGCTACCATTCTTTTTCTGATCTATTAAACATACAGCCATTTTGTATAGTAAAGCCACTAGCCTGTCAGAGTTACGTTGAGCAAAGTCCGCTTCATAACCATATTTGGCCCCTAAGTATTGGGCGATGGGCTTTGGGAAGCCACCCTGACCGGTTAGACCACTGTGTATTCCGTCCAGCCGGCCGCTCCATCCCAATCCCGCCTCCCCACAAATGTCTTCACACAACTGCAGCGTCTTGGCGCGCGCAGCCGCATCTTTAGGCAATAACTCAGGGATGGGGGCCAATGTTTCAGCCAACAGTAATATTTGCTGCCAGTTCGATTGTGGGGCTTGATTATCCAACATAACGACAGGCCCGCTGCGGGTGCCGGTCCACTGAGCCATGTCTTTATTGCGTTGATCTAACCTCACCGCCGACCAGGTTATGTTTTTAACATGAAAAACTCCTTTGGCAGCTTCACTCCAAGGACTGGGGATACCCGGCACCACCACCATACGTAGGCCTGGTTGATCTTTAGCTTGTTCAAAATCTATGTAATTAATTGGCATTCATGACTCTCACGATTTAATTATTTCATTAGAAGTGCTTATCTTAGTAAAGGTAAGCACTTCATTAATCGCATAATTACTGCATTTAATACGTTAATCAAACGATAAAACATAACCATTACATTAGAAATTCTAATGTAATTTGTTAATATACACCCCTGAGGGTTTTAACGTATGAGTGTTTTTTACACATCACCACCGATTCAATATTTACCTGCTTTTGTGGCAGCTGCCCGTGCTAACAGCTTTAAAGTCGCTGCCAGCCAGCTCAATGTGACCCCCTCGGCCATTAGCCAGCAAATTAAAACCCTTGAAAACCACATGGGGCTTAAACTGTTTAGCCGTAAAAAACGCAGCCTACAATTAACATTCGCCGGCATAAGTTTTTACCAAATAGCACAAGATACTTTGAATCAATACGAATCTGGCTGCCGAGAGTTTAATGAAAAACACCAGTCTTCCACTTTAAACGTAAGCATGATTCCGTACATCGCTAACGAGATTCTCATTCCAAAGCTAGCCGAATTCCATACATTACATCCAGGCATTAACCTAGTGATGCATACCAGTGTGAGCTTAGAAAATTTACAGGTGCAAGAATTAGATGCCGCTATTCGATTTGGTATCCCCCCTTGGTCGGAACAGGATGTGGTAAATATTGAATTAATTTGCCATGCCCAATCTGTACTTGTGGCAAGCGCAGAGTATTTAGCCCGCCACCCCATACACCACACAGATGATTGGCAAAAACAAACCCTGATTCATAGCCGCAGTCACATTAATGATTGGCAAGCTTTCATGGGCAAACTAAATTTCAAACCTCAGCAGCAATTGGTTTTTGATTCCTACGAGGCAAGCTTACGGGCTGCCGAAGAAGGGTTAGGCATCGCCATTGCTGTGCTGCCTATTTCCCAGAACAAAATCAGCCAAGATAAACTAGTGTGTTTATCACCTAAATATAAAGACATCGATGAAAATTTTTATTTAGTGAGCAAACCCAACGAGCATAAACAAGCCAATATATTAGCTTTACAGTTTTGGCTTAAAAATATTTTTAAACAAATAAAATAAAAGCGCCGTCAAAACAGATACTGGTAATAAGGAGCATGTTAATTAAAGCTGTAACCCATCCAACTGTGAGCAGCAATGCAAAATTCGTAATCGCCCTCTTTCGATAGAACCAACAAAGCCACTTGCTCTTCAATAGGTGTTAACGAGCTGTGCTACCTTAATTGATCATTAATATGCAGATAAGCATTCCACGCCATAGGGCTTTCAGCCAAATTACCATATAGCTTAGGCCGTAAGCAGTCTCAACCTGAATGAGTATTTAACATAGTGGAGAATGCAGTTAGCTTATGACATGTAAAGCAAGGCAAGCGAATAGGCCAAGTTGCCAATCAAGTGAGGTATCGATGGTTGCGCTTAGCCGAGTATTTAAAAAGGCTTATGAAATGAGCCCAGGAAAGGTCTATTAGAGATGTTCAAATGTTCATGGAGAAAAGGTGAAACCCTGTTTTAAGATATCCTTAAAACAGGGCTTCATCATATTTTACTTGGCTTCGGCACGGCCAGTAAATTTACGATCTTCAACGTTAATTTTAATACGCTCGCCGGTTGAAATATGCTCAGGCACTTGAACGGTTAAACCAGTAGACAGTACTGCAGGTTTCGTTCTAGCCGTGGCCGATCCGCCTTTAAGTGAAGGATCCGTTTCAACAATGACCAACTCAACTGTTGACGGTAAATCAAGTGCAACGGGGGCGTCGTTTACCATAATAACTTGTAGCCCTTGAGTATCTTCGCTGATAAACAATAACTCATCGGCAATAGATTCTTTGCTTAAACTGTAAGAAGTATAGTCTTCGCTGTCCATGAATACGTATTCGTCGCCATCTGAGTATGAAAACGTCACTGAACGCCTAAATAAATCAGCCAAACTCAGCATGTCTGAATCTTTAAAGGCTTCATCTAGCTTATTATTGTTCACCACGTTGTACATACGCATGCGATAGATACTGCCACCGGAACGGCCTTGAGGAACTGAGCGCTCAATATCTCGCACTACGTACGTTTCACCGTTAATCTCAACCGCGGTATTCTTTTTTATCTCACTGGCTTTAGGCATTCGGTCGTGCTCCTAGTAAAAATTTGACGGTATTATAAGCCCATATTAAAACAATCAATAATGGAAAGCCGCATAACGGTGAATATTGATTAAATTTGTCCTTATTTACAAGCACTTAGAGGTTTAATGCCTTTCCGTTCTTCCTATTCTGAGCAAAACCACTATCCATGATCAAAAAACAACCACAACGGATCGGTCGTGCTAACTAATTAAGGCCATAAAAACCACATCCATACCATATGGCAGGGGCGCTGATAGCCATTGATTTTATAAAATAATGGCATACAAATAATAAAAGTTTAAGGCTGATACATGCGCGTATTATCCCTGCCGTTACCCGTATTGCTTTGTGCCACACTTTTAAGTGCCTGTGGCTTGGTAAGTGATGACGACGACCCCAAACAGGTTCTTCCCCATCATTTCACGCCTGTATCGGGGCAACTATTTGATACACCACTGGCGAATATGAAATATCACAGCACACATTTCAGTGGTGTCACCAGCAGTCTTGGGGAATTTTTATACAAGCCAAATGAAAACATTAGGTTTAGCCTAGGTAACTATCAATTTCCCGAAACTAAAGCGGCTCCTAAACTGAATATATTAACGCTTATGCAAACAAAACAGATCACAGCATCGGTATTAAATCTTAGCCGCCTATTACAATCTATTAGCCTTAATACGTCTAAAACTACCCTGTTATTACCTGATTTAAGCGAGTTTGACTTAAGTCTCCTAGACTTAAGCCTGCCCCCTTCACACTTCGCCAAGGATAGCCTTGTGCTAAGTGTGCTTGCTAAATTTGGTAACCAAAAAAAACCGCTACAGCTCATATCTCACCAACAAGCCTTTTCTCAGTTACAAACGCGTCTTCCAGATATGGTAAGTAGCCATCAACCTAGTAAGCGGACGTTAAAGAGTAAGACCTCCAATGGACTATTAACACTGCTTAATAAATTTGCCGGTAAGAATGATGTGCAAAGGTCTGTGCAGGTAGGGCCTATATCTTTGGCTAGCATGGCTAACTTTCATTAATCGCTCATTCTCATTAAATCCCCTTCCCCTATTGAAGGGGCTTGAGTCTTTAACGTTTGTGCGCTTTGCTGCCAATTAAGCGTACTTATAAGCTTAGGTAAACTTAAAAACAGCATGGATGCAAAACCTTCATCTTTATAGAAATGAGCCGTATTGTTAGGCAACAATTGTTTCAATTTTTTTGAAAACTCAGCGGCCACCGGATCCCCTTCGCCATAAAAAATATGGCAAGGACACAAAATTTTAGTTATCTCAAAGTCCCACTCTTGAGTCGTCAGAATTATATCGTGCAGTAAGGCTTCAACTCCTTGGCGTACGCTCTCAATAGCTTGCCATTTTGCTCGACTTTGAATTTGTTCAAGGGCAAGGTAGCGACTATCGACATCATTAAACAAACCTAATAAGTGACGGTATGATTTATCGGGTTTGCGTTTAAATTCAAACATACTTAGGCGCATGGCATATAGCGCCATACGTGGCCAAGCATGGCAAAATGGAGGGAAATGACGGTAAAAAAATGGCGCGCCTTTGATTTTACTGGGGTCTACAAAAGGAGCAAAGGACTCAATTAACATTAATTCTTTTACACGCTTAGGATAGGCATAAGCCATGGCCAAAGCAAAACAGCCACCCGCCAATGAGCCAATAAAGTAAGCAGACTCTATTTTCAAATGATCAAGTAAACGCGTCATATCATCTGCAAAATCTAACATAGTGCTGTATACCGGCATGCTGGATAAACCAAAACCCGCCCGCTCAGGTACGATTAGATAATAGCCTTGATCTAACAAAGACGGCATATGAATAGGCGCTTCTAAACGGCAGCTAAGAGATGCATGACATAACACCAACGGCGTTTGACTGGTGTCACCATAAATTCTGAATGACAATAACCGCTTATCATGCAATTCAAGTATATGGTCCCGCGCAATCCATTGAGATCTTGTAGCTACTGACGGTTTATGCGCAAGAGGTGAACGTAATAGTAATGAGACCAATTCTTGTTGTTTGGCGGTACCGGTCTTTTGTAAAATTGATTTAATGTAATTGCGAATAATGGCCACTGTACTGTTACGCATCTGTGCAATCTGCTCAGTTGAATGGGCACTGGCCAATTTGCCCGCTATAAAAGCTTCCGTGGGGGTTAGGTTATACAAATTTTGTAACTGTTCATACTGAATAGCCACGTTGGGTTGCTGTGAAAGAAATAACGCCGCCACTGCGTTACTTGGCACATCCCCACTGTACATGCTTTGTACTTGAGCAATAGGGCTAAGCATGGCCAACAAGGGAGAGGCCTCACTTCCATGAAGATTAACCGGGATGTCTAATAACATCGTTTGTGCGTCACTATTAGTGTGCTGCCCTAGGGTTTTTAGTTGTTTGGCTATTTGTAGTTTTTGTTTGTCATTTCCAATGTTTAAAGCCGCAGGAAGCTGTTTCACGCTTTTAATATTTAATATTTTTAATGCGCTTTCATTGGCACGCGTTACTTGAGCATTTTTATCTAACAAAATAATTGGGAACGGTAATTGGTCTGCAAGGGTATTGTATAAAACCTGATTTTGCTGGCTTTCAAAAAATTTCTGTGAAATTTCAGAAGACTGTTTAAGATGGGCTATTAGCGAGTTGACGGTATTAACATTTTCTTGACCGTCAATCTGGCCCTTAAGGTTTTCAACTAACTCTAGGTACAGCTCACCATTGGTGGCTGCTCCATAAATAAGCTCAATAATTTGCTGGGAATCCTGCCCTTGCGTCATGATGTGACTCATCCATTAGATATTCATTTACAAGGTACAAATCGTTAACCACCCTAAAGCAGTTCACTGGCGTGACTCAATGACACCTTAAATTAAGCGCGAAAATTAACATAGGAAAGGGGTTTTTACCAGTTGGTACAGGCCTGCTTAGTTAGTACGGGTGTGCGTCAGCCACATGTAAAGCTAACGATTACTGGTTGTTTTAGCGTATCGAGAAAGCCCTATTTAATAATTGCTGTTAAGCCGCTATTAAGTAAGGCTCTGCCCCTTTCTTGTGATTCTGGTCTTTTCGCTGATAAGCGCCCTTGCCTTTTTTAGCTTTAACAATTCGTTGTCGATACACAGGTGATGTTACTAAGGCCGCTAAAAAATTATGATTAACCTGCCCTCGACCCGTCTCTACAGCCCCTTGCTGAGCTTCGGCTACAACATTATGCCGTTTAGAATGTTTGCTCATGCCACTTACCCTTTGATTGGAATAAATAAGTATATCAATTTTTAGGGTAATACAAAAAGTAGAATCTAAAATAGAGTACATTCAGGAATTTAGGGCTGCCACCGAGAGTTGATCACAGTCATAAATAAAGTACTTGCTGAACTTATTATTCCCTTCACTGTCATATCATAATCACAGGAATAAGCGCATGGAAAAACAATGAAAAATACACTTAATCTATTTGTTACAAACCTTGTGTTTTGCGCTTTCTTATCTCTAGCGGTACCAGCAAGTGCCCAACAAGATGCGACTCAAAATGTGCTACCTGCCATTGTGCACCTACAGGGAGTAGGAAGTATTGCAGGTGTTGGCATACAAGGGAAAAATTTAGGTGATGATGACTTTTCTGCACTGGCTATGGCTGCTGTAGGAGATGCACAGGGCGCACTGTTGTCTGTGTCTGAGCTGCCTTGGGCCAACGGGTCCCTATCTCTTACTACAGCATTGATCACCGACATCACTCTAGACACTCAGTATGCCCGTGGCACCAACACCACCACTAAATATGAGCAACACCTTAGTGGATTGGCACAGTTTGCCCGCCTAAATACTCGCATGAATCCGCATCAACATTGGTACGCTAATGTAGGATTAAGCTTAGTATCGTTGGAAGGTTACAGCGATCGCCAAGGCGTTGATATTGTCATTAACCAGGCGGGCCTGCACGACGTGTTTACCACTATGGCAGCCGTGGGGATTAACTATGACAAACAAGAATTATCCAATAACACACAAGGACTAAAAGCCAATGTTGAATTGGCCAGTTTATTATTTCGCCCCGGTCAAAGTGATCAAGCACAACTAAACTACAGCACCAGTTATATCTACCCCATTAACGATGCAACAAAACTTACAGGTTATATTCGTGGCAGCCACGGGTTTGTACTGGCTAAAAAATCTGACTACGATCAAGTTTCTGAAGTGTTGGCTGAAATTGATGGCCAGTGTGATACGGCGGCCTGTACTGAACTTGAAAATGATTTGGCTAACTACATTGTAAAGGGTAACAAAAACGGTAATGCACAAGCGTTGGGCGGTGCCTATGGTTTACGCAGTTACAGCGAGCAATATATTAAGGGAGCCAATACATTATTAGAGGGGCTAGAACTGGCTATAACCTTGCCCCTTGTGATGAAAGCAGGCAATAGCATTGAACTGGTGTCTTTTGTTGAAGCCGGGCAAGCCAATGATGCTCTTTCAGCATTAGTAGATGATTCCCTTTATAGCGTAGGCGCCGGCGCACGTTTTAACATTGGAAACGTGCCCATTCGTTTAGAAGCAGCCGTAGGCAGTGATGACACACAAGCCTGGTTCTTAACTGCAGGTAAACGCTGGTAGGTGTATGTCTTACTGTTAGTTTAAAGCGCCGCCCATTAAGCCAGCTACTTATTAGTCATGCACCGTATTCACACGGCCTAAAACACATAATGATTATCACATTTTTTGCTGCACGCCATATTGTTTCATTATTTTAGAGAATGTCCCGTTTAAGCGGATTGTCTTCAAACCAAGGTTAAAGTCCCTCAACTTTTTATGATATTCAGGGGCGGCTTTGGAAAATGCTACAAACGTGTCTTCACTTTCAACCACCACACCCACCTCCTCTATGGCATTCACGTTAGGGTATTTTTTATTTAACAGATACTGCATCACCATCTGATCCATTAATGTAAATTCAATACGCCTTCTAACCAGTTTATCAACGTTTAACTCATCACTGTTTACCTCTTCAATTTTAACATCAACCCACTTTAAGGCGTTTGGTTGAGCGTACCCTCGAACTACCCCTAAGGTATAAGGCTGTAAACTGTTAAACCCGTTAAACTCAAATTTAAAATCCTTATGCTTAAAAAGCACGGTATTGTTTACGCCTATAGGCTGCGAAAAGGCCAGCCAATTTTGCCGCGCAGGCCTAAACCAAATCCCCAAGATACCGTGATATCGGTCCGTCTTACTATCAACCAAGAGTCTTGCCCATGGTAAATAGGTTAATTTCAATGTGTACCCCGATACGTTAAAAGCTGCACGGGTGATGGCCACCAAAAAACCATCGCCCGGTATTTCTGGCGTTTTATAGGGTGGGAAAACGGTGGTGGCTAAGGAAACCGTTTTAGGGCTAAGTGCCACTGAAGCAGTTTGCGACCAGGAAAAAGAAGAAAAAGATCACAAAAGACGCGCCATACTTAAACCGTTGGCCATATGGATGCATCATACTATATGGCCCAACCTCTTAAATAGTAAATACAATGATCAAATGTTCGTGTTTAATAATTGTAGCAACTAATGAAAGGCTCACCAGTTTAGGTAATATTCACCACATTTAAAAATATACCCATTTATAAATAGCGCATACTGTCCTCATCGAGCACAGGGCTGTCTTTAATTAACCTATGCCCATGTAAAAAGCTGTCTTAAAGTAACGACAATAACAATAAAAGGCCGGCATTCATTCCCCTTGCAATATATCGGCTTGGACAATCAATGAACGGTTAACCTAACCAGCTGAGACATGCTAATGAACAGCCTGTATTTGCAGTACGCCATTCCGGTGTTTTTTATGCTAATTTTTGCAGAATCTTTGTATTCACACTACAAAGGATTAAAACTTTATAACTTACGCAACAGTATTAGCGCGTTATCCTGCGGCATGTTCACCACTACCCTTGAGGTGCTTATAAAGGGTATTTTGTTGCTGACTTACGTTTGGCTATATGATCACTTCACCTTCTAAAAGTTAGACGATGATAGCTGGCTTACTTGGATATTAGCGTTAGTAGTATTTGATTTTATTTGGTATTGGGCCCAACGCATATCACATCAGGTAAATATTGTATGGGGTCGCCATGTACCCCACCACCAATCTGAAGATTTCAATTTAAGCACAGGATTACGACAAGGGGCATTACAGGATTTTTTCTACTGGCCTTTATACATATTAATGGCACCGCTGGGATTTTCGGTGGAAATGTTTGTGGCTCACATGCTTATTAATAAGTTTTATGGTTTTTGGCTGCATACACAAACCATTGAAAAAATCCCTTTAATAGAGGGCATATTAAGCACTCCGTCGGCACATCGTGTGCATCATGGAATGAACGATGACTACATAGATAAAAACTACGGGGGCATCTTTATTATCTTTGATCGATTATTTGGCACCTATCAAGTAGAGCATGAAAACGTTTTCTACGGGGTACGCACACGCCACCGCAATTATGACCCCGTTATTTCACACTTTGAATGGCTATACGCTATCTACCTGGACGCCAAACTGGCAGGGTCGTGGTGGGACAAGTGTCGAATCTGGTTCATGCCCACTGGCTGGCGACCGGCTGATGTGGAGCGTTTAGCCCCCAATAAAAAGCGTTCTCTTGAACATTATAAAAAATTTGATGAACAGCGATCCCGCTACCCTATCGCCTTCATGCTGTCGTTGTTTTTAACTCTGGCGACTATTAACCAAGTGCTAATTTTCCAAGGACAGCATTTTAATATGCCGCTAAAAGTAAGCATAATTATAGGGGTAACTGCCGGTTTGTTATGGCTTGGACAGGTACTGAATCGCTCTAGGCGTACCTTTTAGCCACTAAAAATCATCCCGCAGACTTTGCGTAAGCTCTACTTTTGCACCGGTAAGCCAATAAATGGTCAAATTCTATATATACCCTAACCTTAAAGTATCTATACATTAAAATGGAGCTTATATGTGGAACGCACTGGCCATACGTCATAAGCTTTCAATTGTTATTGGTGGCGCACTATTACTTAGCCTTTTAATATCAACCATTATCAGCAATAACGCCATGCGCGATATGGTGATGGGCCGTATGAAAATCCAAGAAATCCCAGCCACCCTAAGTTCGGTGGCCAACGCCATTGAGAAAGAGATCAATATTCCTTTGGCCATATCAAAGTCCATGGCACAAAACCACTTTACAAATAAATGGATTCAACAAGGAGAACCTGACACTTTACTGCCAGATGTGATTGAGTATTTAAACGTCTCCCAAACTGAAAACAGCGCTATTACCTCCTATATTATTTCCGGTAAAACCAAAAACTACTACACACCACAAGGTATTTCTCGGCAAGTTAAACCAGGTTCCGACGATTGGTTTTTTAACTTTATCAAAAGTGATAAAACCTATTCTTTAGACATAGATATAGATGTAAAACTTAAAAAAGCAGCGCTGTTTATTAATTATCGAACCACAGACGGCAGTAGCATTGCTGGAATTGGCATGGGCATCAATCAGGTAGTGGACCTTGTTAAAAATTATCAAATAGGTGAAAACGGCTTGGTTTATATCACCGACCCTGAGGGTAAAATTAAAATTCACCCTGATCCCTCTGTACAAAGTGATACCGACTTAAATACGTATTTGGGCGATAACGTGGCTAAGCGATTACTAAATAAAAAGTCTACCCAAGTGCTTGAAACCAACAAAAAGGAAGATGCTATTTTATCGGCACAATACATTCCCAGCCTTAATTGGTTTATTGTGGCCCAAATCCCCACCGCCGAAGTCACCGGTCCAATTAATACTTCCTCGTTAAAATTAGTAGGCTTGAATATTATTGTCGCCATACTATTAATTAGCGTGGGTCTTTGGGTGGCCATGGGGGTTGCAAAACCGGTATCTAATGCTGCCCGAATGCTGAACACCATCGCTTCAGGGGATGCCGACCTAACACGTCAAATGCCGGTTACCACTGGCGATGAAGTGGGTAGACTGGCGAAATCTTTCAATAACTTTATCTCTCAATTAAGAGTACTTATTCAATCTGTGAGTATTAACGCGGTAAGTGTTAGTGATGCCGCCCACGAGTTATCAGGCGCGGCAAAATCCACTGAGCAGAATACCGAAAATCAGCAGCAAAGTGTTGATATGGTAGCCGCAGCAATTAATCAAATGGGGGCGACGGTTCAAGAGATTTCAAAAAATGCCCACGACACCGCTGACTCAGCAAAACGCGCTGCCATTAACAGCCAAGATGGACAAGCCGTCGTAAACAAGACCGTTGCAGGCATTAACAGCCTGTACGAAAAAGTACAAAGTGCCTCTACCGTGATTGAAACACTGGCCAAAGATGTAGGTGAAATCAGTAGTATTTTGGCGGTAATTCAAGGTATCTCAGAACAAACTAACCTGCTTGCGTTAAATGCAGCCATAGAAGCTGCCCGCGCCGGCGAACAAGGCCGAGGCTTTGCAGTAGTGGCCGACGAAGTAAGAACCTTGGCTAAACGTACCCAAGAATCAACCGAAGAAATAAATAGCATGATTCACAAATTGCAAAATGGTGCACAAGAAGCCGTCAGCGCCATGAATTCAGGCATTGAAACCGCGCAGGATTCAGTGACCAGCGCCGATTCCGCAGGCCAATCGTTGCTGCAAATCACCAATGCCATTAATTCCATTAGTGATTTAAGTATTCAAGTGGCCACTGCCACCGAACAACAAAGCTCTGTCGTTGAAGATCTGAATAATCACATTTTAAACATTAAAGAGATGTCAGATAATACTGCCGAACAAACCCGTACTATCAGTGATAAGTGCGCCGCCCTTAACCAGTCTTCGGATACCTTAACGGGTCTTGTGAATAATTTTAAGATTTAACCTCGTTAAAGCGAATACATAATATATGGCCATGACTAAAAACGTAAATTCGGTAATGGCCAGTGACCGAATATTATTCCAGAAAACCCATTTCGCAGAGTAACGTTTCCACATATTTTCACTCTCATGCTTCCGGCTTTACTGTCGCCAACCTACAATTAAACGGCATATTAAAGGCTACAGCGTCCCCCACCGCACTAAAGCATCCACAAAGGCTTTGGCTTTTGCTGGTTGCCCAGATCTGGACGGATAGACAACATACAGGGCCGTAGACTTAATACTGATATCAATGTCCACCTCTACCAATTCCTGGCTACGCAATTCTCGGGCAACCATGCCTTTGGGCACAAGACCAAACCCCAGCCCCGCCCTAATGGCCAGAATAGCGCTGTTCATATTATTCACAGCAAAGCGGTGTTTTAACGCCACCCTTTGACCCTGCCAATTTAACAGGGTTTTAGCCTGCCCCTGACCTCTTTCATTCACTAAGCCTACACAGGGCTGGGAAAGCAATTCCTGCACGGTGGTGACTAGGCCGTATTCAGCTATGTGCTGGGAACTTGCCACTAGCACCCAATCGGAATGGCGAATCTTACGGTAGATCAAACTGCTGTCCTGTATCTCATCTGCGCTGGAGTGTATGGCGATATCAAAATTATCTTTAATAAGGTCCACTTGGTGGTTGGATTGAATCATTTCTAGATTCACTTTGGGGTATTGCTGCAAAAAAGGTGTGATTACCGTGGGCAAAATAAAGTCTACTAAGTTTTGTGGCACACTCACCCGCAAGCGCCCGCTGGGCACTTGGCTTAATTCACGAATGAAGTCATCCCCCATTTGTAAGGCCGCCAAAGCTTGCTCACAGTAGCTTAAGTACGTAGCACCCTCCTCTGTAAGGCTTACCGAACGCGTGGTGCGCTGTAGGAGTCGAATGTTTAAACGAGACTCTAACTGGCTGATTTTAGTACTCACCGTGGACTTCTCCAGCCCTAGCGCTTCGGCCGCCTTAGTAAAGCTTCGCAGCTGGGCTACCTTGCTAAATATTTGAATCTGGTTCAGGTCATTGTTTGCCATAAAAAACAATCTTTTGTAAAAATGATGAATTATTAGTTATTTACTAACAGTCATACTATAGCAACTTACATAGGAGGGTGAAATATGAGCGCCTTAGAAAAGATTGAACCAAGCCAGATGGCCCGCTTTGATAAAGCTTATAAATGGTTGCACTGGAGCATGGCCGTATTGGTGATGTTAATGCTGTTTGCGGTACTGGGTTTCGCGCAAGTTTCTACCACACAGGAACACTTAGAGATGTTAACGGGCCACTCAAGTATTGGCACACTGATTACCATATTGCTGATTGTGCGTATTTCTAAGCGCTTTATTAAACGTGACCCAAGGCCTGTGCAAAATATTGCCCACTGGCAAAAACTGGCATCTACCGCCGTTCAATTGGGGCTTTATTTGTGCTTGATTTTTGTGCCGCTAACCGGTTACCTCAGCGCAAGATTTCATGAACTGCCAGTGAAAGTGTTTGGTTTTTTTGATTTAAATCAAAGTGGCCAACACGCTTTTAATCAAGGGACCTTTGACATGATTCGTTTAGCCCATGAATGGGGTACTAAAGTGATTATGGTATTACTGGTATTGCATATTGGCGGGGCGCTTTATCACCGTTTAATTAAAAAGGATGATGTATTGGCCAGCATGACCACAACTAAAAATTAAACGTAAGGGGATATTATACAATATGAAACCATCTCAAATTGTAGGTATTCCTTGGGACATATAGATTCAAGTATTCAGACATAAAAAAAGCCTTTAGGTGTGAACCTAAAGGCTTTTTTATTACAGCTTAGAATTTAAGCTTCTTCAGGCTTATTCAACAACTCAGCAATGATCTTGTTCATCTCTACAGGCATTTGTGCCAACACAGCGCTTTCAGCTAAAGTAATGTCTTTTTCGATGTAAGAAACAATTTTCTTTGTTTCCATATCCATTACACCACCAAAAGCCGTTACTTTTTTCATGAAAGGGATTTGCATGCCACTGGCTGAATCAACATGTAAAACAATGACATACTTGAAGTTGTAGTTAGGATCTTTAATAGCCCCTAGATCTTTAAGCTTACCCGTAAGCATTTTCATTTTAGTGTCTAGATCAGTTGCATATTTTGCAGCCGAACCTGTCATTTCCATTTTGTCTCTTTTAGCTTGACGACGCATATTTTCGCCCAACGTCCAAGATAAGTTACCAACTGCACTGTAAAGCTGCTGACCAGAGATAACAGCCGCGCCGTATTCACTTAACGCACCAGAAGAAATGGCTAAACCTGTTTTAAGGTTGTCACCTGGAACACCGTGTAAACTAATTGGGAAAATAAACGCTGGCGCCTTAGCATTAACCGCTAAAGGGAACTCTTGATCAGCATTATGTTTGGTCATTGAAGAGCTACAACCTGCCAAGGCAGTAGAGAATACTACAGCAGCAACAACGGCTACACGGGAGAATAATTTCATTTTTTACATCCTTATATTTGAAGCGCACATACTAGATTTGAAAATGTAATAGTACAAATATTTTTATAAAAAATAAGATTAATGGATTAGATAATTTTTCATTCCAGATGAAATCTAATCAAGCCATAAGTTAATTATTCCACATAAACAAGTGATCAACATCACAAAAACAGCCCCTACCTTTAAAACTGTCAAAATAAACATTAGTAACAATAATTAAATTAATAAAACAAAAATTCAAACTATAGTAGTAAGTATTGTAAATTTAAAACCGCCTATTAGTGTATTTAAGTGCAATACAAACCCATATTAAATCATTACAATTCATAACCGTGGAAAGTGGTTTTATTTATCAAAAAGCATAATCTATCACAACCCGCTAAAGTCAGTGACTCTCACTACGCTTTAATAAATGCTTAATTTTATGAAGAAAACATAACAGGCTGAGGAAGATCAAATCGTCTATCTATATATAGAGAGAAACTTGGGTGACTGCAGCCAATACCCATTCCTTTAGTAAAGTGCGAAACGTTATGTACAAATTTATAGAGGAAATTTTTAGATGAATGCTTCTTTAGTACGATTACAAACTTACTTAGAAGAAGAACGAAAAAACGGAAATATTTTCCCACAAGGGGCGGTTTTATGCACAGTTTCCAAAGATGGCCTGCCTCGCTCTAGGGTTGTTGGAACAATGTTTGATGGTGAGTGCCGCCCCAAGTTTCATACTTCGCCTATATCAAGGAAAGTAGAAGACATTAAGCACTCTTGTAATGCGTCATTGACCTATTCTTTTCAGAATTCATTACGATCCGTTAGTATCGAGGGGATCCTGAGTCCATTAAGTAAAGAAGAGTTGGATACCGACTGGCTGATTTTCAATCAAAACTTCCGAAAGCATTATTTAGCCTTTGGTGAAATATCGGGTCAAGTCATTAAATCGTTAGATAAACTTAGGCAGAAACGCGACTCATTAGTTTGCGAGGCAGAGATGACTCGGCCCGATAGTTTCATAGGATACAAGTTTTCAATCATTAATAGAGTCTCATTTTATACTGTGAAAGATGGTGACTTTGCCGAAAGCTCATCTTACGAAAAAGGCACCCTGCAAAATCCATGGGTAGAAGTACTGCATGTACCTTAACAACCTATTGCTGACGCCATGCAAGTAGGCATGTTATCAAATTGCCTATAATGACACGTCCAGCCCTGCGACTATCGCTAATGTTAAGTACCAGACAGATCACCCCGTTAAGTAAACAATCAATCAAAATAGTATGAATTAACCCCATATACATGACTAATCACCACAATTAGTCACTGATGGCGGTATTTAAGGGCCAAATGGGAGAATAACTTACAGTCTAAATATCACTATTTTTGGCAAATACACTTCAAATTTGATAAAATATTTTTTATTGGCTTTGATTAGTATCGATTCGGCTGTAAGCGTACATCGTAATCTTAGTTCTATCAGATACAAGCAAAGTAAGCTTAACAAGACGAACCAGAGGTGGAATTCTTCACTCACTGGCTGGTTTTAACTATAAAAGAGGCATATTGAGTGCAAGAAAAAATTACAGTGGTAGTTGACTACCTAAACGAAGTAAAAACACGCTGCACCTTCAATGCCGCGGCTGAAGCACTAGGCATCACGCCTCAAGCACTTAAAAAGCACTTAGGTGATGCACGCCCTGAAGTTTCTTGGTTTGTAAGCCCTACATCTGGTGAGCCTATGCGCTACACCGACAGCGAAAAGCACCCTGAGCTTTATCGCACTACACGTATTATTACGTCTTCAAAGGTTTTAAAACGTAACCTTGATCTATAAGTAGTTAAACAAGGCGCTTAACACCAATCGGTTACGGCGTCGTTTTAACTTAGCGGTACATTCAACGCTGTCATTTACCAGCACCATTGATACCTACCGCTGCACAGCCCTTTGTTTTACCATTACGAACCTTACAAAGTTATAATGAGAATATTACTGACAAACCCAAGCGCTAAATTCAAGCGTTGGATTTTGTTATTTTCATTTCTACTTCCTGCATTATTTTTCACAGCTAATTCCAAAAACAACTGACCCTTATATCAATGTTCCAATAAAAGTACATTAAGTAGCCGCATAGCGCTTAAACGACAGGAACCCACACAAAAGTAGTTGAAGTCTATTTGCACTTAATGAGTCATAGCTTCACAACCGGTACAACTTTAAAAATGAATGGCGGCGAGCTGTGTGCTTAATGCGCCAAATCTTTAGTGTATTCATTCACGGTCCAACCATTGGCCCAACTTAATGCTTAATAATTTACTGTCTATGGGCTTAGTCATGTAATCATTCATGCCGGCTGCCAGACATTTTTCTTTGTCTCCTTTCATGGCATTCGCCGTCATGGCTAATATGGGAATATCTTGATTTACAATGCCGGCCGCACCTAAACGAATCTGCCGAGTGGCTTCGTAGCCATCCATTTCAGGCATTTGGCAATCCATTAAAATAACCTGATAGGGTGCAGTGTGAGGCGCACCATTTAAAGAGGCGATAGCTTCTACACCGTTGCCGGCTACATCTGCGCTGAGCGATAAGTCCTCCAGTATATTTAACGCCACCATTTGATTAATGGCATTATCTTCAACCAATAATATTCGTGCATCTGGATCAAACGTTTTTTGCACTTCTTGAGCAAGACTAGCTTCAATATTTGCATCAGCCTGCTTTGTAGCCGTCTCACTTAAAAAGGACAAAATTTCTACCAAATTAAGTGTAGTAGCTGGTTTTCGGAAATACCCCGACAACGACAACTCAGACAAATAATCATCGCTTATTTGCTGTGCCATTGACGTCATAATTACCCGTATACTTTGATCAAAACGATTATCTTGCTGGATCGTTTTGGCTAACTCACTGCCTTTTTGATTAGACATATCCATATCAATTAATATTAAGTCAAACCCCTTTTTATTATCCGAATACTCTTTATGCAAACACTCAAGGGCTTGATCCGCACTTACCGCATCACTCACTTGGGCTCCCCAATGTTTATACTGCTCACATAAGACCTGTAAGTTTTTACGATTATCATCCACCACCAATATATTCAAACGTGTGACATCTATCCCCGCTAAAATATCAGGTGGTTGCTGGCAGCTTCGCAGGGTAATATTAAAATCAAAACGACTGCCGCGACCCACCTCACTATTTACACTGATACCACCGCCCATTAATTCAGATAACTGCTTAGCAATAGACAAACCTAAGCCGGTGCCACCAAATTGCCGAGTAGTGGATGCATCGGCTTGGGTGAAAGGTTTAAATAATTTTTCGGTTTGGTGCTGGTCTATGCCAATGCCGGTATCTACGACACTGCAATTAAATTGTAATTCAGACGGGCTAATAATCTTAATCTCGCCACGGATAATAATCTCGCCTTGTTCGGTAAACTTAATGGCGTTGCCCACTAAGTTCACTAAAATTTGTCGTAGTCGACCTGGGTCCCCCATTACATTAGCAACATCAATATGAGTGGTATCCAGTACTAATTCCAAGCCTTTGTCTTGAGCCCTATTGGCCATAGATTCCGCAAAACTGCCTAGTTCAGTACGCAGGTCGAATTCTATTTCTTCTAATTCCAGTTTCCCCGATTCAATTTTAGTAAAATCAAGAATATCATTAATGATAAGCAATAAAGACTTGGCACAATCATTTGCTACATCCGCATAATGGTATTGATCTTGGGCTAGCTTAGAGCGCATCAATAAACCCAGCATGCCCATAATGCCATTCATAGGGGTGCGAATTTCATGGCTCATGCAGGCTAAAAACTCCGATTTGGCCGCGTTTAGCTGCATATTTTTGTCGTTAAGCTCTTCCAATTCAGCGGCGCGCAACTCAAAATTCATGAGTAAATCTTCACGCTCTATATCGGTAATATAGTTGTGAACCTTTATTGCCAGCCTTTCATTGCACTGCTCAAGCAATTGCGTATCATTATTTTTCGGAACGCAAAGATGACATGTCACCAACACGGCTATGCACTGGTTATTATGAAATAATGGGTATGACTGAATACGAAACAATTCGGCTTTTCCCAGCTTAAAATCAAACTGTAATTTTTCTTCATGCATATTGAATTCAAATGAGGTAATTCGCTTTAATCTAAAACAGTTCTCAGCTATTTCCATCTTAACTAGGGCATCAACATTAAGATTTTCATGGTCCAGTGTTGATATATTTACACAGGTTAGCTCACCTCCCTCTGCGGCCACAAACAAGGCACTACAAGGCAGGTTAAATAACTCCCTTATGGACTGAGTGGCACTTATTAAGGCTTGTTTTGAATTCTCCCCGACCATTGCATCCGTAAAGGCTGCAATAAGTACATAGCCCCTTTGCGCCTGAGAAATACTGTCACGCATAGTATCTAGCGATAACAATAATTTACCGGTTTCGTCTTTAGGAGTCGCGTGCTCAAATTCTCGCAAATCCCCCCCTGCAATTCGTGCCGACATATCCACGGCCAACTGAAATGATTGTGAAACAGAACGAGAAATAAATAGACTTAACAATGTCACTAAAAAAAATATGACCCCACCCAAACCATAACCTAATGTTTGCACTCGATCATTTTGCTGATTAAGTTCAATGACTTTTTGCTTGAAGGAGCGGTAAACAATCGTTTTTAAGGCATCGTAACTTTCATCAAATAACCGAGAACTGGCGCTCATATTTTTAAGCGCTCGTATTTTAGGGGCTTCGTCCTGAGACGCCTCAAGCGACAGAGTAACAAACACGCGGGCGTATTGATGAAACTGGCGATACAACGCAATAAGTTGAATCGACTCCGCTTGTAACTGAGGAATTGTATTTTTAATGAACTCGTAGGAGCCCAGAATTTCAGCGGCTACCTTTTCAGAAGCCTGCAATATACTTATATCTTCAAAATCCACCGCATCGGCCAGCAGAGTTCGATAACGGCCTACATTACTTTCAAGCCCAGACAGTTCGGTCAGCACCACAAATTCTTGTGTACTAAGGGAGGTTAACAACACTCGATTACGTTGATTACTGTAAATATTCACCGCTAAATAAAGCGTAAAGCCCAGTATTCCCACAAGCCCGATAGCGAATATTTTTGACTTAATGGAGTGCCTGATTTTCATATGAAAAACAAACCTTTAGCGATTAACCTTAATGTCATCATAGATATTAATAAGAGGCGATATTGGCTAAATTGACGCCCCTCATACATCGCGAAGGCGCTTATTGTTTAAACTATAGCAGTAACTCTGCCCGCTGATTGACATGTGGCCACCCTGCTACCGCTTTACCTCACAAATATGCAAATTCTCTGAAAACACCTATATTAAATAAGTGTCGGTTTAAAAATTAACACGCTAAACAACACACTCAACCACTTGCCTGAGTAGGAACTCATCTCCCATGAATCTTCATCATGCTGCTAAACAACCAATTCAGCGTGTTTTCTCGTGTTTACTATGGTGTTGGCTTATGTGTGTGGGCATAACCCACAGCGCCACGTTAGATAACGTCACCATTAATGGCTATTTAAGCTTTGAATACGAGCGCCACCTCGATGGCGACAAAACAAATGTTAACAATGAGCCGGTGGGTGATGCCAATGGCTCGTTTGACATGGACTTATTTGATTTGGTCATCAACATTCAGGCTACTGACAAACTGCGTGTGGCCACCGATTTAACCTGGGAACACGGTGCCGCTACAGAAGATAACCGTGGTAATGTCGCCATAGAGTATGCCTTTGCCGAATATAGCCTAAGCCAACAGACTAAAGTGCGAGCCGGAAAGATGTTCACACAATTTGGTATTTATAACGAAATCCACACGGCAAAACCAGCCTCGTTATCCGTAAAGGAGCCCCAAACCACCAACAAAAATAATAAGCTTGGAAGCGATATTCGGTTTTATCCTCGTTGGTTGAACGGCCTTGCCATCACTGGGCACTACCAACTGCCGGCATCTTCGTGGGATTATGTACTGCAATTATCCAACGGAGAATCCCAAGAGGTTAATCCGTACGAAGAGGATGACAACACTCACAAAGCATTTAATGGCCGTTTTCGATACCGTCCCGGAGATGCATGGCAGCTGGGACTTTCTTTTTACCGGGATACCATGGAAGGTGCTACCTCTCAGATTAAAATTGAAAGCTACGGCCTACAAGTTGAATGGGAATCACAAGGCAACACAGAGCTAGGCATAGAGTTTGAATATGTCAGTGGCAATGAAGATCATTCAGACGGCGCCAATATTAACCGCAATGCCTATACCTTAATGATGTATCAACCTATCACCGACACTATCACCCCCTATGTGAGGTATGAATACCTAGAGCCCAATAAAAATATAACAAGTGACGAAGCCAGTGTCTTAATATTGGGCAGTAATATTTTAATAGATGAAAATATGTTCCTTAAAATAGAATTGGATCATTTTAAAGGTGAGGACAATAACGCTTCAGTGGGTGGTGCATCATACAGTGAATTAAAAATATCCTTATCGGTTGGTTTTTAATGATGAACACTGCCATAAACATGATGAAGACAAGCTTCACGTCATTCGTATTAATATTGCTTTGTATAAGCCAACTACACGCTCAAACCTTGCTTGCCAATAACCAAGTAGGTGAGGAACGTCTTAGTCCGCAAGAAATTAAATCCATTTTTTTAGGTACCACCTCTCACTGGAAAAACGGACTGCCCATATCTTTATGTATAGATATTAGCAACCAAGAAGCATTTAAGTACTTTGTTAAACATTCGTTAGGAAAAAATGTACGATCGTTTAAAAGGGTGTGGAGCAAACGCGTGTTTTCGGGTGCTTCTTCGGCCCTCCCCTTACTTATTAATGACACAGAAAGAGCACTTAAATATGTAAGTGAAAAACAAGGCGCCGTTTGCTACATAGAATCAGCCCCCTCCCCGTTACCCAAACAGACCAAACAACTGAGCAGCCAAATAGATAACAAACATTAACAGCGCCCTTTATACTCAGGACGCTTACGCCATTAAGCCTTATTAGCTAAAAAATAGAATAAAACAAGGGTAAATCACGTTATATTCATGCAGATTATTCCGCTAAAGCTTCCTCTACAAAATCTAAACGATCCTGGCCAAAGAACATGTCTTTACCCAAATACATCGTGGGTACACCGTAGCCACCGCGCTTAACCAGTTCGCCTGTCGTGTCTTTAAGTTGATCTTTTATGGAGTCACTGTTTACAAGCGCTTGGAATTCTTCTGCGTTTATATTTAAATCTTTTACCACTTTTACTAAGGCCTCAGGTTTAGAAAAATCCACTTTTCCAACCCACATCCCATCAAACACCATTTTTAAATACTCCATTTCCATAGATAACTCTTTGGCAGCATAATAACCTCGCATGAGTGGCAAAGTATTAAGCGGAAAATATGGATTAAAATTCATTTCAACTTGGTAACGCTTGGCAAAACGCGGTAAATCAACCGCCATATAGCGGCCCTTTGGTGCCAATAATATAGGCGAGGTATTGCCTGTGCTTTTAAATACACCGCCCAACAATACGCCCTTGTATTCTATATCTGCACTATATTTTTCTTGCAACTGTTGCAATCGCTTAAACGCTAGAAATGCGGTGGGACTTGCAAAATCAAAATAAAACTCAATTTTTTTACTCATTTTTATTCTCTACCTTTTATTCTCAATTATATTTATATTTATATTTATATTTTTGTTCACTTACCTATATAAGGCTTACCATTTTTCGCCCCACGGGCGAACATCCAACTCAAACGTCCAGGCATTACGAGGCTGATTGTGAAGCATCACATAGTTGCCGGCTAAATCGTCGGGGTTAACAATACCGTCTGGACCTGCAGCTTTCACTTGAGATGGAAAATTAGAATGAATAAAGTCGGTATCCACCATGGCATCTATTACTACGTGTGCCACATGAATATTTTTAGGCCCTAACTCACGCGCCATGCTTTGCGCTAAAGCCTTAAGCCCCTGCTTGGC